>OLGZ01001658.1_pt1 | contig 12057 bp, 13 predicted proteins | sample 1605981 | NCBI WGS metagenome assembly OLGZ01 (sample SAMN03283291) | human gut metagenome | biome: human-associated habitat; material: feces | host: Homo sapiens | place: Peru | collected 2012 | reverse complement strand
GTTCAGGAAGAGTTGCTACTATCATCGAGTAATCAATATCTGATTATAGATAAATGCAGTAAAATCAAGGCTTCCAGAGGTTTTCCTCTGGGAGCCTTTTTGACGTTTTGAAATAAAAAATGCCACAGGATTTGCTCCTGTGGCAACATTTTGGCAACAAAAAAATTTATAAACTTGATTTTCTACTTATTTTCTAGATGATTTTTCGATCTTTCTTCGATGTTCTTCATATAAATCATCAAAACTGTGATTGAGAGAAGCCGACCTTGGATATATATCCATCCAATAGTTAAAGCGGTCTTCTGCCTGCGCAATCAGCGCATCACGTTCTGTTTTATCTGATAGCAAATCTGCATTTGCAATAGTATCCTGATATTTTTTCCATTCATCAAACCATAGAGCGATATCCGGAAGGTTAAACTGTGGATTCCCGGCAGTATCAAATTTACCATTTTTATTACGGAAAACACGGAATAAAGCGTGCATATCTTCACCCACAACATTCTTTGGAACAGCAAGAACTTCCGGGTTTACATCGAGTGCTGCAGCAATCTGATTGACCTTATCCTGTTTGGGTGTACGGACATTTGTCTCGTATTGTTTTATCATACCCTCACTGATATGTGACAGGTATGCAAGCTGCTTTTGCGTGAGATTATTCCGTTCACGTATTCTTTTTATATTTTCACCAATTGTCATGATACTCCACCTCATAAGACCTTATTTACTAATATTAACAGTTATTTGAACGTTTGAAAAGCAAAAAATGCTTGACGTTAGCAAAAAGATAACCTATAATGCAATCATAAAAAGATAGCAAAAAGCTAACGAACAGAAAGAAGGTGAAGAGATATGGCAAAAATATATTACTTATCAGCAAAGGATGTAGCACAGATTCTCAATGTATCATTGAGTACAGCATATAAGGTGATTAAGGATGGAAACAAAAGACTGAGTGATGCCAGCTATCAGACATTACCTGGACGAATCCCGGCGCCAATGCTCGAGAAAATGTACTTTGGGTTAAATCTGTCTGATGGAGAGGGGGATGATTTACATGCCTGTGTATAAAGATGCGGATGGTAAGAAATGGAGAGCTGTCTATCGAATTAAGTTGCGGGATGGCAGCACAAAGCAGAAATCTAAGCGAGGATTCCGTACGAAAAAGGAGGCAGAAGCCTATATTGTGGAACAGCAAAAGGCGATGAAAGCGGATCTTGGAATGACGCTTAGTACATTTATAACTGAGAAGTACATGCCGGACAAGAAAGGAATGTTGAAGGAAAGAACATATCTGACAAAGGAGCATATGATTAGAACACATTTGCTTGAAGCTCCGATTGCAGGTATGAGTATAAATGCGGTTCAGCCGGAAGATATAATTGCGTGGCAGAATGAAATACTGAAGCAGGGATATTCGGAATGCTATAACAGAACACTCAACAATCAGATAGTCGGAATATTCAACCATGCAGAACGATACTATGGTCTTGAAAAGTCTCCGTGCCGGGGAATTGCCAAGATTGGAAGATCAGATGCTGAAAAACAGATGCTGCGGTATTGGACGCATGAAGAATTCTTGGAATTTCTGGATTCGATAAGTCCTGAGACAGATGCAATGTACCATCTTCTGTTCCAGCTCCAGTATTACTGCGGATTCAGAATCGGCGAGACGCTGGCACTTACAAAAGCTGATATTGATTTTGTGGGAAAATCCATATTTATTTCTAAAACGTATGACAGAAGAAATAAAAAGGATATTATCACAGAACCGAAAACGAAGAATTCCATTCGGCGGGTTTATTTGCCGGATTCGCTGTGTGATGAATTAAAGAGATATGTGGATGGTTTGTATGAATATCCGGAGGATGCCAGAATATTCCCGGTAATTATAAGAGCTGTTGAAACCAAGATGCACCGGCAGATGGAGAAAGCCAGTATGACAAATATAATCAGAGTGCATGACCTGAGACACAGTGCAGCATCGTTTTATTTGTCGCAAGGAGCGGATATGTATGCAATACAACGATTGCTTGGACATGCCAGCATAGAAGAGACGATTCGTACATATTCGCATTTCAGCATTGAGCAGGACAGACAGATCGCAAATATTGTGAACAGGCTAAACAAGAAAGGGGGTGATTGATTTGCCGATATTAAAGAATAAAACACAGGGTAGCTTTGTAATGATCGGAAAAGATATTCTCAAAAATACAGATTTGAAACTGGTGGATCGGGGTATGCTGGCAACGCTTCTTTCCCTGCCGGATAAGTGGGATTTTTCAATAGTCGGACTTGCCAAAATATTGCCGGAAGGCAAGAGTGCGATACAGGCAAGTCTGAGTCGGCTTGAGCATTCGGGCTATTTGACAAGGACACAGGAACGGGGTGAGCATGGCAAATATGGTGACACTTTTCTTGAAGTTCATCAGGTTCCAATCTCACCGTGTACTGAAAATCTGTGTACGGATAATCGACATACTGAAAAGCAGGATGCAGAAAAACGGTATACCGAAAACATGTCACAATATAAGAATAAAGCATCGAATAATAATGAATTAAAAAATAAACAATACAGCCAGAGGGCGAGCGATAAGAGAGGTGGTTATGATAGTGGAAATAATCGAGGCAAAGATAAACGAATCCCTGAAAAATACAATCGGGCCAATGAAAAATGGACAGATGCAGAAGCAGAACTGTATGGCTTATAAGTGCCTGATTTGTCGGGATACGGGTATAGAGCTATATGTCGCAGATGACGGACATGAATATGCGAGAAATTGTAAGTGCGGGTTATGGCAGAGAGAACGAATGAACAGAATGCTCAGTTTTGCAGATATACCGGAGGCATTTGCTGGGCTGAGACTTGACAGTTTTGATACGTCGATATATGACATGGCCAATTCACGGAAGATAGCCGACATGAATATGCAGATTGCGAATTATTGGCTGGATGATTTCGAGAAAATGAAGGATCGTGGTATGGGGTTATACATGTATTCGGCGGTAAAAGGGAGTGGCAAGACTAGATTTGCTGTCTCTTTGGCAAATGAGGTCATAGAAAGATATGCGGTTGGTGTTAAATTTGCAACATCGGTACAGATATTGAACGAGATAAAAGCTTCATGGAACAGCGATACACAGATGACCGAGCACAGGCTGCTGGATGAGCTCACAGAGGTGGATGTTCTGGTAATAGACGATTTCGGAATAGAGGTGCCGAAGGATTGGTCTATGGAGCGGTTCTACCAGATTGTCAACAGCAGGTATATACATAAAAAGATAACAATATATACGAGCAACAGCGCACTGGAAGATCTCTTGTATGATGATCGTATCACGAATCGGATAGAGGAAAATACATACCAGCTCAGATTTCCATCTGAATCGATGCGGAAGCTGCTTAGGGAGAGACATCAGGCGGAACTTGTAAAGATGATGAAAGGGGGTGTGGCATAATGACAACAGGAAGGCTTGGATAATCGTGGCACTGGTGGCAAATGTGCATTTACATGTGCGTTGCCAGCGTGGTGGTTATCCCCAAGAAGTCCTCGGCGCATGAGAGCCCTCGGAGAGCGCCTAGTTTTGATGCGTAGTGTCAAAACTAATAAGGCGTTACTTCTGACAGAAGTAACAAGACCTAGGCTAGTTTGAGAGTAAGAGATTGGAGGTGAGAAGCAGTGGGAAAGACGATATCATTTGTAAAAGGCAGAGGGCATATCAGACACAACAACAGAGATTTCATCAGCAATAACGTAGTGCCGGAGCGGACGGACTGGAACCAAACTTATGTGAAAGAGAGCATAGAATCAGCTTACAATACCTGTTTTGGACAGGCACTAAATGACTATAATGCCAGGCAGAAACGAAAAGATCGGCAGAAGCATGACTATATCACGGAGATCAGAAATTCCAAAAATAAAGAGAAAGTATTTTATGAGAATGTGGTGCAGATCGGCTCGAAAAATGATACTGCAGTTGTAGATGAAAACGGCTGCATGACAGAAGAAGCAGAGAAAGCGGCGAAGGTTCTTGAAAAATATGCACAGACATTTCAGGAGAGAAATCCGAACCTGTATCTGTTCAACTGTGTGCTGCACATGGACGAAGCAACGCCGCATTTGCATATGGATTACATCCCGGCGGCGAACGGATACAAGTCCGGTATGGAGACAAGGAATAGTCTGACAAAGGCATTGCAGCAGATGGGATTTGATAAGGCAAAGAGCCGGAATGAGAATGAAACCGTTGCATGGCAGAAGAGGGAGCGTGAATATCTGACGGAGCTTTGCTGGGAGCAGGGAATAGAGATAGATGTTCTCGGAATCAGCCGAGATAACCTGACCTTGCCGGAGTACAAGGTGGCTATGCGGAAGGTTGAGAGTCTGGAAGAGCAGGCAGATAAGATCAAGGAAAATAATATGGAGCAGAGCCATGAAAATATACAGTTGAAGGTGGAAGCCCGGAAACTAAATGCCGATGTGGAGCAGTTGGAGGAACGTACAGTAGAGCTTGCCGGACAGATAGAATTGCTTGAAACAAAGGAGAAAGAGCAACAGGAAAGGATAGATAAATATGGCGTCAGAGCCGATGGGATTGACAAGATATCAAAGGAAGCGTCAGCAGAGGTTAAGAATGTTAAAGCTGCGGCTACACCCATTAAATCCATATTCGGCGGTGAGGAGTATGTCAAGGTCAAGAAGTCCGAATGGAGCCGGATCGTGGCGACATTTGAGAAAGCACTTACAAGAAACAAGCTGCTTGATAAATATGAAGCGAAGATCGCAGAGCTTGAAAAGACAGTGGACTATCTAAAAACACGGGTGGAGAAATTCGCAAATCGTATAAAAGAAATGAAGAAGTTTCTGATGGAGAAGAACCTGCTGCATGAGTTCCTGAATCTGACGAGAAAACCGGAACAGGAAACCATGCAGGACAGGATAGACAGGAAGAATGCAGAGGCAAGAGCAAGAAATGAGCAGACAGACCGGGATGGTCGGAGAAAGAGCGGGATTTATGAACATAATATATGAGAAGAACAGAGAGTTTCGTTGCTGTGAATGATTATGAAATAAATCTTGAAAACTGTATTAACAGCGAATATAATACTTTAAAGTCTTAAAGTGAAAGGGGCATATGAATGAATATTACATACAGGATGGAAGGGGATTATTTAATTCCAAATATATTTACAAACGAGGAGCCGGAGCAGACACTAACCAAGTATGGTATGCTCCGGGAGAGCTTTCTGAAAAATAATCATAAAGGCATTTACACAGGAAAGCTGTTGACGGGTACATTGAAAGAGCACTGCCTCGATATACAGGAACAGGCAGAAAATATGGCAGAATGCCTCACAAAGCAGCTAGTGGCGGTAGAAGGTATTAGTGAGGATTTGAAAAGCCGTAATCAGATGGAATGGGTACGCAGGATGAATTCGATAAGAAATAGAGTGGATGAAATTGTGATGACAGAGATTGTGTATAAGATATAATCGATTACCTGTTACAGAAAGGCATACAAGATCCAAGGATGGTATAATGAGTTTGGTTGAAAGGGGTGAGCTGGCATGGCACAGATTAATATGGAAAATCTGACAAAAGAAGCACGTATGACATACATATCTGCTGATTTCATTGAACGGACTGAGGAGCAATTATATGCTGCGGAGACAGAAATCCGGGAGAATATGGATAAGATGAAAGATATGTCGCCGGTTGAACGGTTTCGGGTTGAACGAGGGATATATTATAAGTATACGATTTGTTAAATAGGTATTGGAAACATTGTGTGCACCTCATAGCTGTTTTGTAATGGCAGTTGTGGGGTGTTTTTGTACCGTGTTTTCCCCCTTTTAGAATTGTTTTCGCAACAAATTGCGAATAATGATGATGAATAGCGGAAAAACTATTGATTTTCTAATGATTTTGGCCTACAATATGCTAAATTAGGTAGCTTGTTGACAGGAGCGTGCGTATGGAAATTAGCTATAAAAAGCTGTGGATATTGCTCATTGAAAAGAATATTTCTCCTGCGACATTGAGAAAAGATCTGAACATCGCCACAGGAACAATGACTAAAATGCGACGAAACGAAGATGTGGCACTTTCGGTGCTTTTGCGTATATGTGAGTATTTAGATTGCAACATTGGCGATATTTGCGATGCCGTTAGGACAGGAATAACGAATGAATAAACATGGAGAGGAATACAAAATGGTGAATTATGGTTTTGGCTATGATGAGGGTATCATACTTGAAAGTGATGAGGCTATATGGGAATCTCGAGATGAATTTGAACTTACTAAGCTTACGTTGACTAACAAGAATCTTTATTGTACTTATGAAAAAAGCAATGGATTTTTTAAGAAGTCAACGGAGGATATAGCTATTTATTCTTTGGCTGATATAAAGGTTATTGCTGGGAAGGCCTTGGTTCAGCAAACAAAATATGAGGGGATGTGGTGCCTCCAAATTCATTTTAGACAAGGCGTAGAATATTTCTCTTTTTACTCTTCTCCTAAAAAAGTAATTCCGCAGTGGGTCATTGAGATAAAGAAAATTATTGAAGGAACTGAACAGAAGTTCGCCGAGTCTGCTGCAAAACAAATTGTTACAGATACTATAAAGCAATCAGCCGAAAATTCTAAAACCACCAATAATTTTGATTTTATTAATAAATTTGGTGAAAGTGTAATCAGGCCGGTTGCACAACAACAGAAGGCTAAGTTTTGTTCAAATTGTGGTACAGCTCTTAATGTAGGAGCAAAGTTTTGCCATGAATGTGGAACCCCCACAGATGTCTATAAAATGACAACTCCGCCGCCTATTATTGAGCGGGATACACAGATAAAACACACAGAACAACGGCAGCAAGAATATGTTGGCACTGTTCTAAAATGTCCAAATTGTGGCAGTGTAATTTCACGAGCTACAGCTATCTGCCCAGATTGTGGGATGAAAATTTCGACAACGCAAGACAGAGCAACATTAAGAGATTTTAGAGAAAAGATGATTGCATTAGAATCAAAGGATAAAAGCAACAGTATTCTTGGCGCATATAAAGAGATTTTCGGCATTTTTGTAGGTAGTAAAAATCCTACCGTAGCATTAATTAAAAATTATCCTATCCCAGATACGGTGGATGAGATTGTCGAGTTTATTATCTATGCCAAGACGTGTTTTGATAGTTGTAATTTACGCAACGATAAATACTGGGCATGGCATCAAAAGATCACACAATTATATATGAAAGCGAAGATGTCATTTCCGAATGATATTGCATTCAAGGAAATTGAAAGAGTTTATTTGGAAGTAAAAAAAGAAGCAGGGGAATAACAAAGAATACTGACTAAAAGGGGTATCATATGGGACTTTTTAATAAAAACAACCGCAAAGGCGGTTTATTGGACGAGATACGTTGTGATGAGTCGTCGTATCTTATTTGGAAGTGGCATCCGTCTGGTGTTCAGCAGGGTGAAACAGTCAGGGAAAATTCTATTCGCTGGGGTTCTTCTCTACGAGTAAAAGATGGCGAAGTTGCTGTTTTCGTATACAATCAGAAAGACGGCATGATGCAAGATTTCATTGTCGGGCCTTTTGATCAGACAATCAAAACTTCAAATTTCCCTGTTCTTGCAAGTATTGTTGGTTTGGCATACGAGGGTGGCACCCCGTTCCAAGCAGAGATTTATTTCATCAATCTCGCCCGTATTATCCAAGTGAAATTTGGTGTGCCGTTCTTCGATGTGTACGATCCGAGATTTGCGGATTTCGGGGTTCCTGTTGCGGTCAGAGGTACTGTCAGCTTCAGCATTGCCGATTATCGTGAGTTCATCAAATTACATAGACTAAGCACTTTCGATTTGGCCGATTTCCAGAGACAGATTCGTGATGTTGTCAACCGCTATGTGAAAGATGTCGTTGCCAACGCTCCTGCTGCACATAACATTCCTGTTGTTCAGATTGAAAGCAAAACGGCACAGATCAATGATGTCGTGGAATATGACCTCAGCGAAAGATTGAAAGAAACTTTCGGTGTCGTTGTGTCGGGTATTGATATTGGGGCGATTGAAATTGATAAATCCAGCGATGGCTACTGTCAGCTTATGAGTGTAACCAAAGACCTTGCGGGTGCGACTGCGAAAGCAGAAGCAGAAGCGAAAATCAAAGACATTGCGGATAAGCAACGTATAGAAGTTGAACACTATGAAGGTACTCTTCGTATCCAACGTGAAGAAGGCCAGTATGCACAGCATAAGCATACTCAGACGACTAATCTTGGTGCTTTCCAAGTTGAGAAGCAGGCAGAGGTTGGTGTTGCTGGTGCAGAGGCTCTCGGTCGGATGGGAGCGAACGGAGCCGGTGATGTCAACATCGGTGGTGGAACAGGTTTCAACATGGCAGCTATGATGGCAAGTATGGCTGTCGGTGGTACTGTTGGTCAGAATATTGCCGGTGCGATGAATAATATGATGGGTGGTATCAATCAGCAGACAACGCCTGGTACTATACCTCCGCCTATTCCTGTTGTGGAATATCATGTGGTAATCAACGGTCAAGCTGCAGGTCCTTTTGCATTGTCGGTCTTGACACAAATGGTTGCTGTTGGACAGTTTACAGCCGATAGTTTAGTATGGAAAAACGGTATGGCACAATGGGTGAAAGCTGGAACAGTGGACGAGCTGAAAGGCTTGTTTGCAAATGCAATGCCGCCTATCCCGCCACAAGGATAAAAATATATTAAAGTTCCACCCCATGACCGCAAAATGTGTTATGGAGTGGTTTAGGGTGTCGCTTGGAAGGAGTGTTATGGGAACTTTATATATAATCGGAAATGGGTTTGATTTACATTTTAAGTTGAAAACGAGAACAGATCATTTTGTAGAGTACCTTAAAGCTCAGCCCATATATAATGAAGTCGGTAACGCATTTGAGGTACTTGATTGCTATGGGGTTGATTGGTATGAATATGAACAATCTCTAAACGACATTGACTTGGACGAAATTCAATTTCAGAATGAAATCCAGCCGGACTATTTATCTGATCGCGAATCGGATAGAGATGGTGGTATACTGAATATGCAAATGTTTGTGGACAGTATTAGCGAAGCTATTGAATCAGCTTTAGTACAAATGGTGATTGCAGCAAACAATGACACATTTGCGTTGAGTAGGTACTACAAACCGCCCCAATTATTCAAAACAGGAGATGGCATATTAACATTCAATTACACATCTACCATAGAGCAACTTTTCGATGTACCACAAACAGTGCCTATATGCCACATACATGGCTGCTACGACCAAGATAGTCCATTGGTGTTTGGGTACAAAAATAATAAAAACAGGTATGCTAGAGCGTGGACGGATATTGATGAAGAATACTGGGATTATTATATTGCACAACAAAGGGAAACTGTATATGCTTTTTACGCAAATTGGGAGAAGAAACTTGAAATCAAAAACTTGATGTCCTTTTTGTCGTGTTGTAGAGGAATAGATCGAGTGATTGTTTTGGGACATTCAATGAGTGCTGTTGATGCTGAGTATATGGAACAGGTGGAAATATACTGCAACCCTAATGTTTGGGAGGTATCGTATTACAGTCCGGATGATATTGCAAGGGTGCAGTCACACGGGTATTCTTTTCAACGGAAAATTCATTTTGCGACACTGGATACCCTCATAAACAGGTAATTGTTATGGTGTAATCTTTACGTAAGAATCCGCACGATCGACTATATACATCATCGCCCCGCTACAGCGACATGTACTAAAACCACCACGGCAGCTCCAGTCAGAGGTTATCCATCGCATTTTCTTACAGCTTTCTTGCACGGCTCCCCAGCAGATTGAAATGGATGGCTGTGCCGATTGTTGTATGCTCTGTATCGTGCGTAAAGCCGTAACGGTATAGCAGATAAGTTTGCTCATGGTCAGAGAGTTTATCCATGATCGCATACAACAAACGCATTGTCTCCTGTTCCATATAAATCTATTCCGGGGATTTGGTGGCCGTGTCGCCAATTGCTTCGATACGCAGTATCTGTTTTTTAACGGGAACGATTTCATTAAGACGGATTTTCTGAAAAGTAAGCCCGTCTTTGGTGTCCCTCATCCGCTGTTAAAACTGCGCGTTCAAAGTGTCGTGTACAAATAAACTTTTGCTTAGCTGTACCTGGCACTAATTGCCCCTATAGGAGATATAGCTTTTGTATAAATGTGCAGTAGAATTAAGAGGTATTTAATAACGAAAATTTAATTCCTATTGTAATATAATGTTATCAGCTGGACAAAATGTAAAGTGTATATAAGTTGGAAACATGCTTTGTTGATACAGGAAAGGGAGGGGCACTGATATTGAATATAAGAACCATGACTCTTGAAGAAATGCAAACCACAACGGAAAAGCAGGAGTTTGATCGTAAAAGTGCAAGGATTGATGCCACATCAATTGCCACACCGATTATTGCATTTGCAAATGCTGATGGTGGATTGTTGGCTATTGGTATTGAAGATGACGGTAAAATCACCGGTATAGATGATTTTGCAAAGAATATCAACGAGATCCTGCGGGCACCATACGATTATTGCTTTCCATCTGTTCAGATTGAAACTGAAAGAGTGGAGTGCGTAGATTGTAATGGGCGCCAGAATCATATTTTGCTATTGTATGTGCCGCAGAGTAGTGAATTACATGCAAACCATCGGGACGAAGTTTTCCTGCGAGTAGGCGATAAATCTAAGAAGCTGTCTTTTGAAGAAAGAATGCAGTTAATGTATGCCAAAGGAACAAGATATTTTGAAGATGAGCCGGTGTACGGAACGTCTATAGATGATATTGATATGGAGGCTGTGCAGGAATACTGCAGCAAAATTGGCTATGGTAAGAGTGCAGAAGAATATATTAGACAGAATAAGAAATACGTTATTAAGACAGGCAACAGAGAGGAATTAAGTGGAGCGGCGATACTTCTTTTTGGAAAAGAACCGCAGCTGTATTTTAAGCGAGCCAGAGTGCGTTTTATCCGTTATGAAGGAACAGAAGCAAAAGTTGGCGCTCAGATGAATGTTGTTAAAGACAAGATATTTGAGGGACGGATTTTGCAGGTCGTGGAAAATTCGATAGAATTCGTTCGAAGCCAGATAAAGGAACATACTTATCTTGGCAAGGATGGAAAGTTTGTAACAGAACCTGAATATCCGGAATTTGCATGGAAAGAGATAATTGTGAATGCTATAACACACCGGGATTACAGTATCAAAGGAACAGATATTCAGATAAAAATGTTTGACGATCACTTTACGGTAGAGAGTCCAGGAACGCTTCCGGGAATTGTGCGGATAAACAATATGCGGCAGGTGCATTATTCAAGAAATCCTAAGATTGCTGAGTTTTTGCATGAGTATGAGTATGTGCGCGAGTATGGAGAAGGCGTGGATCGTCTTTATATGGAAATGAAGCAAGCAGGTCTTCCGGCTCCAAAGTATAAAATGGAGGCATTTATGCTTCATGCTACAATCTCAAATAAGAGAATAGAAGAAAATGATGATGTTCCACAGGCTACCCCACAAGTCAACCCACAAGTCAACCCACAAGTCAACCCACAAGTCGCTGGAAATGATTTGGCTGGCAGAATTATTGAGTTTTGTAGGAAACCTAAAAGAAAAACTGAGATTGCGAAGTATTGTGGCTATACAGATGAGAGATATTTTACTAAAAAGTATTTAAAGCCATTGCTACAAGAGGGAATTATCGAGATGACAATACCAGACAAACCTAATAGTAGTAACCAAAGGTATATAACGACACCTACGAAATAAATATGGGCGATTCAACAGAAGGTTTATCAGCAGTTGAATTTTAGATTATAGGGGGGTGGCAACATTTTGGCAACAAAAACTCCGCCAACCACAAAAATGTCATACCATATCACGCAAAATAAGGCATGTATTACACATAAAACACTGCAATAAACCAAGAAAATGGTATAACCCAATCCGTGAGGGTGGTAGAACTGTAGGTTCAGGAAGAGTTGCAACTATCATCGAGTAAT
>OLGZ01001655.1_pt1 | contig 12077 bp, 9 predicted proteins | sample 1605981 | NCBI WGS metagenome assembly OLGZ01 (sample SAMN03283291) | human gut metagenome | biome: human-associated habitat; material: feces | host: Homo sapiens | place: Peru | collected 2012 | reverse complement strand
TGTGGAACATCCTGAAGGGCGATATGAGCATCGTTGGCCCCCGCCCGGCACTTCCCCGCGAGGTGGAGCAGTACGGCGACTACGAAAAGCAGCGTCTGTATGTGACTCCCGGCCTGAGTTGCTACTGGCAGATCGCCCCGCACCGCAATGACCTCTCCTTTGAAGAGTGGATGGATCTGGACGTGAAGTATGTCAAGGAGCGCAGCTTCTGGGTGGATTGGAAGATTATTTTTAAGACCTTCAAGGTGTGCCTGCTGGGGCGTGGGGAGTAAAAGGCTTACATAGACTTGTGGAAAAAGTGACGAGGAATGTTTGAGGGATGAGGAAGAATAAAATCAGAATACTACATGTGGCACAGGCTGCAGGTGGCGTGGATCGCTACATCCGAATGCTTCTCAAGTATTTGGACAAAGACAAGTTTGAAAACATACTGGTATGCTCACAGGATTTTCATAAGGAAGATTACAACGACTTAGTTGACTACTTTGAGCAAATTGAGATGACGAGAGCCATTGGGGGGAGTGATTTAAAGGCAATTAAAGCCGTTAGAAAACTGATAAGGAAATATAACCCCGATATCGTATATGCTCATTCCAGCAAAGCTGGAGCAATTGCTCGTGTCGCAGATATTGGTCTGAAGAATCACTGCGTATATAATCCACATGGGTGGGCGTTTAATATGCGATGCTCTGCAAGAAAAAAGGCAATGTACATGGCTATTGAAAGGGCGGCTGCACCATTCTGTGATAAGATTATCTGCATTTCGGATGCGGAGAAGCAGTCTGCATTGGATAAGAAGATTTGCAGAGACGACAAGTTACAGGTCATTTTTAATGGTGTGGACATCGAAGCCTATGAAAATGGAGTACATGGTGCAATTAAAAGGAGAGAGCTGAACATTCCAGAAGACGCATTTGTTGTTGGTATGGTTGGACGAATGAGTCTACAAAAAGCACCGGATGTATTTATTAAGATGGCAAAGAAAGTGAAAGATGAGGTTTCCAATGCGCATTTTATTATTGTTGGAAACGGAAATCAGGAAGCCGAGATTAGAAAATATGCGCAGGACAATGGTTTCTCGGATAGCCTACATATCACAGGCTGGGTTGATAATCCAATGAGCTATGTGGAGCTTTTTGATGTTGCATGCCTGTTGAGCCGCTGGGAGGGATTTGGATTAGCACTTCCTGAATATATGATGGCAGGTAAGCCGATTGTAGCAAGCAGTGTGGACGCTATTCCGAATATAATCCGGGATGGAGAAAATGGTCTGCTCGTAGAAGTTGACGATGATATTGGAGCAAGTGAGGCTGTGCTACGAATCTATAAAGAAAAAGATCTAAAGGAAAAGATAATAGCACAAGGTCTGGAAGATGTGCATAATAGGTTCAATGCGCGAAGGGTTTCTGAAGAACATAGCAAATTATTCGATAAAGAAATGGATTAAAATAATGAAAATAGCAATATTGACCTGGCTGTATAACGGAAATTATGGAACCCTCCTACAGGCCTATGCATTACAGAGTTTTTTAAAGAGAGAAGGATATGATGTTAGTAATATTAACTATAAACCTTCTGCGATAGAAAAAGCGAAGAATCTAATCAAATGTCATAATTCTTTTTCTTTGTTTAAGGAAAAGTTTGATGGGTATTTGAGCAAAAAACAGGGACAGCCAGAATTGTTATGCCAAAGGAATAAAGCCTTTGAACAGTTTCTGAGTAAAAACTTTAATCTAACCAAACAATATTCAAAACCAAATGAATTGACGGAATTATCAGGAAAATATGATGCTTATATATGCGGATCGGATCAAATTTGGTCCCCAATGCTTCTAAACCCAGTTTACTATTTCAACTTTTTGTCTGAGAATGAACGCAGATATGCGTATGCCTGTAGTTTTGGTGTCAGTGAAATTCCTAGTAAAAAGATGAAAATTATTCGGGAGTATCTGGAGAAATTTGTTGAGATCTCCGTCCGTGAAAAGACAGGCGTAAAAATCGTCAAAACATTGACAGGAAAAAATGTGCCCATGAATGTGGATCCAACGCTTCTATTAGAATATGAGGAATGGAATGAGCTTGCTGTTGGTCCTCGCATAAATGGGCGATATGTTTTTGCTTATTTTTTGTCAAGCAAGAAATCTTATGAAGAAATCGCAAATAGAGTTGCTCAGAAATATAATTGTGAACTTGTTTTGGTTCCAACTCAAAAAGAACACTATAAATTTAACGGCACAATTATTCAGAATGCTGGTCCGTGTGAATGGCTTGGACTGGTTAAGAATTCATGTGCAGTAGTTACTGATTCTTTTCATGGCAGCATTTTTTCGCTTATTTTCAAAAAGGATTTTTATGTAACGAAAAGATTCGATGATACGAATGTTAAATCCCAGAATTCCAGAATTTATACGTTGCTGGAAACATATGGGTGTGAAGATTGTATGGTGTCTGAAATTCAAGATATTGATAAAAAGCATGATTTTAACTGGGAAGCCTTGCATAAGAGAATGAAAACAAATGCATCTGCGTCTAGAGAGTGGTTAAATACATGCTTAAAAGGTGTGAGTGATGAAGCATAGTTTAGAAAATATAAGTGAAGAATCCTGCAATGGTTGTGGTGCTTGTTATCAGAAGTGTCCAAAACAATGTATCAGTATGGTCGAAAATGATCGAGGCTTTCTGATTCCTCAGATTGGCGACGGGTGTGTGTCATGTGGTCTGTGTGTAGCTGTATGTCCAGAAAAAAAGAACTCTTACTCTCAAAACGAAGTAATCGAAGTATGGGCAGCGGCAGATATTAAAAAAGAAAATCTGATAGAAAGTACATCAGGTGGTGTGTTTGCGCTACTAGCAGAACAAATACTGTCTCAAAACGGTGTTGTGTTTGGTTGTACATGGAACGAGGATTTTCATATAAAACATATTAAGGTAACTCAGAAGGATGCTCTGCTCGGCATTCAAAAATCAAAATATATTCAATCGAACACAGCAGAGACATTCAAAGAGGTACAAGATTTGTTGAAGAACAATGTACCTGTTTTATATAGTGGAACAGGATGCCAAATAGCAGGACTCGACTCTTACTTGGGAAAGGATTTTGATTGTTTATATACTGTAGAAGTGGCATGCCACGGTGTTCCTGCCCCTGGTTTATTTATAAGATATATTGATTGGCTCGAAAAAAAGTATAACACTGAAATTGTAAACTATACATTCAGAAATAAAGTGAAGCATAAAAAAGGAGAACACTATACTTTTTCTTTTGAAGATATGACTGGAAAAAGGTTTTATAAGTATTCCAATGAAGACCCGTTTTATGCCGCTTTTTTGAAAGGAAAAACACTAAGAGATACATGCTATCACTGCAAATATAAAGGTGCTGGTCACACAGGAGATATACTGCTGTGTGATTTTTGGGGAATTGAAAAAGCACATCCTGACTTTAATGCGAAGTATGGTGCATCTGCTGTTTTGATATATAGTGATAAAGGTAAGCATTTATTTAAAGATATTCCAGACACAGCAATTCGAAAGAAAAAATCTCAATATGAAACCGTTGTTGCGTGTAATTCCAGTATTATTAAAAGTACAAATGCCAACTATAAGATGGAATATAGCTTGAATGAGAGTGATCTTGTTGAAAGGATGATTCCTCAAAAAACTATAAAGAGCATTGTTAAAAATCATATTCCAGAATGGCTGAAATATCGTATCATAAAAAAACTGTAGAACAACGAGAGAAGTTATGAAAAAAACAATTGTAATGGTTTATGACAAGGCAGTTATCAGCGGAGGTGCTGCAAAAATTGCTATTCAAAGCGCAGTTGAATTGGCAAAGAATCCAGATAATAAAGTGATTTATTTTGCCGCAAATGCAGAAGTTGATGAATGCCTGCAATCTAATGATGCCATCAAGGTAGTTTGCATTGATACACCGCACATTGCTAGTAACAAAAATAAAATTAAAGCGAGTCTATATGGCATTTGGAATAGACAGGCAAAAACAGAATTTGCAAAATTGTTATCGGATTTAGATCCCAAGCATACGGTTATTCATATCCATGGGTGGAGCAAAGCGTTGTCAGTATCTGTTGTTGCGGTTGCTCAGAATATGCATTTTCCGGTTCTCATTACATTACATGACTACTTTGCGGTATGTCCAAATGGAGGCTTTTTTAATTATCAGAAGAAAGAGCTTTGTCATTTAGAGCCGATGAGTTGGAAATGTATATCCTGTAATTGCGACAAACGTTCCTATTTTCAAAAAATTTGGCGCTGTATGAGACAATTAGTTCAAAATCGATATGTAAAAAACACTAAGGACATTCATTTTGCATATATCTCTAATAGAATTTTAACTTTGTCACAGCCATATTTGAAGTCGACAAAATTTCATTACTTGAGAAATCCCATCGACTTATCAGATCAGATGGTAATGAACCATCATTGTAGCAATATTTATCTTTGTGCGGGAAGAGTATCAGAAGAAAAGGGTGTAGAGGATTTTTGTAAAGCTATTACAGAAGTACAGAAAAACGTTGACATTCGCGGACAAGTTGTGGGAGTGGGTCCGTTGGTTGATACATTAAAGCAGAAATATCCTAAAATAGAGTTTGTCGGCTGGGTTAATAGTGTGCAGCTGACAAAATACTATCAGACAGCCAGAGCTCTGGTATTCCCATCTATCTGTAACGAGGGATCACCATTGACCATCCCAGAAGCCTTGTCAGCAGGGTTGCCGTGTATTGTTACAGATTGTACTTCCGCTACGGAAACTATTACGGATGGCATAAATGGTTTAATTTATGATACAGGTAATGTAGAGGCTCTGAAACAAAAAATTCGGATTTCATTGGAAGATACGGTTATAGATAGGTTCCAAAAAAACATAAGAGACTCTTTCAAATGTGCGGATTATAGTTATGCAACATATGTTGTTCAGGTTGATCGCTTGTATGATAGTATTCTTATGGAGGAGCAGGAAAGATGAAAAAGAAAATAAAGAAGTTTTTGCATAATTTCTATAAAGGAGCTTATGCAGTTGGCTATCGGCATGTTAATGATAAGGCTACACATTTTGATAATACTCAACCATTTGAGGTGTTGGAGCCAACATTACATCGTTGGTATGCGGACTCCTTTCCTTTTGTTGAAAAGGGTCGGGAATATATTTTTGTAGAAATAATGGATGATGCTAACGGTGAAAAAGGAACGATCGGTGTAATTGACCTTCAGGATAATAAAGGATTTGTAGAAATTATTAATGAACCATTCCATATGTCGTTTCCTAATACTTTTAAATTTAAAAACGATATTTATATGATGCCGGAAACCAGCGAAGCTAATCAGTTGCGACTTTATAAAGCAGTAGATTTCCCTTATAAATGGGAACTGCAGTCTGTTCTGTATGATGATATTGCGGTTGTGGATACCGTCTTTGTTAAGACAGAGGACAATATTATGTACGCTGTTGGACAGAAACTTCCGGAAAAAAAGAATGTGTTGTTCAAAATTGATACAAATACATGGAAGGCAGAACTTGCTGCACTTAAGGGAAACTATGTGGATAAGCGACCGGCTGGTAATTTTATTCAATATGATAATGGAATCTATCATGCTTTGCAGGAATGCGGCAGAGTATATGGTGAGTATTTACGTTTGTGCAAATTAGATTCCTTTGATGGCGAGACGTTGCAGGAAAAAGAAATTGGTACTTATTCTGTCTCTGACATGACCATAAATAGTAAAAGAAACTATCGACGTGTACATACACTCAATAAAATGGGTAGTCTTGAAGTAATTGATTTGCTGTATTATCAGTTCAATCCTACAATTTTGTTGGAGAAAGCGAAGCGTGTAATAAAGAAATAGGAGAGAGATAGAGGTTCATATATGAGTAAAGAAAAAGTTGGAATCATTACATATCATTTCGCCAGAAACTATGGAGCAGTTCTACAGTGCTATGCCCTCAGAAAATATTTGGAGAAAGTGGGGTACGATGCTACAGTACTAAATGCAATTTCCAGAGTTCAGGAGAAAAACAATTCTGTCTTTCATAAGAAAGATGGAATTAAGAATGTAATTGTGAATGTTGTATTGCTGCCATTTGTAAAGCAGAGGCTCAGGAAAGAAAAAGGGTTTGCAGATTTTGTAGAAAATTATATTCCGCATACAGAAAAAGTTGTAAATGTGGAGCAGCTAAAAGCATTGGTGGACCGGGAACAGTATCGGGCCATTATCACAGGCAGTGATCAGGTGTGGAATCCGCATATCTTTGATTTTGACGAGATGTTCCTTTTCCCATTTGAGACGAAGGCGATAAAGGTTGGCTATTCAGTAAGTATCGGAGAGTCATCTTTGGAGGATATTCGTGGATATTCTAAATATGCAAAGGATTTTCCGTATGTTGGTTTGAGAGAAAAGGGCGCGAAAGAAAAAGTAGAAGCAATTTGCGGGCACAGTGTTGTGGACACAGTTGATCCGGTCCTTTTACTGACAAGAGAAGATTGGGAAACATTTGTAGATAAAAGCAGTCCGCTTGCTAAGGAAAAATACCTGCTTTGCTATCTCATTGATAAGAAACCTATCAAGCAGAACATGGCAATTGCAGAGCAGATTGCAAAAGAGCGTGGACTGAAAATTAAGTATATTTGGATGCATTTGGAAAAAGAATCCTTCCGTGGCAATTTTATCAATGATGCAAGTCCGGTAGAATTTTTGAATTATATGTATCATGCTTCGGCTGTCATGACAGACGGATATCATGGTACGGTTTTCTCTACAATATTTAACAAGCCCATGTATTCCGTGATCAATAACAGGCAAAGCACTGATTCCAGAATTCGGGATTATCTGACCTTGATTGGTCTTGAGAGTAGAATTTTTTATGGTGATGCACCAGTTATTCCAAAAGAAGAGATTGATTACACGGAAGTAGACCCCAAAATTCGATCGGCTGCAGATGCATCAAAGGCATTTCTTCAAAGTGCAATCGATAATGAGAGGGTAGTGAAATGAAAAAAGTTATCTATATAGTGAAATCTGAGTTACATATTTATCCCCCTTGCATTGCACAAATTCGTATGTTGAAGAAGAACGGTGTGGATGTTGAAGTATGGTATGGCTCTTGCGCTAAGCAGCTGCTGGCAATTTTTGATGCAGAAAATATTCCTTATGTTGATCTTCACGAACAGCGTGGAAAACTGCCCGGAAAACTGGATAGACTCAATAACTGGTATCAGTTTGCTTCTGCAGTGAAAAAGAAAATGAAAACTGTAAAGGATGCTTCACAAACGCTGTTTTGGTTTGGAACCGCAGAGACCGCCATGCCGATGGTGGGCAAGTTAAAGGGATATAATTATGCGCTGACATCCTTGGAACTCTTGGATGACAATAAGACTAAGAATAGGCTTTTTAGTATGCTCACAGGAGATGCAAAGTTCATTGTTTGTTGTGAGACAACGAGAGCTTTTATTATGAGAAACTGGTATGGTCTGAAGAAGCTGCCTTATGTTATGCCCAATAAACCATACGATTTTCATGATGAAAGACGCAAGACTCCATCTATTGAAGCGACCAAGAAAGCAATTGAACTGGTTCAGGATAAGAAATTTATTATTTATCAGGGAATCTTAAAAAGTCGGGATTATATGCTGGAGATGGCAAAGGCAATTCGTGATTCCGGTACTGGATATTACTTTGTATTGATGGGTCTGGATCCGGAAAATATTTTTTCGGATATTAAAAAAGAATACGATAAGAGTATTTTTATTAAGAATATTCCCGCACCTTATCATTTGGAAGTGACTAGCTATGCTGCCATCGGTTTTGTTTTTTATGATGATCGGAATAGTCTGAACCGTGCATTTTGTGCGCCCAATAAGATTTATGAATACTCCGGTCTGCGCATTCCGGCAATCGGAAATGAAGTTCCTGGTCTGGTTAATACAATCGGGGCTGCCAAGGCTGGCGTTTGTGTACCCATGAAAAAAGATGCTTTGATACGTGCAATTCGTGATATTGAAGAACACTATGATTTGTATGCTAAAAACGCCTATGATTTTTATCAGGGAACAGATAATGAAGCACTGATGAGACGGATCATTGAGGAAAATGGTATTTTATGAGGCAAGTGAATTATTTTATACAGAAGAGGTAGATTATGTCTCCCGTTGTAGACTGGCTAATGATTTTGTTCACAACGATTCTAACATATAAATCATATAAAAAACTTGTTTTTTATAGATATTGTTCTGTATCGTTTTATGTGATATTAATTGTATATATTTTTTGCTGTGTTCCAATTATATTGAATTATCTAATTGGAATGCCCCAATACAACGTTGTATATTGGTATAAAGCTTTTATTGAACCCATGAATAACGTTGATGTTAGTGCCATTTATGATATCTATATAACATTTGCAGTTTTTGCTTTGTATATGTATGGCACTAAAATGAATAGAAGATTGATATCAAGAGCAACTAAATTAAACACAGCTTTGAAAAATGAAAATGAAAAGCCTTGGATTTATGTGTTTGGGATTGCTTCGCCAGTACTTTATGTGTTGTTATCTGGTAACGCTAGTAAATTTTTAATTTACAGTTCTATGAACTTGAGAGGTGTAAGCGGACAGGACAATTTGATTCTAAATTCGCTGATTCTTGTAAGTTTGTTTTGCACATGTATTATGTTGTTCTCTGGAAGAATCACGGCAAAAAAGATGTGTGTGCTAGCATTGATTACATTCATTCTTGCTTGGCTACAGGGAAAACGTTTTATTATTGCAGTTATGGGCGTCTTTTATCTCTTCTTCCTTACAAAGTCAGAGCTGGGAGAAAAAGGAAGAAAAAGAGTTTTTTGGATACTCCCGATTATGGGAATCACATTGATTGCTTTTTCGGCATTTTACCTGGCTGTAATTAAACCCCTTTCAAATATGAACTTTGATAGCGTGTACGACATGCTTCGAGTTGATTTCGGAAGAGATGATGTTATTAAGTATGTTATATATGAGGAATTTTTCAAGAAAAATCACATCTTGGATTATCCGGGACAAAGTTTTTTTTCGACGCTTTTTATTTTTATTCCGAGAATCATTTGGCCCAACAAGCCATATAGTCACTATCAATATTTGACGTCATCTATCCTTGATCTTCCTATTTCAAAGTTGCCTGCGGGAACAACACCTTGCTGGTATGAAATGACATTGTGCAATTTTGGATATTTTGGTTATCTGGTTGGTATATTCGGACTGATAGGCTTTTGTTATTTTGCAGACGGTATGAAGAAAACTAAATCAAAATCTTTGGCTTTTATGCTCATTCTAGTTTTGCTGACACAAAATACAGATGTATATGTTGTCTATATTCTTTTTATTTTTATGTACTACCTAGAGCAGCATATAAAACATCCGAAAATAGTGCTTAGAATAGGCAGATAACAGAAAGGAGATAGACAATGGAACTAGCAAGCAAAGACTCCTGTACTGGTTGCGGAAATTGCAGATTGGTATGCAAGAAAAACGCTGTTGCGTTTACACGAGATGCGTTGAACAATATTTATCCGGTGATCGACAGCAGTAAATGTGTAGAGTGTGGCTTATGCCAAAAAGCATGTCCCGCAATTAATCAAGTAGAAAAGATTACACCAAAGCAGTGTTATTCCTGTTATGCTACAAACAAGGCGATTCGGAAATCTAGCGCTTCTGGCGGTGTTGCGCAGGCAGTTTATAGATGGTGCCTGAAAAACGATATCCCATTTGCGGGTGTGTATTTTGATAACAAAGAATTGACGGCTAAGTATAAACTGGGATTATCAGAAGAAGATATTCATCAATTTGCGAATTCAAAGTATACATTTTCTTTTATGGGAAATATTAGTGAAGATATCACTGATATCTTAAAAAATGGAAAGCCGCTTGTCTTTATTGGTTTGCCTTGCCAGGTGGCGGCAGTAAAAAAATACGCAGAAATAAAAAAAGTCAACACGGAGAACCTGTTTACAATCGATATCATTTGTCATGGTGTGCCTTCTGATAGTTACATTAAGGAGCATGTTAAAACCATATGCAATGGTGAAGCTGAAATTGACAGACTATCATTCAGAGATGAACGTTTCATGACATCCAAATTCGTATTTAGTGTGGATTATAATGGAAAGAACTATCATAAATATGTAGAAAGTAATGATAATTTCCAGATTGGATATCACAACGCAACAATTTACAGACCCAATTGTTATAGTTGTATGTATGCGGGACCTAACAGATGTGGCGATTTAACCATTGGAGACTTTACCGGACTCGGTAGAGCGGCTGCTGTTGACGGAAATCTTGCAGAAATGAAATATCAAGGCGTTTCTTGTGTGCTTTGTAATTCAGAGAAGGGACAGAAGTTCCTTGCACAGCTAGGAAATGAAAAATATCTTTCTATTGATTCAAGGCCCATTGAAGAAGCACTGAAGTTTGAAAATCAGCTTGCTAATCCATCCACTCCATCCGCATACCGTAATCGCTTTGTGGAATTGTATCCGGAGAAAGGATTCGACAAAGCGTGTGATTCTGTGTTTAGAAAGGAAAAACTGAAACGGCCAATTATTCATGCGGCGAAAATGTGTGTGAAGAAAGTATTGGGAAAAAGATAAATGGATAAAATTAAAAAAATGTTGGGCACCAAGCTTTTCCAAAATGGAATGTGGCTGTTCATCTTACAGATTTTCAATACAGTTGTACCGTTGCTGACACTTCCGTACATTACAAGAGTTTTGGGAACATCCAACTATGGTGTTTTTTCATTATCTCTGAACTGGGTGACTTATTTTCAGGTTATTGTAGAATATGGTTTTGGTTTTACGGGAGCAAGAAAGGTATCTATCGAAGGAGATAATGATTTACAAAACTTATATAGTAGAATAATAAGCGCAAGACTTTTATTGCTGGCAGTTTCCTATTTGGGAATGAATGTTCTTGCTTATGTAACACATGTTGGTGTGCAACAGTTTGTAAGTATGAATATTCTGTTTCTTGTGATTATTGGCGTTGCATTCCAGTTGACTTGGCTTTTTCAAGGAAAACAGGACATGAAGCTGATTACCATAATCAATGCAGTGTCTCGCTTGATTTCAGTGATTCTGGTTTTCTTGGTTGTTAAAACAGAAGCTCATTTATATTTGTATTGCTTTTGCTATTCGGTGACATTTATTTTTTCTGCTGTTTTAGGTTTGGCATTGTCAAGAAAAAAGTATGGATTGAAGGTAAGGCTTTGCAAATTTAAGGAAGCTATTGATGAAATAAAAGATGGTTGGTATTTGTTTATTTCTCAGGCAATGTCTAAAATTTTTAGCAGTGTAGGAGTCACTGTTCTTGGGACGGTTGCTGTTTCAAGCATTGTGGGCATTTATTCTGCAATATATAAGATTCCCTATATTATGATTTTGTTTTTCAGTCCGGTTAGCCAAGCACTTTATCCACATGTCAGTGTGAAATTCTCGGAATCTTTCCAAAAGGGATGTCAAACGGTTAAACAGGCAGCAATATGTATCGTAGGTCTTTTTGCAATAGGTGGATTTCTGATTATTTTGCTGCGTGACTTTTTGATTTCTATTGCCTTTGGTGCAGCTTACACAGAGTATTCTAATATAATTATCCCTTTGGTCATTTGGATGATATTGTCAATTACAAACAACTTTCTGGGAATTCAATTTCTTGTGGCAAGTGGACATCAAAAAGAGTATAGCCAGGCATTCTCTTTGAGTGCAGTTGTCACGGTGCTTCTGAATGTTACATTAGGCTTCGCCTTAGGTGTCTATGGTGTTTCCAGTGCAGCTGCTATCGGTGAAGCAGGTTTGACGTTGATGCTAATACTTAAAATAAAAAAATTAAAAACCAAGGAAGAAGAGAAGATATGAAAAAAGTAATGTTGGTCTTTGGTACAAGACCGGAAGCAATTAAAATGTGTCCGCTTGTCAATGAACTGAAGAAACGCAAAGAACTGGAAACTGTTGTTTGCGTGACCGGACAGCATCGTCAGATGCTGGATATGGTTCTTGAGGCATTTGATGTTACCCCAGATTATGAT
>OLGZ01001654.1_pt1 | contig 12084 bp, 11 predicted proteins | sample 1605981 | NCBI WGS metagenome assembly OLGZ01 (sample SAMN03283291) | human gut metagenome | biome: human-associated habitat; material: feces | host: Homo sapiens | place: Peru | collected 2012 | reverse complement strand
GTGAGATACTTCAATGAACTGGGACATACAGATGAAGAGATAATGAATTTCCGTGATTATCCACAGGAAGAGTATGATGTGGATTCACTCTTTATGGATGATCAGAAGAAGCTGATCGCCGGAAACAGCGAGGTGGATTTTGATGGAGATCCGGTGCCTGTTGGAAGATACAAGGATATAAATTTTTACAAATATTCAATTGCATATATTATAGCGGGTGTGGTACTGGGACTTGCTGCCATGTGGACGCTTATCATTCCGAATAGGGACAAAGCCGCTGACAGCTCACAGCGAGATCTTCAGATTACGTTCAGCCGCGAAATAGCTGATAAGAACGTGTCCATATCTGAGCTGCAGTCTCAGGTTGACACACTTACCAATAAGCTGCAGAACTCGGAGACAGAGGCAAAGTCGCTTAAGAGCCAGATAGACAAATACGGAGATTACGCTTCCCAGGTGCTGTCGGATGACAATAAGACCAGAGTACAGTCTGCGATAGCAAAGTATGAGGAGATGTCATATGAGGCTGCACTGGACGATTTAAACAAGGTGCTCCAGGATACTCCTAACAGTGATGTGGCACTTTATTTCAAAGGTATGTGTTATCTCAAGCTGTCTGATGAGAATAATGCAACGTTGGTATTTAATCAGCTGGTGGAGAATTGTCCTAATTCAGTGTATTACACATACGCATGTGAACACGCTGATTCTGATGCCATACAGGCTGGAAAAAATAAGGCTGCACAGAGTACTGGAAATACCGGTACCGCTTCAGATCCTTCCGCAGATGGGACGACAGCTGCAAATGCTGATGGAACCGGCGATGCAGGAACTGATATGACAGGTGATGACACGACTGCAGATACATCATATGATGGAACTGCGGATACGACAGGAGCAGACACCACAGATTATACAGGAGCTGGCACTGGTGACGATGGCACAGATTACAGTGGGGATGGCACAGATACAGGTGTTGACAACACTACAGATACAGACAATAGCACAGACACTGATAATAGCGTAGATACAGACAATAGCGCAGACACAGACAATAGCGCAGATACTGATAATAGTACAGATGCACCTGCAGATAATGGAGATTCTGTGGATGATGGCGCGGATGCAGCAAATTAAAAATTATTTATACTACATCTGATAAAAATCACAATTTATATTATCTATTTAATGATACAAAAGAAGATGGGACTATATAAGTTTCAGATTCTTTTGTATTTTTTTTGCTATAGGAGGCGTATGTAATGAATATTTATGAGCAGTTTGGGGACACTGTGATAGTGTATATGCCGTCGGAGGTTGATGATTATGCCGCGGGTAAGATAATAGATGCGACAGAATCTGTATTCGAGAATTCCGAAATAAAACATGTTGTATTTGATTTTAGAGATACAACGTTTATGGACAGTTCGGGTATAGGGATTATAACAAGACGGTTCAGGCAAGTATATTCAAGAAGAGGAGGTGTGGGAGTGATAAATGTAAATGAGAGGATAGATAAAATACTGCTTATGTCAGGGATATACAGAATAGCAGTAAAACTTGACGAATGTGGGGGAGATGGCTCGCATGTACAGTGGCAGGTACATCAATAAATCTGTGAAAAAGACTACAGATGTTTAAAAAGAGGAGAGTAGAGATATGGATAAGAACAGACTAATTGTGAAATTTGGCTGCGATGCCAGGAACGAATCAGTTGCCAGAGTTGTTGTTGCAGCGATGATGACAAGATTAAATCCGACATTATGTGAGGTTGAGGATGTAAAAACTGCTGTGTCTGAGGCGGTGACCAATTCCATAATACATGGGTATAGATTGGGCGAGGGGGACATAGTGCTTGAAACATATATAGAGGACAGGACAATATACATAACAGTAAAAGACAGTGGGTGTGGAATAGAAAATGTAGACAAGGCCATGGAACCTATGTATACGACAGTTACTGATGGAAGTCGATCAGGAATGGGATTTTCATTCATGGAAGCATTCATGGATGGGCTGGAAGTCGATTCATCCGTGGGTGAGGGAACCGTTGTCAAAATGAAAAAGGTGATAGGAAACAGTCAGGAGATGTATTGATGGCAGACAATCTTCAGTTGCTCAGGCTTGCCAAAGAGGGAGACGATACAGCACGCACCAGACTGATAACAGAGAATATGGGCCTTGTGGTTTGTATTGCCAAAAGATATATCGGAAGAGGACAGGAACTGGAGGATTTGATTCAGATTGGACTGATAGGTCTTATAAAGGCGGTAGACAGATTTGATATGGAATATGATGTAAAATTTTCCACATATTCAGTTCCACTTATACAGGGAGAGATCCGCAGGTTTTTAAGGGATGATGGACTTGTAAAGGTCAGCAGAAGCCTGAAGACGATCCACTACAAGGCTGAAATATTCTGTCGGGAATTTCAGCGGGCACATGGGAGGGAGCCTGCCGTTGATGAGATTTGCAAAGCGATAGGCAGCACAGAGAGTGAGCTGGTTATGGCGATGGAATCTTCGGCTGAAGTGTCAAATATAGATGACATGACAGAGGTGCAGTATAACAGGCGGGAAGAAGAATGTGTTATTGAAAAATTATACGTGGGACAACTTTTAGATACACTATCTGAAGAAGAGAAGAGACTGATAACGCTGAGGTACTTTGCAGAGAAAACACAGGCAGAGACTGGGCGTATTATGGGGATAAGCCAGGTGCAGGTCAGCAGACTTGAGAGAAAAATACTAGATAATCTAAACAAGTTAACATAAAACATAAAATATAAAAATGGAAAAAATTGGGTTAATATAAGCCATACACATGGACAGACTATTTCTTAAAGAAAGAGGAACAGGAGTTAATGTGTATGGCTGATCATGTTTATATAAAGCTTTCTGAGAGCTGTCTGGCTGACAACAAAAAGGTTAGGATAAAGGATGTAGCTACGGTGGTGAGCAATAATCCGGATATGAAGTACGGTATTGAAAAAACGGAGCTTTTTAGCTTTACCGGTACGAAGGAACAGAAGGTGATCAGCGTAATGTATCTAATAGAACTGATCCAGAAGGATTATCCTGAGGCACAGGTGGACACTCTGGGAGCTGCAGATGTGGTTGTGTACTACAGGACTTATGACACAAGTGACAATGTTAAGCAATTTTTGAAATTCCTCATGATATGTCTGATAGCATTCTTTGGCGCCGGATTTTCCATCATGTCATATAACTCTGACGTCAATATGGCGGGCCAGCTTGATGTGATGGAGAACATATTTGTCGGAAAGGCAAGTGAGGCGTATCCGGTCGCAGGCATCGCATATTCACTGGGGCTTTTTATAGGGATTATAATCTTTTTTAATCATGGCATTAAGAAGAAATTCTCAGATGACCCAACGCCGCTGCAGGTTCAGATGCGTCAGTATGAGCAGGAGGTTAACCAGACAGTCATAACGGATTCAGAGAGAAAGAAGGAGTGCAGAGATGCTGATTAGGTATGTATTGCTGGCATTTGCCTGCTTCGCCAGTGGAATTGCCATATCAGGTGGATATTTCGCATTTATATCCCTTATAGGAATATTTCCTAAGCTCCTTGAGAAGGTGAAGGGTGCGAGACATTATATGTTGATAGAGAGCCTTCTGGCGTTCGGTGCTGCTATCTCAAATGTAATATATTTATTTCATATTCCGGTACGTATCACATGGTTTGGGTACTCGATCGTGTGCTTGTTTGGTGGTATATTTGTCGGATGCCTGGCAGGGGCGCTTACGGAAGTGCTTAATGTAATACCTATTGCGTCGAGGCGTTTTAATGTCAGGAGAAATATGCCATATGTAATATATGCATTGGCAGCCGGAAAATTGATTGGCTCCCTGATAAGTGTAGCAACCGGAATGTAGAAATTGCAGAATTGGGATACGCAAAATAGAATATACAAGAATAGAATGCGCAAGAATACAAATATTAAAAACTATATAAGAGTATGTGAAAGGGGATAACGTGTTATGAAATATGAGCCAAAAGAAACAGATTATAATGAGTATGTGGAGAATGTGACGCCGACATCCAGCGTCCCAAGGAACTGTCTGTGGGCGTTTCTTGTCGGGGGAATCATATGTACTATAGGGCAGATCATATTTAACATTATGATAAAGCTTGATGTGAAAGAAGATGAGGCGTATGCTTATGTATCTTTGATATTGGTGCTTGCCAGTGCGATACTTACAAGTCTTAATCTATACAAGAAGATAGCAAAATACGGCGGAGCCGGTGCGCTGGTACCGATAACGGGATTTGCAAATGGTGTATGTGCACCTATAGTGGAATTTCAGACAGAGGGGGAAGTGTTTGGTAAAGGCGTAAAAGCGTTTACGATAGCCGGTCCGGTTATATTGTATGGGATCTTTACAAGCTGGCTTCTTGGGATAATATACTGGATAGTTTCGATATGGTGACCAGAGAAAACTTAAAAATTAAAAAATAATCTTTTTACTAAAGAGATGTTGACTTTGATAAAAAAAACAACATAATGATGTATATGCAAAAGAAGAATTTATGAGGATAATGAGCTGTATGAAAAAGATATTTACAATGAATCTGACGGAGGACAAAGCCGCTGTCGTGAGTGATATTTGCAAGGCTCTTGGCGCTTGGCATGGAGTCCTGCGAAATGACAAATGTGCTGTGAGGGTTGCGGATCTTCTGGATAATCCTGATGTGCAGAATACGCAAGAGTGCGGAGAAAGCAGAAAACTTAACATGGAGATGGCAATATTTGCCGGTATAAGCAGCAAAGAACTGGATATATTTCTGGAGCGCTATAAGAGATCAGGAGCTGAGCCGATAGCGCTCAAATCAGTGATCACAGATACAAATAAGACATGGACACTTGAGAAGCTCTATTCGGAGCTGGCAAGGGAATATATGTTTTACAAGATGCATGGTAAATAGACAAAGTTGAGGGTGAGTATATGGAGGACAAAAGAGAAAGGTATGCTGCCGGAGAACGCGCGAAATCTGCAACAGGACACAAATCCAATATAGAGAACAGACCCGGTGGAAAAAGAAAACTCACACGCAGACAGATGGCAGAGTTACAGCGGCGCAGAGAAAGAAAAAGAAGACTTCAGAGACAATACAGGATGATAAGCTGGGTACTTACCGGAGTTTTTGTGATAGTATTTTATGCATTTATATGTCTGATGATAGGCAATAGAAAGCTGTATGATAAGACATGCATAAATGGCATAAATGTTGGAAATATGAAGGCAGAGGAAGCTTCAAAGCTTATAGATGCCGATTACGATAAGAAATACAGCAAAGCCAGTGTCAGGGTTGAACTTAACGGTGAGAATTATACACTGGATGTATCAACGGCTCTAGGCAAAAGATCATTTGATTCTGTCAAAGCCATACAGGACAGAACTCACAGTTTCTGGAGAAGAGGATATGGATTCCTGGAATCCAAGATCGGTGGAACATCATATGATCTGTATCCTGAGATAAAAGACATAAGTGCTCTGAAGTCAGCAATTGAGAGCAGTGAACTGATGAAAGTGGATCTCAGCAAAGAGGATGGCTATGTGGTAGATAATGATAAGCTGATACTGGTTAAGGGAAAGGGCAGTTATGTTGTGGACGAGGATAAGCTGTCTTCAAACATAAAAAAGAATGTCGAAAAGGGTGATTATGACACAGTGATAAAGTGTCCGGAGGTGCAGGCTGATGTGGACATAGATGCACTATATGACAAGCTTCACTGTGAACCCCAGAATCCGACGCTGGATCCGGAAAATGGATATAAGCTGGTGGAGGCGAAGGATGGAGTGGATTTTGACTTGGATGCGGCAAAGAAGGCTCTGGACTCTGCGAAGAATGGGGATAAGGTGGAGATTCCGCTTGCCCTGTCCAGCGCGGATATGACCACAAAGGAGTATGAAGAGCTCTTGTTCAGAGATCAGATAAGCAGTTATTCTACAGAGGTGGAGGGGTCTGATAACAGAAAGACAAATGTAAAGATGGCGGCGCAGTATTGTGATGGAACGATACTCATGCCCGGGGAATCGTTTTCGTATAATCTGGGAGTCGGAGAGCTTACAGAAGAACGAGGTTTCCTGCCTGGCCCATCATATGCGAATGGGGAATCGGTGCTTGATATGGGCGGTGGAATATGTCAGGTATCATCCACTATGTATATGGCATGCCTATATGCGAATCTGGAGATAGATGAAAGGCATTGCCATCCTTACCCGGCATCATATGTCCCGGCAGGTCTTGACGCAACAGTCGCCTGGGGAGGCTGTGATTTTGTATTTACCAATGATACAGAGTACCCGATAAAGATAACTACCACATATGATGGGTATTCAACTTCTTGTACGATATGGGGAACAGTCACAGAACCGTTCAGTGTTGAGCTGTATACAGAGACACTGGAGACAGAGCCATATGAGACAAAATATGAGCTGGATAAGAGCCTCGGAAAGGATGAGCAGGTACTTGATACGGTAGGTATAGAAGGCCTTACTATTCAATCTTATAGAAAGGTTTATGACGGTGATGGGAATGTGATATCGGATGATCCGGAGGCAGTAAGTGTATATTCGGTCAGGGACGAGGTGTACAAGGTCGGCAAGCTGCCGTCGAAGAAAGAAAACAGCAACAAGAAAGACAATTCTAAGGTTTCAGATACAACAGAAAGTGATAACACCACAGAATCAAGTGCTGAATCGAATACAGAAACTAGCACAGAGACAAGTACGGAATCGGATGCAGATGCAGGCGAAGATACAAGTACAGAGGCAAATACCGACGATGACACGGAATCTGACACAGGGGAAGATGCAGAAGCAAATTAAAAAAACGATTCAGAGGAGGTCGCTGATTAGCGGGCCTCGTTGATCTTGAATGTACACTGATCTTGAAAGAATACTAATATAGAGAATACTAATATAGAAAATAACAGCCACCCTAAATTTTATATGATTGTACAGTTCATATAGATTTAGGGTGGCTGTTTGCGTAATAAAATATATTTGATTGTCTTATTCTTCGTCATCAGTGTCATCTTCGCGGATACGGAACATTCCTTCCAGAAAACCGGGTTCTTTTGTGCGTATTTCCTGGTTAGTGTACAGATTCACGTAATGTGGCCTGAGCTTTGAATAGATGATCTTCTGCTCATTGTATAGACTATAGTAACCTGACAGCATGTAACTTACAGCACAGCCGATGGTAAAGAACAATATACCATTGGCACCGAATAACTCTATGCTGAGAAACAGTGATGTGAGTGGGCAGTTTACTACACCACAGAAGAAACATACCATTCCCAGAGCTGCCGCAAATCCTGGATCCATTCCCAAAAGTCCGCCGGTAACACAGCCAAATGTGGCTCCGACAAAGAAGGAAGGTACGATTTCTCCTCCTCTGAATCCGCATCCGATTGTTATTGCAGTGAACAGTGCTTTTAAGAGAAACGCGGTTGGGTGTGCTTCTCCATTGAGTGCCTTAGCAATAATGTCCATACCTGTACCGTTGTAATCGGTTGTATTGAGCACGATGTTGAGAAGTACAAGGATTGCACCGCCGACAAATACTCGGATATATTGGTTCTTAAAATATTTTCTGAATAGCTTGTGTACAAAAGTCATAAATATACAGAACAGGCTGCTCAGGACAGCGCAGAGTATCGCGAGCAGTATAACCTTCAGGACCATGACAACATCTATCGTTGATGGGATACCGGCTATGACATAGTGGTCATGCGTTACATGTAATTTCTGGGTGATTTCAAAAGCAATCACCGATGAGAAAAGGCATGGAACAAATGCGCAGTAGTAAAGTATTCCAATACTTATAACCTCCATGCTGAACAATGCAGCAGTTATAGGTGTGCCGAAAAGAGCAGAGAATACAGCACTCATGCCGCATAGGGTGAGTATGTGTTTGTCACTTTCGTCAAGTTTAAATATCTTGCCAATGGAGACACCTATACTTCCACCGATCTGAAGGGCGGCGCCCTCTCGGCCTGAAGAACCACCAAACAGATGCGTTATGACAGTTGACACAAATATAAGTGGTGCCATACGTGATGGGATCTCATCTTCAACACTTCTGATGGATCCTATGATCAGGTTAGTTCCTTTGGAGTGTCTTATGCCGCATATACGGTATATAAATACGATGACAACTCCGGCCAGTGGCAGAAAATATATAATGGGATGATGACCTTCTCTGAAACCGGTGGCATATTCGACACATATATGGAAAGCTGTTCCCACAAGTCCGCATATGGTTCCCATGATCAGTGAAAAAATGACCCATTTTATAAATGTCTTTGAGTATCGTATACATCTGCTAAAACAGTTCATCCAGTATTCTTTTGTAAATTCCACAGCAAATCTCCAATCTCAATTTTTAATTATATGCAAATTATTTGAATTTGCCAGACTATGTAATGTTAATGCATGAGCGGCTATTTGTCCAGTGTTGGTTGTAGATGTATGTTTTGCCGGAATATGCCAGAATATATTTTTTTATAATGGGAAATATAGTAACAAAGATATACAGTAACAAAGCTATACGAACCAGGATGCATACTGGCTGGATAGATATATGAAAGGAAGTCGTTGTGTATGAACGAAAAAATAGGAAAACAAAGTCTAAAGTTTACAAATGCTCCGTATATTATCGGGGCTGCATCGATCGCAGGCCCCAAGGAGATAGATGGCCCAATGGCAAGATATTTTGACAGAGTCAGTGAAGATCCCACATTCGGAAAAAATTCCTGGGAAGAAGGGGAAAGTGAGATGGTGAGGCAGGCTGTTATGCTTGCCATTCAGAAAGCGGGACTTGAGAAAGAAGATATACGATATGTATTTGCGGGAGATCTTCTGGGGCAGCTGATAGCGTCAACTTTTGGAATAAAAGATATGGAGATACCGGTGTTCGGTTTGTATGGTGCGTGTTCAACCTGTGGAGAGGCTTTGTCATTGGCTGCGATGACAGTTGCAGCGGGATATGCTGATAATGTTGTGGCAGAGGCGTCCAGTCACTACGGAAGCGCAGAGAAACAGTTCAGATTTCCGCTTGAATATGGTAATCAGCGACCACTCTCAGCGACATGGACAGTCACAGGAAGCGGTGCGTTTGTTGTGTCAGACAAAGAGTCAAATGTATGTATCAAGGGGATAACCACAGGGCGTATAGTGGATTATGGGGTGAAGGATTCCCTCAACATGGGAGCATGTATGGCACCCGCCGCAGCAGATGTTATATATCAGAATCTGCAGGATTTTGGCGTTAAGGCGACATACTATGACCGGATAATAACGGGAGATCTTGGAAAAGTCGGCAAGACCATCCTGACAGATCTGCTTGGAATGAATCAGGTGGATATATCGAGTAATCACATGGATTGTGGCATAGAAATTTTTAATAATGAGGAGCAGGATACACATTCCGGAGGATCCGGGTGCGGTTGTTCAGCAAGTGTGCTTGCAGGGTATATATTGAAGAAAGTTTCGGCCGGCGAATGGAAGAGAGTGTTATTTGTTCCAACCGGAGCACTACTTTCTACAGTCAGCTATAACGAGGGACAGACTGTTCCCGGGGTTGCACATGCGGTAATGATAGAGCATCATGAGATGGAGAAAGGAAGGTAACATGGATTATTTAAAAGCTTTTATAATAGGCGGAATTATATGTATGCTGGCTCAGATCCTGATGGATAAAACTAAGCTGATGCCAGGAAGGATAATGGTTATACTGGTGTGTGCAGGTGTTGTTCTCGGGGCTCTCGGGATATACAAACCGCTGCTCGAATTTGCGGAGTGTGGGGCATCAGTACCCCTTACAGGTTTTGGATATAATCTCTGGAGAGGAATTACAGAGGCAGTAGACAAGGATGGATTTATCGGATTGTTCAGAGGCGGATTTCAGATGGCGGCTGTTGGAAGCTCAGCAGCACTGATATTCGGATATCTGGCATCACTGATATTCAAGCCTAAGATGACAAAATAAACTATATGCCAGGCATTGAAAAACCCCTGCCACATATTATTGTGTGACAGGGGTTTGAATTTTGTTAAGTCTTGATATTACTTATCACTCTGCAGAAGGATTTTCGGTCGTGACAATATCTTCTGATGAAGTAGGTTCGTCCGTAGGTTCGTCTGTAGGTTCGTCCGTAGGTTCATCCGTAGGTTCGTCCGTAGGCTCATCTGTAGGTTCGTCCGTAGGCTCATCTGTAGGTTCGTCCGTAGGCTCATCGGTAGGCTCATCAGTTGTAGGAACCTCCGTAGTTGTAGGTTCTTCTGTAGTTGTGTCTTCCGTAGTCGTAGGTTCCGATGTGGTCGTATCCTCTGTAGTTGTATTTTCTGTTGTGGTCTTAGCCTTGGTTGTCTTCTTTTTCTTGTCTTTGTCAATATGAATATTACAGTGTTCTTTCAGAAGTGAGAGATCCCAAGTATATCCGTCAAGGACATATTCACCATCTGAATTCAGTTTGTATATATATGTTGTCGTTTCAGGACAAGACTTGTTGGCAAGCATATGAGACTCGTTACATACCGTGACTTTCTTAACACCAGGACAATACTTTGTTGGCAGTTTTGTTGCATCGAAATAATCCGTTACAGTAGGACATCCAGGTGATGGAAGAAGTCCTGTGTCAGAACATACAGTGGCCTGTACGATTCCGTCTGGCATCTCGAATGTGGCAGAAGTATCAAGTCCCTTTTTCTCGATTACCTGATCCATGATATCTCTCCACATGTAACATTTGATTGAACCAGGACTGTAAGTGATATTCTCATCATTTCCAAGCCAGATAGATGCTGTGAAATATGGATTATATCCACAGAACCAGTTATCGAAATCACCGGATGTTGTACCTGTCTTACCGGCTGTGTACATTCCTGTTGAGGAGTTCGCACCGGAACCGGTACCTCCTGTTACAACATCATGCATGGCGCTTGTGAGAAGCCAAGCAGTCTGTTCTGATATAACTCGTGTCTTTTCTGGCTCCTTATTGTCTATCAGAAGATTGCCATCATGGTCATATACTTCTGTGTAGAATACCGGCTTTATATAATTTCCGCCGTTAGCTATGGTAGCGTAGGCAGCGGTAATCTCCAGATTGGTGATACCGTTTGTCAGACCACCCAGAGCAAGAGACTGGTTGATATCTGAAAGAACCATACCATCACTATCTGTCTGCTGATCGATAAGTGTGGTAAATCCAAGCTTTAACAGGTAGTCATAAGCAAGCTTTGGAGTGACATCCGTAATACACTTGACAGCGATGATGTTCATGGATTCCATGATGGCATATCTTATCGTCTTAGGACCCCAGTAACCACCATACCAGTTGAACACCTGATTACCGTTATCATAGTAGAAAGGAGCATCGTCATATACTGTGGCAAGTGACATGTTGCATGCCTCGAGAGCCGGCAGATAAGCTGCGACGATCTTAAAACATGAACCAGGCTGTCTGGTCGCCTCTGTTGCTCGGTTAAATGATCTGTTCTCGGTCTTTTCTCCACGACCTCCGACAAGTGCCTTAACCTGTCCGGTCTTCTGATCCATAAGCGTGAATGAAACCTGTGGCTGGATGACAAGCTTGAAAGACTCAAGGAATACATCATCACCGGTTTTTTCAACCATAGCAGCTTTAAATGTATCTGCATCGGTTCGGGCTTCATCTTCACTGTAATATCTTGCACTATATTCATTTCCCTGCTGATCAGTGAACCAGCTCTCCATGTCCTCGACGCTATAGTTAGTCTGAACCTTGGTTTCCTTATCCACAAGGGTGAGAGCGTAGTTGAGCTGATAAACAGGTTCTGGCCAATAGGATTCGTCATTTACAACTGAATCAGCAATAGCCTGTATCTCAGGATCCTGACATACTATGACTTTGAGTCCACCGGACCAGATCATAGTCTCTGCATCTTCTTCGGAGTATCCCTTAGCTTCAAGATCAGACTGAAGCTGCTTGATAACCTCGTCAGTGTAGTAGGAGTTTACCTCTGTCTGTTCATCATCTGTCTCTTCCTTGGAAACTTTGGCGATCCTGTC
>OLGZ01001646.1_pt1 | contig 12130 bp, 10 predicted proteins | sample 1605981 | NCBI WGS metagenome assembly OLGZ01 (sample SAMN03283291) | human gut metagenome | biome: human-associated habitat; material: feces | host: Homo sapiens | place: Peru | collected 2012 | reverse complement strand
TAAAAATGATTAAGCCAATATTAGACAGAGTATTAATTAAAATGGAGGAAAGTGAAGAAACAACAAAAAGTGGAATTATACTAGCAGCAAATTCAAAAGAAAAACCACAAATAGCAGATGTTATAGAAGTAGGACCAGGTGGAGAAGTTGATGGAAAAGAAATAAAAATGTTCATCAAAAAAGGAGACAAAGTAATTGCAAGTAAATATGCGGGAACAGAAGTAAAATACGAAGGTCAAGAATATATTATTATTAAACAATCAGATATTTTAGCAGTTGTTGAATAATAAATATAAGGTCATATTAGAAAAATATTATTCTTTAGCAATTAATAGTTAAAAGAATACAATAATTTGAAAGGAATGTGAATTAAAATGTCAAAAGAAATTTTATATGGAGAAGATGCTAGAAAAAAATTATTAGATGGTGTTAATCAATTAGCAGACACAGTAAAAGTTACATTAGGTCCAAAAGGAAGAAATGTAGTTTTAGATAAAAATTATGGAGCTCCACTTATTACAAACGATGGTGTTACAATAGCAAAAGAAATAGAGCTAGAAGATCCATTTGAAAATATGGGAGCAAGACTTGTAAAAGAAGTATCAGAAAAAACAAATGATGTTGCAGGTGATGGTACTACAACAGCAACAGTTTTAGCTCAAAGTATGATTAAAGAAGGAGTTAAAAATGTAGCTGCAGGAGCAGATCCAATGGCAATAAAAAGAGGTATAGAAAAAGCCGTTGATGGAGCAGTAACAGAATTAAAAGAAATTACATCACCAGTTAATGGAAAAGAAGATATAGCAAGAGTTGCAAGTATATCAGCAAATAATACAGAAGTTGGTGAATTAATAGCTGATGCAATGGAAAAAGTGTCAAAAGATGGTGTAATAACAATTGAAGAATCAAAAACATCACAAACAGAATTAAATGTAGTAGAAGGAATGCAATTTGATAAAGGATATGTATCACCATATATGGTAACAGATACGGAAAAAATGGAAGCAGTTGTAGATAATCCATATATTTTAATAACAGATAGAAAAATAAGCAATATTCAAGAAATATTACCATTACTAGAAAACTTAATGCAATCATCAGGAAAACTAGTTATAGTGTGTGATGACATTGAAAGTGAAGCACTATCAACATTAATACTAAATAAATTAAGAGGAGTATTAAATGTTGTTGCAGTAAAAGCACCTGGATTTGGAGATAAGAGAAAAGCAATGTTAGAAGATATGGCAATTCTAACAGGTGGTGAAGTAATATCACAAGATTTAGGAATGGAATTAAAAGATACACAAATTACACAATTAGGTAGAGCAAAACAAGTAAAAGTACAAAAAGAAAATACAATAATTGTTGATGGTGCAGGAGATAAAGAAAAGATTGCTGAAAGAGTAAGACAAATAAAAGCTCAAATTGAAGAAACAAAGAGTGAATTCGATAAAGAAAACTTACATGAAAGATTAGCAAAGATTGCTGGAGGAGTTGCAGTAATTGGAGTTGGAGCAGCAACAGAAGTTGAAATGAAAGATAAAAAATTAAGAATAGAAGATGCGTTATCAGCAACAAAAGCAGCAGTTGAAGAAGGAATTGTAGCAGGTGGTGGAACAGCTTATGTAAATATTATACCAGCAGTAGAAAAAGTTGCAAAATCACTTGAAGGTGGAGAAAAATTAGGTGCTGAAATAGTATTAAAAGCATTAGAAGAACCAGTTAAACAAATTGCAAGAAATGCAGGATTAGAACCAGCTGTTATATTAGACAATGTAAAGAAATCAGCTGTAGGATTTGGATTTGATGCAGACAAAGAACAATATGTTGATATGAAAAAAGCTGGAATAGTTGATCCAACAAAAGTAACAAGAAGTGCATTACAAAATGCAGCATCAGTAGCAGCAATGGTACTTACAACAGAAAGTTTAGTAACAGATGCTCCAGAACCAAAATCATGTGGATGCGGAAACAATCATGAAATGGATAATGGAATGAACGGAATGTACTAAAAATATATATAAGTATAAAAAAAAGCAACAAAATTGTTTTTGTTGCTTTTTGTATAGAAAATAGAACAATGTGTATACATAACTTGAAATAATTATGAAAATGTGGTATAATATCAAATAGAAAATTGGCCAAGAGCCAGGAGGTAAAAACAAATGAAGTTGAACATGATGATCAAAACCAATGACCCCGAGATTCAGAAGCTTATCAACATTGATGGTTGGGAACTCTATCATCGCGAGGTCAGATTGCCTGATACTGAGACGTACGAAAATGTGAGAGCCGGAACTCGGCTCAAAGTCAGAAATTTAGGCTTGGGCAAGGATGGTCGTGAGGTGCAGGAAGTTTTCGTGTGCCCCATAATTGGCAACTAATTTCGCAGGGGAGAGCATGTGAGCAACATGCTCTCCTCTGCTTTTTATAAAAAATAAATATTTTAATTAATAAAAATTTCATTGACATTTCAATTTATTATCCTTATAATTAGTATGGCAAAAGAATAAAAATGTAATACAATAAACAAATGTGGAAAAAATAAAAATGGAGGTAATAAAAAATGGATTTTGAACAATGGAAAGACTTTGAAAAAGGCGAATGGAAAAGAAAAATCGATGTAAGAAATTTCATTCAAAAAAATTATACACCTTATGAAGGAAATGCAACATTTTTAACAGGAACAACAGATAAAACAAAAAAATTATGGGATGAAGTACTAAAATTATATGAAAAAGAAAGAAATTCAAATGGTTCAGTATTAGATATAGATACAAAAACAATATCAACAGTATCAGCACATGAAGCTGGATATATAGATAAAGACTTAGAAGAAATAGTAGGATTACAAACAGATGCACCATTAAAAAGAGCAATAATGCCTTATGGTGGAATCAAAATAGTAGAAAAATCATGTGAAGCTTATGGAAGAGAAGTAGACCCAGAAGTTGATAGAATATTCCATACAGTAAGAAAAACACACAATGATGGAGTATTTAGTGTATATACACCAGATATAAGAGCAGCAAGAAGTGCACATTTAATTACAGGACTTCCAGATGGATATGGAAGAGGAAGAATAATAGGAGATTATAGAAGAGTTGCACTATATGGTGTTGATGAACTAATTAGAGAAAAACAATTAGATTTAGAAGAATTAGATGTAGACGAATTTACAGAAGAAGTAATAAGAGAAAGAGAAGAAATCTACGAACAAATAAAAGCATTAAATGAATTAAAAGCAATGGCAGCAAAATATGGATTTGACATATCAAGACCAGCTGGAAACGCAAAAGAAGCAATACAATGGTTATATTTTGGATATTTAGGAGCAATAAAAGACCAAAATGGTGCTGCAATGAGTATTGGTAGAACATCAACATTTTTAGATATATATATAGAAAGAGATTTCAAAAATGGAACATTAACAGAAGAACAAGCACAAGAGTTAATGGATCATTTTGTAATGAAATTAAGATTAGTAAGATTCTTAAGAACACCAGAATATAATGAGTTATTCAGTGGAGATCCAGTTTGGGTAACAGAAAGTATTGGTGGTATGGGAGTTGATGGAAGAACATTAGTAACAAAGAATTCATTCAGAGTGTTACACACACTAGAAAATTTAGGACCTGCACCAGAACCAAATTTAACAGTATTATGGTCAACAAGATTACCAGAAGGATTTAAACGTTATACAGCAAATTTATCAATCAAAACATCTTCAATTCAATATGAAAATGATGATGTAATGAGAACAACATTAGGAGATGACTATGGAATTGCTTGTTGTGTATCTCCAATGAAAATAGGAAAACAAATGCAATTCTTTGGTGCAAGAGCAAATTTAGCAAAAACATTATTATATGCAATAAATGGTGGAAAAGACGAAAAATCTGGAAAACAAGTAGCTCCAAGATTTGAACCAATAACATCTGAATATCTAGATTATGATGAAGTTATGGTAAAATTTGATCAAATGATGGATTATGTAGCAAAAATTTATATAAAAGCATTAAATGCAATACACTATATGCATGATAAATATTCTTATGAAGCAATAGAAATGGCTTTACATGATAAAGATGTAATAAGAACAATGGCATGTGGTATAGCTGGACTTTCAGTAGTTGCAGACTCATTATCAGCAATCAAATACGCAAAAGTAAAAGTTATAAGAGATGAAAATGGATTAGCAGTTGATTATGAGATTGAAGGAGATTATCCAAAATTCGGAAATGATGATGACAGAGTTGATCAAATAGCTGTTGATGTTGTAACACAATTTTTAAGAAAATTAAAGAAACATCCTGCATATAGAGGGGCAAAACAAACATTATCAATATTAACAATAACATCAAATGTTGTATATGGAAAAGCAACAGGAAATACACCTGATGGAAGAAGAGCAGGAGCTCCATTTGGACCAGGTGCAAACCCATTACATGGAAGAGATACAAATGGTGCATTAGCTGTAATGAACTCAATTGCAAAATTACCATTTGAAGAATCAGAAGATGGAATTTCATTTACATTTGCAATTACACCTTCAACATTAGGTCAAGATATGTGGACAAAAGAAACAAATCTTGTAAGTATGTTAGATGGATATTTTGCTCAAACAGGACATCATATTAATGTTAACGTATTTGATAGAGCTTTACTTGAAGATGCTATGGAACATCCAGAAAAATATCCTCAATTAACAATTAGAGTTTCAGGATATGCTGTTAACTTTACAAAATTAACAAGAGAACAACAATTAGATGTAATTAATAGAACAATTCATGAAAGAATTTAAAAAAAATAAAAATAAGATAGAAAATTAATTTTTCTATCTTATTTTTTATATAGCTCTTTTTAAATTGACACAATTTACATAAAGTGGTATAATGATAAATAGTGTAAAAAGGAGAATTTATATGAATATAGAAATAACTGTAGATAATAATCAATTACAGAATAGAACCAAATCAACCAATTATGGTGGATTATCAGTTTCAGAAAAAATTGATTTATTTGAAAGATATTTGAAAGAAAAGCCAAAAGAAACAATTCATTCCGATACTGTTTTTGAAGGATATAATATTGGAAAAATTTTTATGCAACTTAGATATTTAATGAAAAATAATTTGATAAAATATAGCTCTGAAGAATTTGAAAGAATGGAAAATCTAGGATTATTAGAAAATAATCAAGAAACAGTATATGAAAAAATAAAATGTTTAAAACAATTTTGCAAAAAATATCCTTATGCATTTTCTAATCTTCATAAATTACATAAAAATTTAAATAAGAAAGAAAAAATAGAATTTGAAAAAGTTTTTAAAGATTATACTTATATAAGAGAAAGAAAATCCAGAGGAAAATTACCAAAAGAATTAGAAGAAGAATTAAATAATAGTCAAATTGGTGGAGTATTTAATAGAGATGATACTGAAGAATTTTATGAAGAATATGGAATTGATGATAAAGAAAAAAGGCAAATAATAAATGAATTTGGAAATGTAGATAACTTTAGAAAAGCATATATTGAATATATTGTAAGAATTGCTAATACAAAGAATTATAATGAGGTACATAAAATAAAGACAAAAAATAAAGATTCAGCTTTAGAAAATCCTAAAATACCATTAGTAAGAAACTTTTATTTAGGAACTCAAAGTATAGAAAAACAGAAATCTTTATTAAGTTTAATTTCATATATGTATGGAGAAAAATATGCTACTAATATAATATTAGGACCAGAAATTGATGTGATTTTAGAAAAAATCTTAAGAGAAATGTTAACAGATAGAGAAAGACATATTGTGGAATTTAAATTTGGATTAAAAAGAAAAGAAGAAATACCCAAAGAAGTGAGGAATATGAAACAACAAAGTATGTATCAAATAATGTGTTATCAAGTAGTACGAAAAATGCGTAAAAAAGAAATAAAAGATGTTTTTCTAAAGCATCTTTACAAACCATCTGAAGAATTTATTAGAGCATATTTTAGTAAAAGGGATGTTTTTGAAAAAGATAGCGAACAGTTATCAGATGAAGATAAACAAGAACTATTAAATATGATAGATGTGGAAAATGAAAATATTGGAGTAATAGATGAAGATACAATAGAAGAAATGGCAATTGAAAACATAAATTTTTCAACACAACTATTGTATAAGGCAATGAAATATAATGGGGTAAATACAGTTGGAGATTTATTAGAAAAAGCAAGAAGTAAAAAAGATTTATTAAGTATGGCATATATTGGCAATAAGGAAGCAGAAGAGATAATAGGAAAATTATCAGAACTTGGAATTACAGTTTATAATGGAGTAAAAAAGAGAAAAATAGTAGGATTAGATATAAAAAGCTTAAATTTATCGCCTCGATCATATATGGTGTTGGCAAGAAATGAAATGCATACAGTTGAACAATTAGTGGAGAGAATAAAAAGTAAGGATGATTTGTTGCAATTAAGATGGATTGGAGAGGCAACAGCTAATGAAATAATAGAAAAATTAGCTGAATTTGGAATTACAATTTATGATGTCGGAAAGAAAGAAAAAGTTTCAGATAAAACAGATATAAAAGAATTAAATTTATCTACACGTTCATATAATACTTTAGCAAGAAATGGCATAAATACTATTGGTGATTTTTTAGACCAAATAAAAAATGTTGAAGATTTGATGAAAATGAGACGTATTGGTAAAAAAAGTGTAAAAGAAATAATTGATAAAATGGAAGAAGTAGGTATTAGACTAGAATGTAGAAAAGATTCAACAGATATTGATGAAAATGAAAAGGCAATAAAAAGAGCATTATTAAAATTAAGAACACAAGAAGAAAAGATGCAAGAATTAGATGAAAAAATTAGTAATCTAAAAAGTCAAAAAGAAGGAGAAGAACAATCTGGAAGAATATCAAAAGGAGAAGAAGATAATGGAAGATAAAAAACAATTTTTTGATATATATCAAAAGGTAAAAAAAGAAAAGATAAATATTAAAACATTAGATTCTGAAACAATATCAAGAATATTACAAATCCTTAATGAAGAAATTAAAATAAATAATAGAAGAATTGCACAAAAAACTGAAGAATATGAGAAAATATTAGAAACACAAAAAAAGACTTCATAGCAAATATGTTATGAAGTCTTTTTGTTGAATAGAAATTCTAAAATCTGTTTTTTATTTAAAATTTAACGATTATTGTCATCATCATAGTAATTAGTTCTTCTATTATTAGAAGAAGCATAATACCAAATTAAAGCAATAATAACAGCAGCAGCAACAGCAATTATAATCCAAGTCCACATAGTAGAATTCATACCTAAGAAATTACCAGTGTTTGTATCTGTTGCAGTTCTTGATGCATTATAACCAGTTGTATTTCTAACAGCTGAATTTGCATCATTACCTATTCCTGTCATTATATCATTATTTTTAGTATTATTTGTTCCATTGTTGTTTTGATTATTTGAATTTGTTATATCATTTACACCATCTCCAACACCTTTTACGGCATCTTCGACAGCATTTTCGGCTTCACCAACAACATCTCTTACACCATTAACAACATCATTACCAGCATTTTGCATAGTATTTTCAACAGCAAAGCTTAAAGTAACAGAAAAAGAGAATATTATTGCTATAGCCAAACCAATTGTAATAAGCAATTTTTTATTCATAATGTCTACATTCCTTTCTAAAAATTCCAACTAAAGGTTTCAAAATAAAACCTTATTTATAGTATTAATTTATTAAAACAAAATATACTTGAAAATTCTTGCAAAAAAATAAAAAATCATATAAAATTAATCAAAAGGAGCAAACATAATGAAAATTATAAACAATGTAGAAGACTTTGAATCATTAAAATCAATAAATTTAGAAGATATAAAAACTACTAAAATTGATGATTTAAAAAGAAAAGATGAAGCTAAAACAAGAATAATGAAATATATTACATATAAAAAAAGAACAGAGCAAGAAGTAAGAAAAAAATTTAAAAATGAAATAGATGAACAACTACTTGATGAAATAATTGAATATTTAAAAGAGGCAAAATATTTAGATGATTATCAATTTATTCAAAAACAAGTAAATGAATATATGATGTTAAAAACATTATCAATAAAAGAGTTAAAATACAAACTTTTAGAAAAGGGATTAGATAAAAAATTAGTAGAAAAATATATAGAAGATAATCAAGAAGAACTTGAAGAATATGAAAAAAGATGTATAGAGAAAATAAGAAGAAAAAAAGCTGAAAATATGGAAGAAGAAAAAATTAATCAATATTTGTTTAGAAAAGGATATCCAATAAGCAAATATGAATAAATTAATTTTGAGCAGAGTTGGAGCTTGAAGGAAGGAAAGCAAAATGCAAAATTTAATTACTATGGGAAAAATATACTCAATAAAATTAGAAAATTTTGAAGGACCATTAGATTTATTATGTCACTTAATAGACAAAAATAAAATGGATATTTATGACATAAATATAAGTGAAATAGCAGATCAATATATAGATTATATAAATCAAATGGAAAAAATGAATTTAGATATAACAAGTGAATTCTTAGTTATGTCATCAACATTAGTATATTTAAAATCTAAACATTTATTGCCAAAGGCAGAAGCGGAAGATGAAGAAATTACTGAAGAAGAACTTATTAGAAGAATTATTGAATATAAGAAATATAAAGAAATAACAAAAAAATTAAAAGAAGATTTTTTGGTAAATTCAAAAAGATTATTTAGAATGTCAGAAGAAATTGAATTGCCAAAACAAAAAGTTCAAAAAGAATATACTCCAAATATAATTCCAGAAATTTATCAAAAATTAATTCAAACAAATGCAGAAAAGATAAATGAAAATGCGGCTAATATTGAAAAAATAGCAATTACAGAAACATTTTCTGTTGGAGATAAAGTAAAAGATATGTATAGAGCATTAATAAAATATAAGAAATTTACATTTAATAAATTATTTACATTAAAAAAACATAGTAAAAATGAAGTTGTTACAGCATTTACAGGTCTTTTAGAAATGTCACGTAGAAACAAAGTTGTAACAGAACAAGATGAGTTGTTTGGAGATATAGAAGTAGAAAAATCAAAAATTCGTTCAAAACAAATTGAAGATTAAAAAAGAAAAAATAGGAAAAAATAATATTATAACTTTTAAGAAAAGAGTTGATAATATTGTTTTTTCTTTTTATATTAGTAACATTTACGATTTTGATAATTGCAATACATACAAGTAAAATTGGTATAGATATAGAAAATCTTATAATTAATACAGAAGCAAATGAAAAAATAAATAAAGAGGGGAAAATATATGTATATGTATTATTATTTAATAAAATAAAATTATTTAGAAAAAATGTAAAGAATATACCAATGAAAGATGTGAAATTCGAAGGAAGTGATTTTGATATAAAGATTTTTAAAAGTAAAGATATAAAAATAAATTATTTGGAATTAATACAAAATATTAATATAGATATAAGAAAGATAGATTTGGATGTGCAAATTGGAACAGAAGATGCAGGAATTACAGCAATATTAGTGGGAATTTTGGCTGGAATATTGGGAATAATTATAAAAAAGCCGAAATATCAGATTTTGCCAATTTATGCAAATAGAAATTTATTAAAAATTAATCTAAATGGTATATTTACAATATATTTGATGCATTATATATATAAATTTATAAAAGATAATATAAAAGGAAGGTTTATGGATAGATCCTTAAATAAAAATCTAAATTCTAAAATAAGGTAAGTGATATTATGGGAGAACATCCTATTGAAAATTTAATGATGACAGCAATGAGTAGTATTCAGAATATGGTAGATGTAAATACTATAATTGGTGAGCCAATTCAATCAATGAATGGAATTACAATTATTCCAATTTCTAAAGTATCTTTTGGATTTGCAGCAGGTGGAAGCGAATTTTCAGGAGAAACTATAAAACAATACAGGATGAAAGACAAAGATGAAGAAATTGAATATAAATTACCATTTGGAGGTGGGGCAGGAGCAGGTGTTTCAATAAACCCAGTTGCTTTTTTAGTTGTGCAAGGAGATAATGTAAAATTAATGCCTGTTGACCATCAATCTTGCATTGATAGACTTATTGATTATGTTCCAGATTTAATGCAAAAAATTAATGAAATGTTTAATAAAACTATTTGTCAAAAAGATGAAAGAACAAAAAGAATTTTAGAAGATATAAAAAAGAAGAATTGTAAAAAATCAGATTGCAATAAAAATCAAGAAGAAAAAAGTGAAGAAGTGAAAAAACAAGATGGAAAAATTGCTCGAAATGAAGCTGATTCTCAAAAAGAAAATAAGATGAATATTGAAATAATTGAATCAGATGGAGAAGTTTTTGGGGAAGAATAAAGAGATAGTTTTATAACTATCTCTTTTCAACAATCATAGGTCCTATATTTGTAACAGTTCCAGCTCCTAAAGTAAGAACAATATCATCTTTTTTTACATTCTCTTTTAGATAAGAAGCACATTCTTCAAGAGAAGGAAGGTATATAGCATTTTTTCCTAATTCAATTATTTTATTTACTAAATCTTTTGAAGAAATATTATAAGTATTAGTTTCTCTTGCTGCATAAATATCTGTAACAATAATATTATCAAATTCAAGTAAAGCATTTGCGAAATCATCTAAAAGATTGAATGTTCTACTATATGTATGTGGTTGGAATACAACCCAAGATTTATTATATTTTTTATTTTTTAAAGCTTTTGCAGTAGCTTTAACTTCTGTTGGATGATGTCCATAGTCATCATAAACTCTAGCACCATTTAACATACCCTTAAATTCGAATCTTCTATCAGCACCTTTAAATTTATGAATAGCATTTTTTATATCAGTTTTTGAAATTCCATATGTATCACATAAAGCAATACAAGCTAAAGCATTTAAAACATTATGTCTTCCAGGAATAGAAAGTAAAATATGTTCATAAAATTCATTATATTTATAAGTATCAAATTCAGCCATTCCTTCATCATTAAATTTAATATTTTTTGCTTGAAAATCAACATCATCATTTTCGATACCATATTTAATTGCTTGAGCTTTTGAATAAACAGGTAGGTCTAAACAATTATTATCATCAGCATTTATTATTAAATGTCCATCTTCAGGTAGTAATTTTACATATTTTATAAAGGCATTTTTTATATTTTCTAAATTTTTATAATAATCTAAATGATCATTGTCAATATTTAAAATTATTTCAGATTTTGGACTAAATTTTAAGAAACTTTCAACATATTCACAGGCTTCAATTATAAAATTTTCACTATTTCCAACTCTATAATTTCCATCAAGTTCTTTTATTATTGCACCAACTTGTATACTTGGATCTCTTAAAGCCTCTAAAAAACATAAAGAAACAAGTGATGTTGTAGTTGTTTTTCCATGTGTTCCAGAAATAGCAATTGTGTTTTTATAACATCTTGTAAGTTCACCTAAAAAATCAGATCTTTCTATAGTTGGAATTCCAAGTTCTTTTGCATGTACAAGTTCAGGATTATCTGGATGAATTGCAGCTGTATAAACAACACAATCAGCTCCAACGACATTTTGAGCATTATGTCCAATATGAACTTTAATTCCTGCATTTTCTAAAGTATGTAAAATTTCTGAATCAACATTATTGCTTCCAGAAACAGAGAATCCCCAATTAGCAAGAATTTCAGCAATTCCACTCATGCTAATTCCACCAATTCCTATCATATATATTTTTTTATATTTTTTTAAATTATTAATATTTGGCATTTAAAACTCCCCTTGTATTTTTTATTTGTGTATTATTCAGCACACATTATATACTTATATCATGCAAAATTCAAGTTTTTTGTTACAAGAAGTTCAAAAAAATAAATTTTGAAATTTTTCGAAAAAAAAGAGGGAAAAAAGAAAATATTGGAGAATAATAAAATAGTACATAAGATATAAACCTTATTAGTACAAAAAAATATAACAGTGGAGGTGCACACAATGCAAATAACAGACGTACGTTTAAGAAAAGTAAATTCAGAGAACAGAATGAAAGCTGTTGCTTCTGTAACATTCGATAACGAATTCGCAGTTCACG
>OLGZ01001643.1_pt1 | contig 12137 bp, 11 predicted proteins | sample 1605981 | NCBI WGS metagenome assembly OLGZ01 (sample SAMN03283291) | human gut metagenome | biome: human-associated habitat; material: feces | host: Homo sapiens | place: Peru | collected 2012 | reverse complement strand
GAATTCTAGCCTTATTTAGCTTAAAATCATCTTAAAATTCAGCAATGAAAATTTAGTTTTCATCATAGTCAAAATTTTCCTAAATTTTTTCTCACAAAGGGTAAAAAAATTTAAATTCTAAAATTGATTTGTAGTTTATAGTCTTTTCAAACTTAAATTTGGATAAATTTGACAAAGCGCTTTAAAAAATTTATGCTTTTATGACAAAGTGCTGTTTGCGTGTCATCACAAACAAATTTTTAAAAATTTACCCACTCACCACAAAAGTTTTGAAAATTACAAAGTGCGCCGCCACGCATTTCATCGCAAATGCCACTCGCAAACTCATCCCAAATCCGCTTTTGCCTGCTCTAAAATCTTTTCATCGCTCACAAAGTCAAAGAATTCAAACTCATTGCCGTGCTGGGCAAAGCCATCGAGCAAATCCCCGCTGAGTCTGTTTTTAAGGTCAAGTTCGGCTATGGCAAAGCCGTCTAAGGTTTGGCTAAATTCAAGCAAACGCGTTGGCATAGTGTTTAGCTTGGTGTAAAGATAGCAAAAGCTAGGCAGTCCCACGCGTCCCACGCGCCCACGCAGTTGATGAAGCGTGGCAAGCCCTAGTTTTTCAGCTCCCACGATGATGATGGTGCTAAGTCTTGGCAGTGAAATGCCCACTTCCATCACAGTTGTAGCCAGCAAAATGCACCCTTTTTCGCGAAATTCTACCAGCACCTTGTCCTTGTCCTTGTCCTTGCCGTGCGTGGTATAAACGCCATCATATCGCTTTTGCCAATACTCCTTTGCCTTTTCTAGCGGCAAATACACACCCTTTTCACTCTCATTTACCAGCGGATAGATGATAGCGACTTGATTTTTCTTTGCAAGCTCGGCATTTATGCGCTCTATGATGAGCGAAAAATCCTTACCCTGCACGCAAAAGGTTTGAATGTCCTTGCGAAAGGGCATTTGGCGGATAAACGAAAAGCTCACAAGCTCTGATTGTATCATACTCAGCGTTCTGGGTATGGGCGTGGCGGAAAATTGTATAAAATGCGCCCTTGTGTCATCGTTTTTAGCTAAATCGTTGATTTTTTGGCGTTGATTTGACCCAAAGCGGTGCTGTTCATCGACCATTACAAGCACGGCGTTTAGGGAGTTTAAGTGGATTAGTGCGTGTGTGCCTATGATTAAATGGACATTTTGCAAGTTTTGCTCGACATTTTTGTCCTTTTTACCGCCCTTTAAAAGCGAAATTTGCATAAAATTTGGCAAAAGCCTTTTTGCCTCGTCAAAAAGTTGGTTTGCTAAAATGCTCGTAGGCGCCATAAGCACGGCTTGTTTAGGATAGACAAGCAAGGCAGCAGCAAGCAGCACAAGCGTTTTGCCACAACCCACATCGCCCATTATAATGCGCCTTTTGGCATTTTTTGAGCGCAAATCGCCCTTTATGTCCTCTATCGCACGCATTTGGTCGCTTGTAGGCTTAAAAGGCAGGCTTTCAAGCCACTTGCTTATGTCGTAAAGCTCTATTTCATAGCTTTTTGAAACCTGTTTTTTGTTTCTCAAACGGCGTAAAAAATTGTAAATTTCAATGTATTTTAGCTCTTTTAAAAGCTCTTCGCCTTGTTTTGCAAGGCTTTTGGCTGAATTTGCTTGAATTTGACTTAAATTTGGCGCATTTTCTTGCGAAAAATTCAAATTTTCGCTTGAATTTAAGGCGTTTTCATCTTTTTTGCTTAAAGCCATTTTAAGCGCGTTAAAAAGCCCAAAACTTCGCTCATCATAAGCGTGCAACCCCACAAGCAAGCCAGCACGCTGCTCATCAAGCCCGCTCGCGCTTAAATTTTCCTTGCTCACATACTCGTGTATAAGCCTAGCTATGCTTTCATCTTTAATGCCCGCCACTTGATACTTTGGCACGAAAAATCCAGCCTTAGTGATGATTTTTGGGTTTGAAAATTGCCACATTCCGTTAAATAAATTCATCTTTGCGTTAAAAATGCACTCTTTGCCAGCCTTAAACGCCCCAAAATGCCATCTACTCGGGTGAAAGAAAATAAAACTCGCCTCAATCTCCCAACCCTTGCACCAAACAACGCCCATCAGTTTGCCAGAGTGTGAATTTGTGCGTAAAATTTGCACCTCTTGCGTGCAAACGCTTTCACTTGGGGCTTGGCTTAAAGTCAAATTTTCAAGTTTTTTTGGCAAAAGCAAGGCTAAATCAAGCAGATTTTTAAGGTGCAATCTCTTAAAAAGCACCGCATCAGCAGGGTTTAGAGTCATTTTTTCACACTTGCAAAGCTGATTTTAAGGAGTTCAGCGTGTGCTTTTATGTAGGCGTTTAGCTCATCAAGCGTGGCGTGGCGGAGCTTTTCAAGCTCTTTTTTAAACGCTCCAAAATCCAAACCTTGATAAAATTCATTATAAGCCACGCTAAGCCTCTTTTCAAGGCTTTCATAACGCAACGGGGTTGAGCCTATAAGAAAGTTTTGCGCCTGTGTAAGCTCATTTTGGCTCACTCCATTTTTCACAAAGTCCGCAAACACGCTTTTTACCAGCTCTTTTGCCTCGCTCGCGCTTTCGTTTTTGGTTTGCAAATACCCAAAAACACGCTTGTAGCACACGCTCAAATCAAGCATAGCATAAGCACTATACGCTAGCCCCCTTTTCACGCGCACTTCCTCCATAAGCCGCGAGCCAAAGCCCCCAGCACCAAGTATAAAAATGGCAAGTTTAGCTAAATGCGTGTTTTTGTCGCTAAATTCAAGCTCAAAAGGCGTGCAAAAGTAGATATAAGCCTGCTCGCTGTCCTTGCGAGTGTAAATTTCATCTTTTGCTTTCGCGCAGAGTGTGAATTTTTTAGTGGCGCACCTTGTGCCAACGCTTAAAATTTCAAGCACAGAAGCGAGCAAGGCTTGCATTTGCGTGCTTGTGGCGTTGCCGCCTGCTATGATGATGAGATTTGCTAAGTTTATATGGTGCTTGTGAAATGTTTGCAAGTCTTTAAGGCTGATTTTTTGGATACTTTTTTCATCGCCGTCATTTGAAAGAGCAAATTCATCGCACTCAAAGACGCTTTTGTTTAAAAGCCTTTTAGCTAAATAATCAAAGTCGCTGTTTCGTGCGGCAAGCTCGCCCAAAGCCGTAGTTTTGAGCTTACGCAAGAGTTTTTCATCAAAGCGCGGCTTTTCAAGCAAGAGTGCAAGTTTTTTAAGCACAAAATCAAAATGCTCTTTAAGGCAAGAAATGCTTAGCTCAAAGCTCTCAAAACCACTACTTGCCTCGAAATTTATGGCGTAAAAGTCAAGTTCTTTGAAAAAATCCTCACTCGCGCCCTCGTTTAAAAGCCGTGCAAACATTCGCGCCGTGCCTGCTGGTGTGCCATATTCATACGCTTTGCCTGAATTTGCGAACACAAAGCGCAGAAAAATCACGGGCAAATCGTTGTTTTCTTCGTAGATGAATGGAATTTTCGTGCCTTTGGCGTTTATATGAGCGAGCATTTGAGCCTTTCTAATGATTTTTTGGCATTATACAAAAAATTAACCACAAATCGTAAATTTCATTCATTTTATCGTGGCAAAGCGTGTCATCATTTTAAGCCATTTTGCACCTTACAAACGCTTGCTTTTACAAACAAAACGCATTTTAAGCTTGCTTGTGATGATGATTTGCCTAAAATTCCACGCCTGCGTTAAATTTTACTTTGATTTTTAAATTTGTTTGCCACGCAAGTGGCGAAAAATTTTTGAAATTTAAGCTAATTTTAAGCTTCTTTTAAGGTTAATTTAAGGGGGGGGGGCATTATAATATGAGCATCTAAACTTTTTTAGACTTTTTGCCCTTTGAAATTTAAATTTTTGTCAGTTTTTGGCAAAAATTTTGAATTTAACGCGAAAGGCAAGGGGTTTGAAGGGTGTAGAAATTCATCTTAAAGGACTCTTATGAGTATAAACAAATTTGCTTTGAGCTTTGCTCTGGCTGGGATTTTAGGTGCTAGCAGTGCGCTAGCTGAGACAAGCGGTGCTTTTGCTGGCGTGCAGTTTGGCTTTGGCGGGGCAAACGCTAAAAGCGAGTATGCTTCCGTATCCACAGATGGTTCTGGTGAAATGGGAGCAGATGCGACAAAGTCAGCTTCAAGTTTTCGCTATGGCTTTTTGGCGGGGTATAAGCAGTTTTTCACTGAAAAATTTGGCTTGCGTTATTATGGTGTGATTGACTTTGGCACGCAGTCCGAGCATAAAATAGGACCAAGTTTTAATGAAAGTGGGGCATCGCCAGCCGAAGCTTATTTTAACTTTACCGAAACCATAAAGATAAGCACCCTTAATCTCAACGCAAATGTCGATGCTTTGTATAATTTCGAGCAAAATGACAGCTTTGAATTTGGTGTGTTTGGCGGTTTGAGTTTAGGATATACGAGCTACAAGGCACAGAGCGTAGCCATAAATGGAGCAAATATGACAAATTTTACTTACTCATATAAGGACCTGAGTGCTAGTGGCTTTGACTTTGGGATAAACTTTGGCTTGCGGGCAAATATCGCCCAAAAGCACGGCGTGGAGCTTTATAGTCGTTTTAGTTTGCTGAAACAAAAAGATGACTACAAATATACACTAAATGAGCAAACCGCCATTTTAACAAATTTTGAAGCAAAGCAACCGTATCAAGTGGGCTTGCGCTACTCGTTTAGCTTTTAAGCTGAGTGAAACTAAACGAGTTTTTGCTCTGGGCGAAACTTGTGCTGGCTTTAAATCGCTGGCGTGAGTTTTGAATTCAAGGCTTTTGTGGGCTTTGAGTTAAAACTTGCGAACTTTTGGCTTTGGCTGAAAGGCTGGGGCTTAAATTTGCGCGAAAAACTTGCGCTGGCTTTTGCCGTCATCTTTGTCGCCACAGCCGTGTTTTGTATGAGTTAGTTTGCGAGTGGCTTTGCGGGCTGCTTTTGCTGGCAGGTTTGCGGGCGCTCTTGCGAAAGGCTTGCGCGCTTTGCGCGTGGGCTTTTTGCTCGCTTGACGGGCGTTTGCCCGACCGAACTTACCTTGGTAGGTTAAATCTCCTTTTTATGTTGCCAAAGTGTCCTTGCGACACTTTGGGGTTTGTGAGATACTTGAACTTGCGTTTTTTGTTTTGGTTAAAGTGTTTTTTGATTGTAGTCAAATTTTACACGCCTTTTTAAGACTTAAAACACCTTAATCTCACGCCCATTTTTGGTATAAATCGTGCGGGATTTCAAGCAAATCAAGCCACTTGCCGATGATGAAATTTCGCAAATCGCTTAAATTTTGCGCCTTAAAATAGCTCGCATACACGGGCGCGGCGATGATAGCGCCCATTTTGGAAAGCTTTGTCATTTGTTTGAGCGCGAGCGTGGAAAAGGGCATTTCGCGCACGCACAAAATGAGCTTTTTGCGCTCTTTTAGGGCTACGGCTGCGCCCCTTGTGATGAGCGTGTCGGCAAAGCCGTGCTTTATCTTTGCCAAAGTGTTTAAAGAACAAGGCGCGATGATGGTGGCATTTATGCCAAATGAGCCACTCGCCACGCTTGCGGCTAGGTTTTCATCGTCTAAAAACTGCGTTTTTTTTAGCTCAAATTTTTCTTTGCAAAGAGCGATGAATTCATCATTTGCGTTTAAATTTTGCGTTTTAAATTTGCTTTTTTGCTTTTTTGCGTGTGAATTTTTGTCGCTAAAATCGCTTTTTTGGTTTTGAAAATTTGGGGTTGTAAGCTGTGAATTTTCAGCCTGCCACACTTCGTTTTTTTCGCAAAAATTAAAATTTAAATTCTCCGCCAAAAAGCTCATTTTTGCGCCCTTGCTCGCGATGGCAAAAATCTCATCATTTTGCGTAAATTTTTCCAAAGCATTAAGCAAGCAAAAGCCCAGCTCCACGCCACTTGCTCCGCTTAAACCGACTAAAATTTTCATCTTACACTCGCTTTTTTGCTAAATTTACGCCACAAATTCATTTAGCCACTCATTTGCTAAATAAATTCAGCGCAAATGCTTGTTTCATTGCAAACTCACTTGATTTTTGCCGACAATTATGGCTTGCAAAACCTTGCCGTCTTTTGTTTTTACCTTTATCGTGTCGCCCTTGTTGCCAGCTTCAAGCGCGCTCACATCTACGCTCATCTTTACCTCGCCATCATCAAGCACGGCTTTCATTTTAGCGTCCTTTTTCACAAGATGATTTGCCTTAAACATATTTTTTTTCAAAATCGTGTTTTTCCGCACGCTCGTGCGCGCCATAAGGTCTAAATCATCGTCTTTTTCGATAGCCCCCAGCGGCACTTTGTCAAAGTCATAAAAAATGATATTGTAGTCGCTAGCCTCCAAAATATCGCCCCTTGACAAGTCTTTGTTAGCTCGCAAAATTTCAAGTTTGCCTTTCACAAAATAGCGAAAAAAGACATTTTTTTTGATATTTTCGGGCGTTTTAAACTCAGCCCTTAAATACCCGCTTGCCTTGACGAAGTTGCCCTCGCCAAGCTTGATGAATTCATAAGCGCTGAAATTTTTAGGCAGTGTAGCCGTGTGTAGCTCGACATTGTGAATGATGATTTTAGGATTTTGCGCCTTAAATTCTTGGGCTAGGGCAAATTTCACCTGCTCGACATTTGCCTCTTCGCCCAGCCCAAAGGCACTTGCCAAACACAAAAGTAAGCACAAAAAAACCTTTTTCATCATCAAACCTTTGCTTAATGATACTCACTTTTGCTTAACGCTCGCCCTTTTGAGCGTAAATTTTGCCAAAACAAAGCCTAAAAAGTCGGCACGACATTGCCGCTATACTTTTTAAGGATAAATTCTTTCACTTCTTTGCTTCGCAAAATTTCGTTTATCGCCTTTGTCTTCGCACTTTGAGCGTCCTTTTCGCGCACGACAAAAAAGACAGCGTAGGGGCTGTTTTTATCCTCCACAAAAATCGAGTCTTTGGTAGGATTTAGCCCAAAATCAAGCGCGTAGTTTGCGTTGATAAGGGCGATATCCACATCATCAAGCGAACGGGGCAGTTGGGCGGCTTCAAGCTCCCTAAATTTAAGCTTTTTAGGGTTAGTGGCTATGTCCGCTGGGCTTTTGAAATCCTTTGTGGCTTTCATCGTGATGAGTTTCGCCTTTTGCAGCAGCTCAAAAGCCCTATCTTCGTTGCTCGGGTCGTTTGGAATGCTCACGCTTGCGCCGTTTTTAAGCTCATCAAGGCTTTTAAGCGATTTTGAGTAAATCGCCATAGGAATGATAGCCACGCTGTTTATCGCCACAAGTTTCGTGCCTTTGTTGTCGTTGAACGCCTGCAAATAAGGCTTGTGCTGAAAGAAATTCGCATCAAGCTCGCCGTCATTTAGGGCTACATTTGGAATGGCAAAGTCGTTAAACTCCACGATTTTAAGCTCGTAGCCTTTTTTAGCGAACAAGGGTTTAGCAAATTCCAAAATCTCGCCAAAAGGCACAGGTGTCGCGCCGATAGTGATGGTTTTATCGTCCTTTGCGCCTGCACTTGCAAAGAGCAAGGCAAGGATTAAGAGAAGTTTTTTCATCATATTTCCTTTTGAAAAATAGCATTGTGGCGTGAATTTTGCACTTAAATTCACGCCTTTTGTCAAGCAAATTCACACAAAATGCGAATTTCGACTATGAAAATTCGCGCCAAATGCTTAAATAAAAACAAACTAAAACGCTGGCACCACTGCGCCTTGATACTTCTCATCGATAAAGGCTTTTACCTTTTCGCTTTGCAAAGCCTTGATGAGTGCCTTTGTTTTAGCACTTTCCTCGTTGCCCGCCTTCACTACAAGCACATTCACATAAGGGCTGCTTTTATCCTCCATAACAAGAGAGTGTTCGGTTGGTTTAAGCCCTGCTGCCATTGCGAAATTTGAATTTATCACGGCAAAGTCCGTGTCGTCCAAAGCTCGTGGCATTTGAGCGGCTTCAAGTTCCTTAAAAACAATGTTTTTAGGGTTGCTTACAATGTCAAGCGGCGTTTTAAGCGCACTTTCCTTGAAAGTAACTACGCCTGTTTTAGTGATAATGTCAAGCGCACGGCTTTCATTTGTCGGGTCGTTCGGCACGGCAATGCTTACGCCATCGCTTGAAATCGTAAAACTACTATACTTGCGTGAATACACGCCCATAGGCTCTAAGTGAATGCCCGCCACGCTGACAAGTGCAGTGCCTTTGTTTTTGTTAAATTCCTCTAAATAAGGGATATGCTGAAAGAAATTCGCATCAAGCTCCCCGCTGTCAGTGGCTAGGTTGGGTTGGACATAGTCGTTAAATTCCTTAACGACAAGCTCAAAGCCCTCATTTGCCAAATCCGCCTTGACGAATTCTAAAATTTCAGCGTGTGGCACGGGTGTCGCGCCTACGGTGATGGTTTGAGACACTGCGCTAGCGTTGTTTGCGCTGGCGTTTGCCTCGCCGCCTTTTTTATCCGCTGTATCTCCACAACCGATAAAAGCCAAAAGCCCAAATGCTAGGGCAAATTTGAAAAGTTTTTGCATAATGCTGTCCTTTTGGGTAAAATGTGCGTGAATTTTACATTTTTTTGTTAAATTTTTGCTGAATTTTGCAAAAAATTTGATAAAAATTTAATCAAAATTTAAGCCTTTGCGCGCAAAACTCACTCAAAGGCTCATTTTTTCGTCATCTTGTAAAGCACATTGCCGCACATTTGTATGAACTGCACCAGCACGAGCAGCAGCACGACGGTTTCTATCATAATGTCCGTGCGAAAGCGTTGATAGCCGTATCGCACCGCCACATCGCCCAGCCCGCCGCCGCCAACGGTGCCTGCCATAGCTGAAAAGCCCACTACGATGATGAGCGTGAGCGTTATGCCATTTATCAGGCTTGGCAAACTCTCCACGAACATTACCCTAAAAATGACTTGTGTGTCGCTTGCTCCGTAGCTTTTAGCCGCTTCGACAATGCCCCCATCGACTTCTTTAAGGGCTGCTTCTATCATCTTCGCCAAATATGGAGCTATGCCAAGCGTGAGCGGCACGATAGTAGCGGTAGTGCCGATACTTGTGCCAACGATAATACGCGTAAGTGGCATCAGCACGATGATTAAGATGATAAAAGGAAAGCTACGCACGATATTGACGAAAAAGTCCAAAGTGTTGTAAGCAACGAGGTTTTCGCGCAAGCCGCCCTTGTCCCAAATCGCAAGCAAAACGCCCGGGATTATAGCGAGCAAAAAGCCCAAAAATGTCGAAACAAGGCTCATATAGAGCGTTTCAAGCAAGGCTGGATACAAAATCATCATAAAGTTGTCTAAAATTTTTTCAAGCATTGTTTGCCCTTTTTTGTGAATTTTTGCGTAAATTTTGCTCTAAAATGTGAATTTTACAAAATTTAAGTTAAGTTTTAGAAATTTTATGCCATTTTGTAAATTTTTCGTCCTTGCAAGCGATTTGCTTTCACTAAAAAAGGGCGATTGCTCGCCCTTATCTTACGCTACTTGCTTTGCTTTATGGGTTCAAATTTATACTCATCGATAAATTTAAGCTGACATTGCGTTTCATTTTGTATCAAGCATTTGCCATAAGGGTGATTAAGCAAAGCAGCTACAACAGCAGCTTGCGCTTGCTTTTCCAATGCTGCACTTTCTTTTCCACGGCTAAATGCACCAACGAAAGCGTAAGGCAAAGCAGCCGCCATTACCGCAGCGCCTATCTCATCGCTCGGCGCTTTGCCACATTTTGCTTCTATACAGCTTTCTGTTGGCTTTTTGGCAGCACTTATTAGCTTGCCAGCATACTCATACGACCACTCGCTAAAAGGCTTATGTTGCGTATCGGTTGCATAAGCTTGCAGTGCGCTATCAGTTGCCTTTTTGGTAATTTTTTGCGCCACAGTTTTAACCTGCTCTTTGTCCGCTTTGCCTATCTCACCATCAAGCACGCCCATTTTTGAGATTGCATTTTCAAGTTCAAGCCCACTTACAAAGATTGCCAAATCATCATCACTTATCGATTTTTTGTCAAATTCGCTGTCGTATTTGTAGCGAGCGAGTTTTCGGGCTGCTGTGGCAAGTTTTTCCCACCCATCAAGCGCACATTTTTGAAAATTTTCATTTTCAGATAGCTTGCTTTCATCTACTTGACCATTTTGCTCTTTGCACTGCTGGTATAGTTCCCTTCCTGGGTTTAATGCCATAAACTCACACTCACCAGAATCCAAATCAATCGTTTCGATTTTATCTTTATTTACATTAAAAGGCACACAAGAGTAAAAGGCGATTTTGAAATATAAAACTGCACCATTGTAGTCAAAGATTTCTCTGCTTGAAGCGTTGTTGTCAGGCTTTATCAAGTATTCGTATTTGACAAACTCTTCCAACCCATCTTCATACCACTCGTCCATTTGCTTACTCATCTTTGTTTTGCCTTCGCCACACGCCACATAAGCAAACGCCATCACGCCCAAAAGGGCAAATTTAAGTGTCATAGACACGACTTTTAAGTTGATTTTCATCTTTTATCCTTTCATTATCAAAAAGGGCGATTGCTCGCCCTTGCTTATTTTATGCCTTTTAAATTGAGCTTTTTTTACTCTTATCAAATTTGTTAAACCATATCACCATTACGATAATAAAAATTATGTTAGGGATATTAACCAACAAACCAATATGCGGCGAGTAATTATAGAAGTCATAGACATCGTGATAGGCAAAATAAAAAGAAGATAAGCAATTACATAACTCACTAATATAAAAAAGGCAGCTCAATACCACACTTGCGCCTAATCTGCCAGCTATGAATTCGATAAAGATAAGAATAAAAGCAATCGCAAAAGCAATGAAGGCTACATTATTGACACTTTTATTTTGCCTTGCATAACGCCAAGCAAAATAATAAATCAAAGCAAACCCAACTATCAATGCCACTATAAATACTATTGGTGCTAATAGTATTTTATCATCTGGCACTGATACTGATATAGAATTTGCGCTTAAAAACCAAATTGAAATCCAAATTTGTGCAAGCACTATCACAACCAAAGAAATGAAAATCATCTTTTTTGTTTTTTGGTTTGTGTTTTTCACTTTTAGCTGTGTGCTTGAATTTGACGCTTGATTGTTCGGCGCGAGTGCTATGCCGTTTGCCTGTGCGAGTTTTTTAGCATTGTCCCTAGATATGCCAAGCGGCACAAGTATCCAGTCCAAAAACCAAAAAAAGCACCCGATAGCGATTATCACAAGTGCGGCTGTGGATAAACCTGCGGCAAAAGCTATCAAGGCTAAAATCGGACAAAAGAGCTTAAAAAGCCCTAGCATAATGTCGCCCTTGTAAAACCTATCTATACCAAACCAGCCCAAGCCTATAAAGGCGAGCAAAAAGCCAACCATAGCTGATTTCAGTGGCACAAGCACCACTTTTTGTTGATTTTGTTTTATTTCACTCATCTTTTATCCTTTCTTTAAAATGTCAGTGATAATTTTATAATCCTCAAACAACTCATCATCTGTTTTTGGACTACGACTTGAAGTGGAGTAAAGCGGATACAGCACTTCGTCTATGTTTTGCTTTGGAAAATAGCCTTGTATCCACTCTTTCACGCCCCATTTGCGAAAACACTTGTTGTCCTTGCCTATGGTAGTGAAAACGGCTTTGATTTGCGACTTTTGCAAAAGCTCATCTAACTTTACCTTTTCGCTTTTGTCGCTGTCAATGTCCTTGTCGGCGTTGCTGTTTGCCTTTGTGAAATAGCACTTGTCCCAAATGTCATAAAGTGCTATGTGGTGCTTTGTCAAAAAGGTTTTTTGAGCGTTAATGTCGCCTACCAAACCTTTCTCGCCAAATACCTTGCCCATAACGCACCAAAAGCGGTTTGCGCAATTTTGGTAGAAAAAATTCGCATCAAGCGAACTTTTAGACGGAAAAGAGCCTAAAATAAGCACTTTTGAATCTTTTTCACAAAACGCACCGAAGTGTTTTCGTGGCTCATCGTTCATAATGAACTCCTTGTGTTGAATTTTTCAAAATTTTGAAAGCGATTTGAGTGAAAATATAAAAAATTTGGGGTAAAAATATGAAAAAGCCTTGCATAAGGCTTGAAATTTGAGATAAATTTATAAAATGAGTTGAATTTATAAAATACCTTGAATTTTGAGTGAAAATATCCGTTATTTTTAGACAAAAGCCCGAATTTGTC
>OLGZ01001640.1_pt1 | contig 12160 bp, 7 predicted proteins | sample 1605981 | NCBI WGS metagenome assembly OLGZ01 (sample SAMN03283291) | human gut metagenome | biome: human-associated habitat; material: feces | host: Homo sapiens | place: Peru | collected 2012 | reverse complement strand
AGATATAGCATAATCTCCTGATGCCTTAACTGCATATGTGTACTTAACTCCAGACTTAACCTGACGATCAGCATATGAGAGTGTTTTAACAGTGGCAACCTTTGTCCATGCCTTGGCATTTCCGGCCTTTCTGTAAACAACATACTGTTTAGCACCTGTTACCTTGTTCCACTTCAGTGTCACTCCTGCGTTTGCATTGCTGAGTGTAACTGTCGGTGTTGCAAGTGTTGTGATAGGAGTCTTTCTTGTCACGCTCTTGCCTGTATATGCTGATGTTCCAGCTTCTGATACAGCCTGTACTGCATATGTGTAAACTGTCTTCTCTGTTACATTCTTATCAACATAGGTTGTCTTAGCAATGTCTGCTATCTTCTCCCATGTGTCTGATGTTCCAGTCTTTCTAAGTACCACATAGCTGTCAGCATTTGCTGATGCGCTCCATGTTACCTCGATGCCAGCCTTTGTGTTTGTAAGCTTTGCTGCAGGTACTGCAAGTACTGCCACCTTAACTGCCTCTGAGCTTCCAAATGACTTTCCAACAACAGGTCTTACCTCATACTCATATGATACTCCGGCATTTGCTGTCTTATCACTGTAGCTAAGTTTCTCTGTCTCTGCAATCTTTGCAAATTCGCTCTCGCTCTCAGCCTTTCTGTATACAGCATATGAATCAGCTGCCGTTACAGCCTTCCACTCAAGTGCTACAACTCCCTCTTCAAGTGAAGCTGCTGTTATCTCTGTCTTACCATCCTTGATCTCAAATGCCTGCTTGATCTTTCCTGTATAGTTTCCAATTCCTGTTACTGTGGCCTTCGCTGTTCCAACCTTCACATTGCTGAAATATGAAACTGTGAAGTCCTTGCCAGCCTCAAGAACTGTATCTCCAAGTGTTACATTTACTGTAGGTGTCTTCTTGCTGCCGTCCGCAACGATATCGTCTGTGTCAACTGTCACAACTGCATCAGTCAGCTCAATCGCCTTGATCTCAAATGTATACTCAACTGAACCTGAGTAGTACTTGAGTCCTGTGATCTTCACGCTTGCTGTTCCTGCGTTTACGTTGTCAATATAGCTTACTGAGTAATCTGTACCGGCTCTGAGTGTCTTGCCATTATATGCTACACTGACTGCTGGTGTCTTCTCTGTTCCGTCTGTCACATATTCCTCTGTTGAAACTGTAATGTCTGTCTTTGAAATATGTGTTGCATTTAATGTGTAATGCTTTACAACCTTACCAGTATATTTGCCTTTACCTGTGACTGTAACTGTTGCCTTGCCAGGAAGTACATTGTTTGCAAATGCAAGTGTGTAGTCTGTATTTACCTTGAGCGTCTCGCCTACATGTGTGACTGTCACATTTGGCTTCTTAACCTTTCCATCTGCAACAAATACTGTCTGGTCGATGGCGACATCTGCTGCCTCTATCTCTGCTGAGTAGATCGAGAATGTCTTCTCTATCTGACCCTCATAATCACCCATACCGGTGATAGTTACCTTTGCTGTGTTTCCAGCCTCTACGTTGTTGCTGTATTCCTTTGTATAGTCAACGCCCTCTGTGAGGAGAATGTCACCATACTTAACTGTGACCTTAGGCTCCTTTACTGTTCCGTCATATACAAGACCAAAATCAGCAACTGTTACATTCGCCTTCTCAACTGACTTCTTCTCTGCGCTCTCTGTGTAAAGCTTCTTTCTGTCGCTCATGTTGTAGAGAGTTGTCTTTCCTGTCTTAAATCTGTCATATGATACGAGAGCATATGTTGCCTGCTCTGTAGCCATCATGTTTACTGAAAGTTTTCCATTTTGTGCTGCATGTGCAAATCCGCCTCCATCAATATAGAAGGAAAGCATTGCATCAAGAATAGAATTCATGTTCTTTACATACTGTGGATCTGTGTCAGCATCTCTTCCAAGGTCAGAAAGCGCACATACTGTCTGAGCGCAGCTCTCTGAGTTTACGGTTCCCCATGAGCCCATGCCACCATTTGATAACTGCTGATCAGATATAGCCTTCATTCCACGATTTACCGCTGCCTTTACATCGGCATTTGTATTGTAATATGGTGCAAGAGCCTGAACAGCCATTGTCGTGATGTCAGGATCAGCCTTTGAGCCCCACAGAGCCCATCCGCCGCTACCTGGGATCTCATTGTCAAGTATGTACTGGATAAGTCCCTCTCTTGTTGTCTGTGTAGCTGTGCTGTCGTCCGGAAGCTCAGGAATCTCATAATCACCTGTATCTAGAGCGATGAGCGCATATATAGGACCATTTATTCCCTGCCATACAACATCCTCAAGGTTTGCAAGTGGCTCAAGAAGGTTGTAGCCAGCTACATTTGTAGGATCTGCGCCAATTGCTGTAAGACCAATGATAACTCGTGAGTTGTCTGTGAGCTTGCGTGAGTGAAGCTTATTGCTTCCTATATTCTGAACATACTTTACAACATTGTTGTAATATGCTGTGTACCACTCTGGATCCTCATATCCATATCTGGCAAGAGCGAGAACTGCCCACTCTCCACCTATAGAACCAACCTCGGCCTCTTTGACTGTATTTCTTATATACTTGATCGAACTGTCAAGCATCTCCTTGTAGGAGTCAGATGTGTTGTTTGCTTTGAGATCTGTCTTGATGGTGAAATATGACTTGTACTTTCCACCTAATGAAGAAACTGAGAAATCAAGACCATTTGTTATATCATAAGTCTCCTTTGAAACAGACCATCCATCGATCACTGCATAGTGGCTGTTGAGACTTGTATCCATGGTGATATATGCGGACTGAGCCTCATTTGCAGGGACAGAAACCTCAAATACAAAAGGATCTTCCTCTGTACCTGCTGCCTTTGTCTCCTCACCATTTATATAGTAAGTATTTGTCATGTTGTAGTTCGCATCAAATGTCGTATTCTTTGACATATTGAATGTCTGACCTGCAACTGTGAGTGTCTTCACATACGGATTGCCGTAGTAGCCATTTCCGATATCATCGGTCGTCTTATCTTCGTTGCATGTATAATCAAATCTGAGGCTGTCTCCATCGCTGAGGGCTATGCTGCTCATTCCCCAGTTTGAATAGTCGTCATTGTCATAGGCAAGCATCCAGCCTGAATATCCCACACCTGCGCCAAGCCCATTGATGCTGCTCACATATCCGCTTGATACTCCTTCAACTGATACACCAGCCTGATCAAATGCCTTCTGTACAGCCTGCGCTGTAGTTGTGTCCGCATCCACCTCGACTGTCTGTTCCATGATGACACCTGTCTTCGAGGCGCCCTCGATTCCGGCATCCACTGCCGTGTAATCGTATGCTGAGACCGTGATCGTCTTGGTCTCTTCCGCTGCATACGCTGTCATGCCACCGCCCCATGGGCTTGTGACAACCGTTGCTGCCGCCATGCACATCGCCATACATGCCGCAAGAATTCTTCTTCTCATAAACGTATCTCCTTTCAATTTTTCCCTGAAAGGCATATTGAATTCTTTGTGTCCTGCCACGGATCTGTACATTTCTGATTCGCATCGCCGCATTTCAGATCACAAGCTTCAAAATACCCTTCTATCGAAGAATTAGATATATAGCAAGCGATCTGACTTGACAGGGGAACTCCCCTGCATACAGTAATGGCTGTTGCGACGGATTCTCACCGCACTTCCCTTCTTATTGAACACGGCCACAGCTTTTCCGGCTGCACCATAATCCATTCGCCGGAACATCTCCGGGACTATATATCTGGCGTGATCTAAGGTCACACCAAAGCAATATTAACAATGCCAGCGCCCGGTGTCAACCTTATGTAAACATATAAGACAATTTATTTCTCATAAATATGCAAAACAAAAGGCTGGCCCTTTTTACAATAATGAACCAGCCTTTGTCCATTGGACAATTTATCACAATAATTTCTTAAAATCCTCCAGACAAACCGGTCTGGAGAAATGATATCCCTGATAGTAAGTGGAACCATACCTATGAAGGTAATCGAACAGCGCCTTGTCCTCGACACCTTCAATGCAGCTCTTGTATCCGAGTTCATGTGCACATGACACAACCGCCTGTACAAGGACCTGATTAGGCTTGCTCTCCTGTATGCCCCTGACAAATGACATATCGACCTTAAGTTCATCTATCGGTAATTCCGTGAGCAGATTTAAGGTAGCATTTCCCGTTCCAAAATCATCGATAGCGATCTTTATTCCAAGTTTCCTGAAATATTCCAGCTCATTTTTCAGAAATGCTATATCCATATTCTTACATCTCTCTGTGAGCTCTATGCACAAATACTCAGGAGGGAACTTCGTCTTTTTTAATATATCCACAACAGCCTGCCTGAATCCATGATTCTCAAGCTGAGTCGCTGATATATTGACATTCACCACAAAATCAGGTCTGATCTTGCGGATCTCCATACCATCCGTGAGTGCCTGCTCTATTATCCAGTTGCCAAGTTCAAAGAAACACGGCTCCATCTCAAGCCACGGTATAAATATTCCCGGTGGAACCACTCCAAATTCCTTATGTTTCCATCTGAGAAGAGCCTCCATACCCACTATGTGTCCTGTCACGGAATTGGCTATAGGCTGATAGCACATGAAAAAGCCTTCCATGTTGTTTGCCACACATTTGTGTATTGTGCTGTAAAGCTGCAGCCTCATTCTATCATTGTCCTTGATCTCCTCATTGAAGAATACAAGTTCACCATGATGATCCTCCTTGGATCTCTCCAGGGCATATTCCACACTGCTCTTTATCACATCCTCATCGGCTCCTACATGGTCATATATCAGACCACCTCCGTACAATTTAAGTGGGATCGATGTGCCGTTCAGACCTACATTATCAAGTGCAAGATTCTGTACATGTCTATATACCTCTTTGAGCTCCTGTTTGGTATACATGTTTGAGCAGATTGCAAATTTTGCTCCGTCAAGTCTGAATACGAGTCCCTTTCCACCGACGACATTTTTGAGCTTTGTGGCAAAATCCTTAAGAACAGCATTGCCATATGCATATCCATACATCATATTGATGCTGTTAAACATTGATATTCCTATTGCCAGAATGCTCATCGTCTGCTTGTTTCTCAAATGTATAGAGATATACTTGGTATACTCATGCTGATTGTGCAGGTTCGTCACCGGATCAACTCCATCTATGACACCGTGGTTTATGACAGTTCCTACAAAGAATTCCGGATCACCATTTTCCTTCTTGGTGATGAAACCTCTGCAGGTACAGACCACATATTCACCCTTTTTGTTTTTCATTCTATATTCTACATCATGATACTTTTTGCGCCCCGCAAATACCTCTGTAATATCCTGTTCAAATATTGCTCTGTCATCCGGATGTATAAGATTCTTCCACACTTTCTGTGTGTCATATATGTATTGCCCCGGAAGTCCAAAATAATCCACCGCACTGGCAGACCATTTTGTCACATTCGTATCGAGATCATTCATAAATATATAATTTCTGAGTGTTGTAGCTGCAAGGGCATCAAATATCCTGTCTGTCTTTCCAAGATTCCTATAATGCGGAACTCCATCCTCTGTAGTTCCTACAGCTATATTCGCCTCGTTCTCCACGATCTCACGCCTCTTGACCTCAGGATGTTTCGAATAGAATCTCTTCTTATCCTCATACATCAGTCTTTCGGCTTCGTTCATTATCTTGTCTATAGAATCAGCCTCAGCCTTCCAGACTGCACCGAACGCAACCGGAGCCTCCTCCTGCTCGTCAATTACCTCTTTGTATCTGGCGATCATTGAGTTAAACGACTGCTCAGTAATATCCATAATGATGACAACAAATTCATCGCCACTTATCCTGTAACATGCATTTTCGCCAAAATGCTGCGCCAGCATCTGCGATACCCTCTGAAGATAGAGATCTCCTTCTTTATGTCCATAATGATCATTCACATACTTCAGTTTGTTCACATCGTTGAATACGAATCCGACCGACCGCTTGTCCTTTCGGTCTGCATACGCGTCACACAGAATGTTAAATGCATTTCTATTGCCAAGATGAGTGAGCGCGTCCTTGTAACTGTAAAATTCCAACAGCTCCTGCTTCTCTATGCTCTCAGAATACTCCTCATGTATATCCCTCGTATAAAGATAAAATACCTTATGGTCATCTCTATAGTCAGCAGTAGGTATGACCTCAGTCATCACCCATCTGTACACCATATCCATCTTGCGCTTATATCTAATGGTAAATCTGTCATGTCCATTTGCAAAATATTTTGTGAGGAACTCAGGCGACAGGCATCTACTTACCCTGTCCACATCGTCAGGGAATATCTCACCGCCCATAGTCATGTCTTTCATGTAATCTCCAAGGCAGTCATGCTTAACCTCATCCCTGCTTCTTATATATCCGCCCCTCAATGTCTCGCAAATATTGTGAGTCACATCAATCCTGAATATACGTCTGTATATCCTTGTCAGTGTTCTGATGCTATCCTCCAGCACCAGAGTGTCAAGGCTGACTGTCCTCATGCCGAACACAACCCATTGTCCGTCCTCTCTCGGCTCTTTCTCAGCTTCTATATCCATGGAAACCCACTCATAGTCCTCACCAAGCCTCAATCTGAATCTGAAATTACGCACGATCGATCTGGCTCCGGCTTCTATGAGTGCTTTAACATGCTTCATATCACACATATATGAAAATTCTCTGACTTCATCAGGATGACAGCAGTCCAGTCCCCTGTTATCCTTAAAATAGGAGGATACGTCAGTGATGCTTTTATAATCATCTGCATTTTTATCCACGCTGATAACACTCACATACTCCCCAGTATCAATGTTGACCAACGCCAGCTTCACATAATTATCATATAATATATTTTGTATCTGTTCTTTGTAGTATTTTTTATCAAGTGATACCTCTTTCAAAAGATCCCTCCTTGCAGCAGCATCCAGCCTGCCATATATTCCCACGCAACCGTTTCCATTATAGCATTTACGCCATAATATAAAAAGGATGTTTTAACTGATTACATGGTTAAATAGATAAAAATAGCTGATAAAAAAGTTACATAAACAATTTTACCAGCTATTACTAACCATCAATTAATACAATATTAAATTATTTCTAAACCAGACAATAACTCTGTTTATTTACTCTGGCGTTTCTTGTAATCCTCAAGCAGCTCCTTAAACAGCTTATCATGCTCAGGATATGCCTTTCTGATGAACACAAGCTTGTTGTTGCCATCCAGCAGACAATGTGAGCTTGTACAAAGTGTTCTGAGCTCGCCTGTCTTCTTGTCCACGATCTCATATGAAAAGCCTACGCGGACACCTGTATACTCCGAAAGGCTGACATGTATCAGCACGTCATCGCCGAAGTGGCACATGCTCTTATACTCAGCCGTCACACCGAGCACAGGAATTATATATCCATCATCCTCGATGGACTTGTAATCCCAGCCTATCTGCGTCATCCAGTCCAGCCTTGCCTCCTCGATCCATCTGATGTAATTGGAGTGGTGTACTATCTGCATCCTGTCCGTTTCATAATAATAAACCGATCTCTCATATGGCTTGATCTTACTCATATCTATATCTATCATTTTTCTTCACCTGATTTCTGACTTACTTCCAGTCCTTTTCCTTGATCTCAACACGTCTTACCTTGCCGCTGATGGTCTTTGGCATCTCATCAACGAACTCGATAACTCTAGGTCTCTTGTAGCTTGCGATGTTCTCCTTGAAGTATCTCTTGAGCTCTTTCTTGAGGTTCTCATCGCCAACCGTGCCCTCTGTGAGAACGATGGTTGCCTTGATTGCCTGGCCTCTCGTGCTGTCAGGCACTGATGTAACTGCACACTCGAGGACATAAGGGATCCTCATGATCTCATTCTCTATCTCGAAAGGTCCTACTCTGTAGCCTGCAACCTTGATGATATCATCCACACGTCCAACGAACCAGAAATATCCATCCTCATCCTGGTAAGCTGTATCACCAGTGTGATAGAAACCGTCATGCATAACCTCGGCTGTTCTCTGTGGATCCCTGTAGTATTCCATGAACAGTCCGTCCGGTGCGCCGTCTGCGATGTTGATAACAATCTCGCCTGTCTCACCAGGTGCTGCAAATGTTCCGTCTGCCTTCATGATCCTCACGTCATACATTGGGCTTGCCTTACCCATTGAACCCGGTCTCGGAGTTGTATTCTCAAGGTTTCCAATGGTAAGTGTCGTCTCTGTCTGACCAAATCCTTCATATATAGTGAATCCTGTCTTCTCCTTAAATACATCAAACACCTCTGGGTTAAGCGCCTCACCTGCCGTTGTGCAGTATCTGAGGGACGAGAGGTTGTATTTGCTCATATCCATACGGATAAGGATTCTGTACAGTGTTGGAGGTGCACAGAATGTTGAGATATGATACTTCTCAATGAGCTTGAATATCGTGTCTGCGCTGAATGTATCAAAGTCAAATACAAATACACACGCCTCGCACAGCCACTGTCCGTAAAGCTTGCCCCAGAGTGCCTTACCCCAGCCTGTATCTGAAACTGTGAGATGAACCTCACCCGGCTTATTGCAGTGCCAGTATTTCGCTGTGATGTAATGTCCAAGCGGGTACAGATGATTGTGTGCAACCATCTTTGGATGCTCGGTCGTTCCCGATGTGAACATGACGAACAGTATGTCGTCCTTTCCTCCTACGGCATCCTCACCTGTAGGCCTTGGGAACTCAGTGCTGCACTCCATGATTCCCTCATCAAAGAAGTTCCATCCGTCCGCAGGATGATTCACAACTATCTTTGTCAGCTTGTCATCCGCAAATGTATCTATCGATGCTGTGATCCCATCATCTGATGTGCACACAACCGCTGATACACCTGCTGCCTCAATTCTGTACTGATAATCTGTTGCCTTTAATATATTTGTCGCCGGTATAGCTATGGCACCGATCTTGTGGAGTGCCATCATGGTGAACCAGTACTGGTAATGTCTCTTTAACACAAGCATCACCTTGTCACCCTTCTTTATACCCAGGCTCTTGAAGTAATTTGCTGCTCTATTGGAATAATCCTTGATATCCTGGAATGTGAATTTCTTCTCGACTGTTCTGTCCTTTGACACATAGATGAGCGCTGTCTGATCAGGTTCCTTATCTGCCAGAGCATCCATTACGTCGTATGCGAAGTTGAACTTCTCGCTGTTGGTGAACTCTATCTTGCTGAGAACTCCATTCTCATCAAGTGCTGATCTCACGAACTTTCCTGCTATTCCCTGCTCTGGTCTCATTTCTGTTGACATTCTTATTTCCTCCATAAACTATAAGTTCTAATGATATATATGGTAAAACGACTTTTCCGCCTCTTAGCATCAGCGATACATGCCGTTTCTTGTCACATTACGTATTAACTTAGTATAAAAAGTCTTCTAAGTTCGTAATTTTATCTAGCAATCAAAATAAACGTTACTTTGATTTACGTCTTCAATTAACTTTACACGTAGTTTCAATTACTACATCCATATATTATCATATCTCTTTATCATGTCAACAAAAAAATAAATATTTTAATCTATTTTCACATATCCCCCCGCCATTTTCCCTGCAAAAGGGGACAGGTACCTCCGTCCCCATTCGACCCGTTTTTACCGGTTTTTCGCGAATTTTCCCAAAAGGGGACAGGTACCTCCGTCCCCATTCGGCCCGTTTTTACCGGTTTTTCACACATTTCCCCAAAAGGGGACAGGTACCTCCGTCCCCATTCGGCCCCCTGGTGCCCGCGGCGCACAAAAAGGCGTATGCCGGAGAGTGCATCCGGAGTTCCGGCACGCACAATCTGGCATACGCCCAACATTTTATAAATTTATCATACTTATATTAATTCATTACCTGACATTCTGCTGCGAGTTGTGGTCCTGCATTTGATGCTTGTCCTGCTGCATTCTCCTCTTGCGCATCTGTGATTTGTATACAAATATCGCAGTGAGAACCGACACACCCACGAATATCAGCACACATATCACAAATATCATGCCTGTCGCCATGTTGCCATCCTCCTGTAAATGAACATCTGCCGTCCCCAAGGCTGCCCCTGACGACAACTTATCCTTTCATGATCGATCAATCTTTTTAATCTCTCACCATATCGATCTTGTCTGCGCCCTGCTTCTCCAGATTCTCTGTGATGTTGATATCCGTAGAGTTATCAAGGGCTGTTTTTCTGTCGCGCATCGCCATGTTTGGATCCCTGTGTCTTGATGGACCGCCCACGCAGCCCCCCTCGCATGCCATGCCTTCCATGAAGTCATCCTGGAATCTGTTGAACTTCATAAGTGTGAGCGCTTTCTTACAGGCATCAATGCCATCGCATTTGCATACCTTCACCTCATCCTCGCAGCCGAGCTCCTTCATGCTCTCTATGACTGCCGCTGTGACTCCGCCTGCATTTGCAAATTTCTTTCCAAACAGTGTGGACTGGTCGTTGTCCTCTGCCTCCGGCTCCAGCTTGACCTCCTTCGCCCTCAGCATGGCTCTGATCTCTCCGTAGGTCAGCGCGTAATCTGCAGACTCTTTCTCACCGGCTGCACTCTCTGCCTTCTTGCCTATGCAAGGTCCGATAAATACCGTAACGGCATCCTCATAGTTCTCCTTGATGTATCTCGAAACTGCACACATAGGAGATACCGTCTCGGATACCCTGTCTGCCAGCTCTGGAAAATGCTTCTCCACCAGGAGCTTAAATGCAGGGCAGCAAGACGTGGTCTTTTTCTTGCCCTCTGCCTTGGCCTCCATCCACTCCTTAGCCTCAGCCATGGCTGTCATATCAGCTCCGAGGCCTACATCGACTGCATCGTAGAAGCCGATCTTCTTCATGGCTGTTCTCCAGCTCGCCATCGTGATATCCGCACCAAACTGTCCATATGTCGCAGGTGCAAACATGGCAAATACCTTCTTGCCGGCTCTCATGTCATTTATTATATCTACTATATAAGACTTTGATCCTATAGCTCCAAATGGACACTTGTGAATACAAGAACCGCAGTCTATACATTTGTCCTTATCTATGACTGCAATACCAGTTCCGTTCTCAGCCACGGAGATAGCACCGACCGGGCAGCTCTTTATGCAAGGTCTCATCAGATCCGCAATGGCATTGTATGGACATGCCTTTGCACACTGTCCACACTCCTTACACTTTGAAGGGTCGATATATGATTTGTCTCGTCCCATGCTGATAGCTCCGAAGCGGCACGCCTGCTGGCACGCTCTTCCCATACACTTCTGGCAATTATCAGTTACTACATAACGGGAGATTGGACAACCCTCACAGGCAGAGTTGATGATCTGGACAACGTTGCCATCGTCATCCGTACCAGGTGCCTTGCCCTCGGCGAGCCGGATCCTCTGTCTGATGACCTCCCTCTCTCTGTATATACAACATCTGAAAAATGGCTGAGGACCGGGAACCATCTTATATGGAAGATTGTCCCTCTCGTCATCCAGTTTACCATCGTAAGCAAGCTTTGCCACCTCATAGAGCACCTCGTGCTTTACCTTTAATAATGTAGCGTCATTTGTAATCATGTGTTTACCTCTATTTTGTTACTGTAAATTAATTTTCTCTCAATTCAAATCCAAATTCGGCTTATCAGATCCAGTTATAATCCCCGCCTGTTATCGCCAGACTGAGCAGCGCGTCCATCTTCTCTACATCTTCCGCGCCCTCTACTATCTTTATGAGCTTTGCCGTCTTCTCCTCGGCTTCCATCACCTCGTCCGGTCCGATCTCCGGGTCCCACTCCGCCGCACAGTCAGGACATTCCTCAAGTTCATCCAGTGAAAGGCTCAGAAATCTCGTGCCACATTTTGCACACTCATAATATCCGCATTTCTCCGTGTTATCCGGTACATAATACATATCAAAACTCCTTACCGGAATGAAATAACATCTCGGGCAATATCGTTCTCTTGATCACCCAAATGTTCTTCATTTCATCCGCATTTTATCGGTGCTTTGCACACAATGATAAATATTTATTATGTACAACCACACCTCTTCCATTTATAACATAATTTTCGTTCAATAACAATGTATGTATGACCAGAGTTTTTATTTTTCCTGTAGGGTTACAATTGATGTGACACCTTCCCTCTATACAAAAACGGTTAAGTACT
>OLGZ01001638.1_pt1 | contig 12183 bp, 10 predicted proteins | sample 1605981 | NCBI WGS metagenome assembly OLGZ01 (sample SAMN03283291) | human gut metagenome | biome: human-associated habitat; material: feces | host: Homo sapiens | place: Peru | collected 2012 | reverse complement strand
CAGGATCGGTGCTGCCTGTCGATTTCCTGTAAATCCAACGATTCCACACATATGATAACATTCTCCTTTTGATGATCTTTGAAAAATGGGCAGAAATACCCCTTTACGGCGCAAAGCCGCTTCTTCAAAAGGACAAATGCGCAGTCATTTGTCGCTTTTCCCGTGGTCACAGCCCCTTTGTTCTGCGGTCGCCCGCATGTTTGTCGGCTGTGTGCGCGCCCACGGGCACGGGGAAGCATCCGCCGAAATTTCGATAAACTACAATCCTCGTCACCTAATATAGGCCTGGCGCTAGATTACCATTTTTCCTTCCTTCTAGGTTAATCTTAATTATATTATATAAAATAACGAGAAAAAAGAAAGTAGACTAGACAGAAATTTTACATTAAATTGACAAAATAATGGTAGAAATGATTCTTCATTTATAATAAAAATAGAAACAAAGTATGATATAATAGGAACTGGAAGTGTTAAAAATGGAAAAAAAGAAAGAACAGTACCATTAGGAACAATGTCATTAAAAGCATTAAAAGAATATGTAAATAATTGTAGAGATATAATGATAAAAGATGAAGGTGAAAGAGCATTATTTGTTAATGTAAATGGTCAAAGATTAACAAGGCAAGGTTTTTGGAAGATAATAAAATATTATAAGGAACAAGCACATATAGAAAAAGATATTACACCACACGTATTAAGACATTCATTTGCTACACATTTATTGCAAAATGGAGCTGATTTAAAATCAATTCAAACAATGCTTGGACATTCAGATATACTATCAACACAAATATATATGCAATTTCAAGATGAAAGCTTAAAAAATATTTATAAAAAGGCTCATCCAAGAGCATAATATAAGGAGGTTTTATACCTCTTTTTTTATTTTTCACATTTTAAGTCAAAAATACTTGACAGTTTACAATAATAATTATAAAATATAAGAAGTTGAAAAAATATATAAAAATATAATTAACCGTATATATATATTTATTCGAACATTGAAAATTAAATAAGAAAGAGGTGTATGATTATGGAAAGTAATACTTTAATCATAGTAGCCGCTGTCTTAATCTCGTTAACATTAGGAGTGCTAGTTGGAATAGTTATTAGAAAAAAAATTGCTGAATCCAAAATTAATGGTGCAGAGGAAGAAGCAAAAAGACTAGTTGAATTAGCAAAAATAGAAGCAGATAATTTGAAGAAAGAAGAAATCTTTAAAGCCAAAGAAGAAATTATGAATGCTAGAAATGAATTAGATCAGGAGATTAAAGAAAGAAGAGGCGAAATACAAAAACAAGAAAGCAGAATTATCCAAAAAGAAGAAAACTTAGAAAGACGTTCTGATAATTTTGAGAAAAAAGAAAGAGATTTAGAACGTGAAGAACAAAGTTTAAATGACAGAAAAAAAGATGTTGAAGAATTATATGAAAAACAAATGGAAGTTCTTCAAGACATAGCAAAACTTACTCAAGAAGAGGCAAAAGAGAAATTATTACATATTGTTGAAGAAGACATAACATCAGAAAAAGCAACATTGGTAAGAGAATTAACTCAAAAAGCCAAAGATGAAGCTGCAAAAAATAGTAGAGAAATAATAAGTTATGCAATACAAAAATGTGCAGCAGATCATTCAGCAGAAACAACAGTATCAATTGTTCCATTACCATCAGACGATGTAAAAGGAAGAATAATTGGTAGAGAAGGAAGAAATATAAGAGCATTAGAAACATTAACAGGAATCGATCTAATAATAGATGATACACCCGAAGCAGTAATTTTATCAGGTTTTGATCCTTTAAGAAGAGAAGTAGCAAGAATAGCATTGGAAAAACTAATTGATGACGGTAGAATACATCCTGCAAAAATAGAAGAAATGGTTGAAAAAGCTAAACAAGAATTAGCAGAAACAATACGTTTAGAAGGAGAAAGGGCAGCATTAGAAAGTGGTGTAATTGGTTTAAATCCAGAAATTATAAAATTATTAGGAAAGCTAAAATATAGAACAAGTTATGGACAAAATGTTTTAAATCATTCAATTGAAGTATCAAATTTAGCTAGAATAATGGCTGAGGAATTAGGACTAGATGCCAAATTAGCTCGTAGAGCTGGATTATTACATGATATTGGAAAAGCACTTGACCATGATATGGAAGGAACACATGTTCAAATAGGTGTTGAAATATTAAAGAAATTTAAAGAAAATCCACTTGTAATAAATGCAGTTGAAGCACACCATGGTGATGTAGAACCACAAACATTAGAAGCTGTATTAGTTCAAGCAGCAGATGCAATATCTGCATCAAGACCAGGAGCTAGAAGAGAAACACTAGAAGCTTATATAAAGAGATTAGAAAATTTAGAAGCTATAGCAGATTCATTTGATGGCGTTGAAAAATCATTTGCAATTCAAGCAGGAAGAGAAGTTAGAATTATAGTAAAACCAGATAAAATAACAGATGATAAGATGACATTACTTGCTAGAGATGTTTCAAAAAGAATAGAAGAAGAAATGGATTATCCAGGACAAATAAAAGTTAATATTATTAGAGAAACAAGAGTTGTAGATTATGCAAAATAATGTGTAAAATATAATAAAAAGAGTAGACTTTTAAAGTTTACTCTTTTTTTTGTTGATTGACAAAAAAAAAATAATAATATAAAATAAGACATATTATATATATATTAGTATAGCTATTATATAGGAGGGATGTCTGTGATAATAGTAAAATTAGATGAGGTAATGTCAAAAAGAAAAATAAGTTCAATCGAATTAGCAGAAAAAATAGGAATAACACCAACAAATTTATCTATATTAAAGACAAACAAAGGAAAAGCAATTAGATTTTCAACTCTTAATAAAATTTGTGAGGTTTTAGAATGTTCAACTGGAGATATACTTGAATACAAAAACAAAGGGGGAAAAATAAATGAATAAAAAGATAATAGGAATAGTTGTTGCAATTTTATTAGTTATTGGAATTGGAGTTGGAGCAGGAATAGTTGTAATTAATCAAAATAAAGTAAATCCAGAAGATATTTGGCAAAATTACATTTCTTGCATAAATGAACAAAAATATGAAGAAATGTATAATATGATATCAAATGATACTACCCAAACCATAAGTAAAGAGGATTTTATAACAAGAAATAAAAATATATATGAAGGCATAGATATGGCAAACTTAAAAATTCAAATAAATAATGTAGTAGAAGAAGACAAAAATAATGTAAAAATTTATTATACAGAAACTATGGAAACAAGTGCTGGAAATATAAAATTTGATAATAGTGTTAAACTTGTAAAAGATAAAGAAAAAAAGTATTGCATTGTTTGGAGTCATAATTTAATTCTTCCTGGATTAAATAGTACAGATAAAGTAAAAGTAAAAACAATAAAAGCAGAAAGAGGAGAAATATATGACCAAAACGGTAAACTTTTAGCTGGTAAAGGTCAAATATCATCAATAGGAATAGTTCCTGGAAAATTAGGAGAAAATAAGCAAGAAAATATAGAAAAAATTGCTGAATTATTAGGAACAACATCAGAAGCAATAAATAAATCTCTTTCAGCATCTTGGGTAAAAAATGATACATTTGTACCTATAAAGAAAGTTGAAAAAAGTGAAAGTGAATTAAAAGAAAAATTATTAGCTATACCTGGAATAAAAATAACATCAGAAAATTCTAGAGTATATCCATTAGGAGAGGCAGCTGCGCATTTAATAGGATATGTTCAAACAGTTACTGCAGATGACTTAAAAAATAATAAAGGTAAAGGTTATACAAGTACAAGTGTAATTGGAAAAGCTGGTCTTGAAAAATTATATGAGAGTAGATTAAAAGGCAATGATGGACTTGAAATTTACATAGAAGATGAAAAAGGAAATAGAAAATCTGAAATTGCAAAAATAGATGTTCAAAATGGTAAAAAAATCACAATTACAATAGATTCTGATATACAACAAAAATTATATGAGGAACTAAAAGATGATAAAGGATTTTTTGTGGTAATGCATCCAAAAACAGGTGAACTATTGGCACTTGTTAGTACACCATCTTATAATCCAAACAAATTTGTATTAGGAATGACAACAGCAGAATGGAATGAGATTAATAATAATGAAAATAAACCAATGTATACAAGATATGCTCAAAGTTATATACCAGGTTCAACATTTAAGCCAATAACAGGAGCAATTGGTTTAACAACAGGTAGTTTAAGTGAAGATGATACATTTTCTTATAATGGATTAAGTTGGAAAAAAGATGGTTGGGGAGAGTTTGATATAACAACTCTTACAGCTTATGATGGACCAAAGAATTTAAGAAATGCATTAATACATTCAGATAATATCTATTTTGCGCAAGCAGCGTTAAAAATAGGAAAAAATAATTTACAAAAAGGACTTGATAAAATACTATTTAATAAAGATATTGGATTAGAAATTTCTGTTGCAAAATCACAATATTCTAATTCTGGAGATATTGCAAATGAAAAAGTTCTTGCTGATAGTGGATATGGCCAAGGAGAAATTTTAGTAAACCCAATATTAATGGCATCAATTTATTCTGCTTTTGCTAATGATGGGAATATGGTTAAACCGTATATTGAAGAGAAAGAAGAAAAAAATACAGAATATTTAGTTGAAAATGCATTTTCAAAAGAGGCAGCAAATATAATAAAAAATGATTTAATACAAGTTGTTGAAAATCAAGAGGGAACAGCTAAAGACATGAAAGTTGCTGGAAGAACTATTGCAGGAAAAACTGGAACAGCGGAATTAAAAGGTTCAAAAAATGCTGAAGCAGATGTTTTAGGATGGTTTGATTGTTTTACAGCTGATTCAAATAACAATCAATTGCTAATTATTAGTATGGTTGAAAATGCAAGAGACTTGGGCGGAAGTCATTATTTAATAAAGAAAATAAAGACATTGTTTTAAAAAAGTTGAAAAAATAAAGCATTAGTGTTATAATTAACATAATGCTTTTATTTTTTAGGAGCGTTACAAGAAGAAAGCGGATTTATGGTGCATAAGCGGAGGAAAAAATTATGAGTTATTATGCAAATACTTTTTTAGCAATTTTAGCAGCCATCGTTTTAACCATAACAGTAATGGCAGAAGTAACCTTGGAAAAGCGGGTAAAGAACGGTTTTGTAGTAAGTTTCTCTTTAACGGCGGTTGGTTCTCTTATTGAAGCAATAGTATTATTTATTGATGAAAGAATTTTAACCGAAGAAAAGAAGATTTGTTCTAACTGGCATTTTATCTGTGTGATTGTTTTTATAATTATAAGTGTTTATATGCTTATGAATGCATATAAAATTATGAAAAGAATGCAAAATAAGATAAGTGTTGAGTTTGCAGCACTAATGGCATTTGTAATTATAGGAACAATAGTCCAAGCATTTAATCCAGAAGCAAGAATAAGTTGGTTAGCACTTGTGATTGTTGGAAGTCTAATGTATTGCAATTATGTTAATATGTTGAAAAATACAGATGGCTTAACTGGGTTAAAAAATCAGAGAAGCTTTTCAGCATTCATGGATAACGCAGAAAACAGCAAGTTTATCTTAATAATCCTTGATGTAAATTGCTTTAAACGGATAAATGATACATTTGGACATAATTTTGGTGATCAGATACTCGCTATGGTTGGTCAAATGTTGCTTGGCGTTTATGGGCAATACGGAAAATGTTACCGTATTGGCGGTGACGAATTTGCTGTTGTTCTGAAAAACAAAATGGAAAATGTAGATATGCTAAATCAGCGACTGGAGGATGAAATTAAAAAGAAAAGAGAAACAGTCAAAGATTTTCCGAGTCTCTCGTATGGATTTTCGATGTATGTTCCAGAGAACAAGATGCAGCAGAGTGTTAAGAACACTTATGAAAAGGCTGATGGAAAAATGTATGAGAAAAAGATGCAAATGTATGATGCGATGAAAGAAGAAAAAATGTAACGCCAAAAAGGTCACGGGAGTAATTCTTAGTGACCTTCTATATTTTCCCAAAAGATAAGACTATTGACTTTTTATGTAAATTTTGCTATAATATAATACATAAGGCGATATAGCCGAAAAAACACTTTGGAGGTAATAACCATGATGCACGAGAACAACTATTCCGAGTACAACAACATTTGCGTGACTACTGGCCTTGATAACATTGGCTGGCGGTTCAGCCCGCACAAGCAGGTAACCCTCATCGCTGATGAAAAGACTCAGAATCTGGACGAAAACGCCATTTACAAGATGGTTTCGACCCACCTGGGTCACAGCGAGTGGGAGCAGTGGACTGCACGGCTGGTTGACGCAGCACTCAAGAAGGCGGTTGCCGAAGAAAAGATGGAGGCAGATATCTCTCCTCTCTTCCAGTGCGAACTGTTGGCATGGGACAGCTGTGGCGAGTACAGCAAGTCGGCGGCACGTTTTGAGCAGCAGCTCGAGGAATTCCTGTTCGAGGTTGTGGCAGAGGATGAACATGAAATTCGAGTGAAGATCATGTCCAACAACTAACCTCAAAAGCCCCCTTGCATGTGTAAAAGCATGTGAGGGGGTCTTTTTATGTTAAATTTGCTTGAAAAAAATAAAAAGATATAATATAATTGCGATAATATAAGGTGATGAAAATGAGAATATTAATAATAGAAGATGAGTTTAAAATTGCTGATGTAATAGCATCAAGATTAAAAAAAGAGCAATATGTTGTAGATGTATTTGGAGATGGAGAAGAAGGATTAGATAATGCATTAACTAACATTTATGATCTAATTATTCTTGATGTAATGCTTCCAAAAATAAATGGTTTTAAAATACTAGAAAAAATTCGAGAAGAAAAAATTGATTCAAAAGTAATAATATTAACAGCAAAATCAATGATAGAAGATAAGCTTACAGGATTTAATAATGGGGCAAATGATTATTTAACAAAACCATTTCATATAGAAGAATTAGTTGCAAGAGTAAATACACAATTAAGAATAAACAATAATCAAATTATAAAAGATTACATAGAAGTTGGAGATTTAAGACTTAATATAAAAACAACAAATCTAACTTGTATAACAACAAATGAATCTATAGGTCTTGCGATTGCTAAAAATATTGTAATAAATCATAATGGAAAAATCAATGTTCAATCAGAAAATGGATATACAACATTTATAGTTAAGTTAAATAAAGCTTCTAAATAAGAAGCTTTATTTTAAAATTTAAGATAATATTAAGAAAAAAATGAGAAAAAGGTGTTATAATGAACCTGGAAAAATTTATGAAATAGATTTAAAAATGTAATTAGCATGAAAGGAAAATATAATGGAACATAAAAAGGTATTAATAGCAGAAGATGATAAAGATATAACTGAAATTTTATCTTTATATTTAGAAAAAAACAATTTTGAAATATATATAGCAGATAATGGAAAAAAAGCATTAAATATTGTTCAGACAGAAAAAATAGATATTGTATTAGTTGATATAATGATGCCTATTATGAACGGATATGAATTAATAAAGGAAATAAGAAAGAAAAGTCATATTCCAGTAATTATTATTTCGGCTAAAAACATGGAAAAAGATAAAATTCTGGGACTTGATATAGGAGCAGATGCATATATAACCAAACCATTTAATCCATTAGAAGTTGTAGCAAATGTAAAAGCTATAATAAGAAGATGTTATAAATATGAAGAAGAAAACAATCAAAAAGTAAAAATAGTGGTTGGTAAATTAGAATTTGATGAAGAAGAATATACAGTGAGAAAGAATGGAGAAAAAATTAATTTAACAAATACAGAAACAAAGATATTGTCAAAGATGATGAAAGAACCAGGAAAAATTTTTACAAGAGAGCAATTATATAAATGTATTAACAATCAATATTTTGAAACAGATGATAATACAATTATGGTTCACATATCGAATATAAGATCAAAAATAAAGGATGAACAGTCAAAATATATAAAAACAATTAGAGGAGTTGGATATAAAATTGACAAAATATAAAAAAAGTAGTTTTATAAAAAATAGTTTAATATTTAATATTATATCTGTTGCAATAATAGTAATTTTAAGTATTTTAATATATTGGATGATAAATTATAAAATGGAAAAAAGTTTTCCAATAATAAATGATGTATTAGATTATGAGGAAGAATTAGAAGCAGGAGAATACTCAAAGATTCCATTAAAAAATTTCAAAAATAGTGCAATTTTAGTATATAATGATTCGAATAAAACATTATATTCATCAAATAAAGAAGTAGAAGAAAATTTAAGTGCTAATGATATAGAATTTATAAATGAATACTATTCAGGAAAATATTATATTGTATATGATTTTATAAAAGAAGATAAACAAAAAGAGTATTATATAATGCAAATTGAGAATGATGGAGAAACAGAAAATATAATTGATTATACAGTTTTGAATTCTAATTTAGAGGTGATTTATGGAAACTTGTTTGGAGATTTAAAAAAAATTAGTCAATTTCAGTTTTATTTAATTAACGGAATGTATGAAGATTATACAATTGAAAAATATCAATATGAAGATATAAATGGAGAACCTAGGACATTAGTATTTATTGCACCAGATTTTAATATAACAAATTATGAAAAAGCACTAAAAGAGGCTAATAGATTATGGTTTTTATTATTTCCGGTTGTTCTTATAGTTTTTCTTGTAGAAATGATATTATACAAAAAAAGATTAGAAAAATGTCTAGAGCCATTAAGAAATATTATAAAATCTTATGAGAGAAAAGATAAAACAATTAAAGATGATAATGAAAATATTGTTATAGAATTTGAGCCAATAACTAATAAGTTTAATCAATTACTTGAGCAAATTGATAAAAACGAATTAGATAAAAATGAAATGATTGCAAATATTTCACATGATTTAAAAACACCATTAACAGCTATTGAAGGATATGCACAAGCATTTAAAGATAGGATTGTTCCAGAAGAAAAGAAAGAAAAATATATAAATGCAATTTATGAAAAATCTATATTAACAACAGATCTGATAAATAGATTATTTGAATATACCAAATTAGAACATCCAGAATACAAAGTTGATTTTGAAGATATAGATATTAACAGTTTTTCAAGAGAATATTTAGCAAAAAAATATTCAGAAATTGAAATAAAAGATTTTATATTAGATGTTCATATACCAGAAACCAAATGTATATGTAATATAGATAAAGAATTATTTACAAGATTATATGATAATATCATATCAAATAGTCTAAAGTATAATAGTAAAGGAACTAAAATTTTATTTGAAATAAAAGAGCAAAAAGAAAAAGTAAAAATAAAAATAGCAGATAATGGAATTGGAATTCAAGATGATTTAAAAGAAAAAATATTTGAGCCATTTACAACAAGTAATAAAGCCAGGACATCTGGAAAAGGAACAGGATTAGGAATGGCAATAGTTAAAAAAATTGTTGATTTACATGATGGAAAAATTGAATTAAATGAAAAGTCATCAAAAGAATATAAAACAGAATTTATAATAGAAATAAAAAAAATAAATTAAATAGATTTCTTAATAAAAGTTAAGAAAAAACATAGAAAATTAATGATATAATACAAATTTATGAGGGATGTGATAATGAAATGAAAAATGTATTAGAATATTTAGAAAACACAACTGAAAATAATAAAGATAAAATTGCAATTGTAGAAGAAAACAGAAGAAGTAGTTATTTAGAGGTTCTACAAACAAGTAAAAAAATAGGAAGTGAATTGACAAAATATGTAGTACCTAGAAGTCCAGTTCCAATATTAGCGGAAAAAGGAATTGATGCATTATATTCATTCTTTGGTGCAGTTTATGCTGGATGTTTTTATATTTTGTTAAATCCAGAATTGCCAGTATCTAGACTAGAAAGAATATTAGAAGTATTAGATACAAAAGTTCTTTTAACAGATAATGAACATATTGAATTAGCAAAACAAATAGGAGTAAATCACCAAATATTAAAAATAAGTGATTTAAAAGAAAAAGAAATTAATGAAGAAAGACTTAATCAAATTAGAGAGCAAGCATTAGATGTAGATCCGCTATATGCTAATTTTACATCAGGTTCTACAGGAACACCTAAAGGAGTTGTTATAAGTCATCGTTCTGTAATTGACTTTATAGATATTTTTACACAAAAATTTAATATAACGGAAAAAGATATTATTGGTAATCAAGCTCCATTTGATTTTGATGTATCTGTAAAAGATATATATTCATGTTTAAAAACTGGAGCAACATTAGTAGTAATACCAAAAAGATTATTCTCATTACCAGCTAAATTGTTGGATTATATTAGTGATAATAATGTTACAACATTAATTTGGGCAGTATCTGCATTATGTTTAATAACAACATTTCATGGATTAGAATATAAAGTACCAGAAGCGGTAAATAAGGTTTTATTTAGTGGAGAAATTATGCCAATAAAACATTTAAGAGAATGGATAAAATATCTTCCAAAGGCTGAATTTGTCAATTTATATGGTCCGACAGAAATAACTTGTAATTGTACATATCATATAATAGATAAAAATTTGAATTATGAAAAGCAAATACCAATTGGCAAAGCATTTGATAATGAGCAAGTATTTTTATTAGATGAAACAGATAATATCATAAAAGAAGTAGGAAAAAGTGGAGAAATATGTGTAAAAGGTACTGCTTTAGGATTAGGGTATTATAATGATATGAAACAGACTAATGATAGATTTGTACAAAATCCACAAAATACAAAATATAGAGATTTAATATATAAAACTGGTGACATGGGATATTATGGTGAAAATGATGAATTATACTTTAGTGGTAGAAAAGATTTTCAAATAAAACATTTAGGACATAGAGTAGAACTAGAAGAAATAGAAACAGCAATAGGAAAAATAGAAGAAATAGAAAGAGCATGTTGTATTTATATTGAAGAAAAAAGTAAGATATATGGTTTTTATATTGGAAAAATATCAAAAATGCAATTACGTGATACTTTAAAACAAAGTTTACCTATATATATGATTCCAAATGTATTAATGGAAGTAGATGAGATGCCAATTACTAAAAATGGAAAAATAGATAGAAAAAAATTAAAGGCATTGATAATGGAAAATTAATAAGAGGAGATATATGATGGAAGAAAATATTATTGAAAAAATATTGCAAAAATATGAAACGCCAGTTTATGTGTTTGATATAAACAAAGCAAAAAAAAGAATAGAATATTTAAAAAACAAATTACCAAGTGATGTATTAATGTGTTATGCAATAAAAGCCAATACATTTATTGTAAAAGATATAGAAAAATATATAGATAGATTTGAAGTATGTTCACCTGGAGAATACGAAATATGCAAAAGCAAAAATATAGACTTATCAAAAATATTATTATCTGGTGTATATAAAACCCCAGAGATAATAGAAAAAATGATTTTAAATAATGAACCAATAAAATGTTATACAGTAGAATCATTAAAACAATTTGAACTATTAAAAAGATTGAGTCAAGCCAATAAAATAAAAATAATGATAAGGATAACAAGTGGAAACCAATTTGGAATAAATGATTATGAAGCAGAAGAAATTGTAAAAAATCGTAGTCAATATGAAAATATAGAGATAATTGGAATTCAATATTTCTCAGGTACACAGAAGAAGTCTTTAAAAATATTAAAAAGAGAATTAGATTATATAGACGAATTTGTAGTTAAATTGCAAGAACAATATGATTTTATAACACAAGAATTAGAATTTGGACCAGGATTACCAGTTTTCTACTTTCAAAATGATGAATTTGATGAAGATAGTTACATGGATGAATTTTCCAAAATTCTTAAACAAATAAAATTTAAAGGAAAATTGATATTAGAGCTAGGAAGAAGTATTGCAGCAAGCTGTGGAAACTACATTACAAAAGTTGTGGACAAAAAAATAAATAAGAAACAAAATTATGCAATACTAGATGGAGGAATACATCATTTAGTATATTATGGACAATCTATGGCAATGAAAATACCAAAATGTGAAATATATCCACCAAGACAAAGTATTGATGATAGTGATGAAAGATGGAATTTGTGTGGATCGCTTTGTACAATAAATGATATATTAGTCAAGCAGTTTCCAGTAAATAATTTTGTTTCTTATTTATTTT
>OLGZ01001635.1_pt1 | contig 12193 bp, 12 predicted proteins | sample 1605981 | NCBI WGS metagenome assembly OLGZ01 (sample SAMN03283291) | human gut metagenome | biome: human-associated habitat; material: feces | host: Homo sapiens | place: Peru | collected 2012 | reverse complement strand
CATCCGGTCATAAGTCCCGCACACATCGCCGCCGCTGTATTTCTAGCAGGTGCGGCAAACGCCTGTGTGAGTGCGCCCACGCTAAAAAATGTGAGCGTGATGAGAAAAAATAATCTTTTCATCGTGTGTCCTTTCTGTCGTAATTGTCAAGTCTTTTGACATTGTAAATCCGTTTAGAAAAATTTTAAACGAAAATTAAATTGTAGCATAAATTTTCACTTTTGTGTCATTTTTTTGAAAAAATTTTGAAATTTAGAAAATTTTGAGAGAAATTTGGGAAAATTTGGGAAATTTTAGGAAAATTTAGAAAATTTTAAAAAATTTGTGGGTGAGTGCGGTTAGCGGTGTGGATTTTTCACCTTTTTACAAAAGGCTCAAAATGACAAGGGTTTTGTCATACTAATCTACCTTGTCATACTGAGCGTTAGCGAAGTATCCACAAACTTAAAATGTGTCTCAAATTTCTTTGGATTTTTCGCTCGTTTCACTCACTCAAAATGACAGCAGCAGTAGTGTGGATTTTTCGCTACACTCAAAATGACAAGCATTTTAAACTATAAAAAACACTCAATCTTGTCATACTGAGCGTAGCGAAGTATCCATAAATTCAAAGTGTGCCTTAAATTCTTTGGTTTGAATGTAGCTTTTACTCACTTTTAATCCTTAAATAACTAAAATTCATTAGCCACAAGCCTATCAACAACACTTTGAAAGTCATTTTGTGAATTTATCGCCATTTTAAGCCTTTGCGTGAAAATTTGTGTAAATTCTAGCAAAGTTTTTTTTAATGTATCTTGCAAATTTGTGCAAATTTTAAGACCCTTTACGAAAAATTTAACGCAACTTGCTATAATACCCCTATGTTGTTTTTTATTTCTTCTTTGATTATTTTGGCGATTTTCACGCTGGCAAATGCCTACATTTACAAGCGTTTGTTTATGCAAATAGCCTTTTTAAGGGCGCATAAAATTTGGCTCATCGCTCTTTTTGCTGGGCTTTTTGTGTCTCAAACGGCGTTTTTGCTGTTTCGTGCGGAAAACCGCTTTGACAGCACGACTTACAACCTTTTGGCGCATTGTTTCGCGCCGACTTATTTTTTCTTTTTTATCACGCTTTTTGCGGATATACTGCGCTTTGGCGTGAAAATTTACGAGAAAATGACTGACAAAACGCCCTTTGATGAAAGTAGGCGTGCGAGTATAAAGTTTATATTCAATCTTTCCTTACTTATCTTTGCTATAAGCTCCGTTTTAAAGGGCTGGGGCAACGCTATGAATGTCCCAAAGGTTAAAAATTTAGACATTAAACTTAAAAATTTAAGCCAACATGTCCGCCTTGTGATGATTAGCGATGTGCATTTAGGTAAAAATTTGCACGAAAAATTCCTGCAAGGACTTATCGAGCGCATAAACTCACTCAATGCCGATATAGTCGCCATCGTAGGCGATTTAATCGACACAAATCCCGCTGAAATCACTTACATTCATCTTTTGGACGAAATCAAAAGCAAATACGGCGTGTTTTACGCGCTAGGAAATCACGAGTATTACCGCGGACTTGACGGAGTTTTGGGGCTTTTAAGGCAGACAAAGCTTAAAATTCTCATCAACGAAAGCATAAATTTAGGCTTTTTAAATATAGCTGGGCTTGCTGATTTAGCGGGCTTGCGTTTTGACAGGCTTGGCGCAAAGCCCGACATAAACGCCGCAAAAGCAAGGTTAAACAAAAACGCACCTAGCATTTTGCTTGCCCATCAGCCAAAAAGCGTGAATTTATACGACACAAGCGACTTTGACTTGGTGCTGAGCGGACACACGCACGCTGGGCAGGTGTTTCCTTTCGGCGCTCTTGTGATTTTGCAACAAGGCTTTTTGTATGGGCTTTACGAGCTTGCAAGCAAAAACAAACTCTATGTCAGCAGTGGTGCGGGCTTTTGGGGACCTGCGATGCGCTTTTTAGCCCCAAGTGAGATTGTTTGTATGGATTTAAAGGGAGAGTAGATGATTTTCAGTAACGAAATTTCAAGGATTTTTGGGCTTTTAGCTGGACTAAAACTACCAAAATGGCTACAAAGCAAGGTAAATTCGGCTTATGTGAAGCATTTTGACATTGATATGAGCGAATTTAAGGACACTAGCGAGTATGAAAGCCTAAACGCACTCTTTACAAGGGCGCTTGAAAAGGCTAGGGCGCTTGATGATGGCTTTGTAAGCCCCTGCGATGCGCGAGTTTTTGAGTGTGGTAAGGCATTTAAAGCAGGCAGCGAGCAGCTTGCCTTTTCTATAAAGGGCTACACATACAGCATAAACGAGCTTTTAAGCGGTGCTTGCGAAAAAAACGAGCTGGCAAAGGGCTGCGAATACGCGAATTTATACCTTTCGCCAAGGGACTATCACCGCTACCACGCGCCTTGCGATATGAGAGTGTTGAGCGCGACTTACACGCGTGGCGAGCTTTTTAGCGTGAGTGCAAAATGCTTGCAAAAAGTGGCAAATCTTTACACGCGCAACGAACGAGTGGCTTTAAAGTGCGAAAGTAGGGGGTTTTTGTTTTGGCTTGTCTTTGTGGGAGCGCAAAATGTCGGCAAAATGTGCTTTGTTTTTGATGAACGCATACAAACAAACGCTTTAAACGCCCAAAATTTCACGCATAGCTACGAAAATTTAAGCTTTAAAAAGGGCGAAGAGCTTGGGAATTTCGAGCTTGGCTCAACCATCGTCATCATCGCACAAAAAGGCTTAGTGAAATTCAGCATTAAGGCTGATGATAAGGTTAAATTCGCCCAAAAAATCGCTGAATTTGTGTGAATTTGCGTTTGTTTGCGCTGATTTGTTATGATTTTATCTTAAATCAAAGCGCAAAATGCGGCTTGAATTTAAGAAATTTATTTTAAGGATAAACGATGAAAGCATTGTTTAAGGCGAATTTATGGTGCGTGGTAGGCTTAATGCTCGCAGCTTGCTCATCAGAGCCAAAAAGCATTGAGTATTATCAAAAAAATCCCGACAAACGCTTAGCAAAACTCGCAGAATGCGAAGCAAAGCTCAGACCCATTGATGAACAGCTTGCGCAAAAAACATTAGAGCTTGGCGAAAAGTTACTCAAAGGCGAGATAAACGAAGAGCAGGTGCAAAGGTCGATAGAGTCTGATTACATCGAAGCACTCGGTGGAGAAAAGGAATTTAAAGAATGCCAAAACGCCGAAGATGCGAATTGACAAGCAAATTTGCTTTGTTAAATTTGCGTTTTAAAATTTAAATCGTGCGTGAAAGTATCCACTTGCAAACAACGAAAATTCAAGCATTAGAAAGAAAGTTGTTTGAAATGAAAATCAAATTTTTAACGCGATTTTATAAAAAAATTCAGCGAAAATTTGACTTTGTTAAGAGAAAATTTATATAATTACATTTTTGAAATACAAAACGGCACAAAAGTGTCTAAATTTCAAACCAAGCAAACTCAAACCAAATACGAAAGGGTTAAGATGGAATTTTTTATCTTAGGAATAGTCGCTGGTGCGGCTTTGGGCGTCCTTTACACCAAAAGGGACGAAGTCAAAAAGGCGTTTGGTTCGCCTGAATTTAAGGGCAAGGTCAATGAAACAAAGCGTGCGTCAAAACGCGTGCTTGACGAAGCCAAAGACAAGGTAGAGTCGTTTCTTGCGAGCGAAGCCCCAAAACGCAGGGGACGAAAGCCCGGTGTCAAGGCAAAAGCCACCACAACAGCGACAAAAACCGACAAGGTTGCAAAGACAAAGGCGAGCAAAGCCACCGCCGAAAAAGGCGCGAAAAAAGTCGGCAGAAAAGCTAAGGCAAGCACGGGCGAAACAGCCACAGGCACTAGCACAGGCAGAAAAACCCGCGCCAAAAAAGTAGCGGGCGAAACCACAAAGGCTACCAAAACTAGGAAACCTCGCGCTAAAAAGGCGGATACAGCGACAAAAGTCGCCACTCCACGAAAACCGCGCAAGCCACGCACGCCGAAAGTAGCGGACACAGCGGCAGTAGCCCCTAGCACAGACACCGCTCAGCAGTAGGTTGCGAGCAAACCGCGCCCACAAAACACGCTTTTTTATGGTGTTTTGTGTGTGCTTTCGCTAGCCTTTACTTGATGAAAGGCGTTTATGCAAGGTAAAAAGGCGTTTTTCACTACATTAGCTTTGATAAATGCCCTAGCACTCGTTGTTTGCGTTGCAAGTGGCGGAGGCGTGGCGATGGCGATGAGTTTTGAATTTGCCTTTTTTGCCACGCTTTGTATCATCGCTGTGTCCTTTTTGTCCTATAAAAAACGCATTTTCGCCCAAGCTAACGAAGTGCAAATCCCCCAAAAACCGCCCTTTATCCTTGCTAAAAAGCCTTGCAAAGGCGTGAAAATCTTGCGCTTTTATCCTGCCGATGAAAAACTTAAATTTTCGCATAAATTCATCGCCTTTTTTAGCCTTGCAAAACTCGGTGCTTACGCGCTTTTAGCACTTGGCTTTTTAGCACTAAAAGGGCAAAATTTGCTGAGCGTTGCGGCGTTTTTGGGCGGAATTTCAGCTGTGATTTTAGGCGTGTTTATCTTTGGTATTTTAAGCGTTTTAAAATACAAAACAGCACAGCAAAAAGCGTGAATTTAAGGTGTTTTTGGCTTGTTTAAATTTATTAAAAACACAAAATTAAATTTGACTTTGCAACTTTTTTGAATTATAATGCCGTTAATGAGTATGGAAAAAGGTTTAGAAAAAGAACTTGACGAGTTAAGATTTTATCGTGGCATAGCCGTCAGTGTTGTTTTTGGCGTAATCAGCACTTTGCTGTTGAGTTTTAAAACGCTTGAAAATATGCTGATTTGTTGTGGGATAGGTGTCGCAATCCTTGCACTTTTTGCTTTGATACCCTTAACACTAAAAATCAACGATAAAATACGAGAAATTAAGGAGGCTTGAAATGAGTGCGGTAGTGCCATATTTTGCGTTAGCGGTTTGTTTGTTTTTTGTGGTTTTTGCTTTATATCAAAGCCGAAATTTTAACACAAAAATCAAGCCCAAAAGCTAAATTACGCATTTTAATGAGAATTTAAAATGGCAGATAAACGCCATTTAGCGCAAAGGTTGAGTTAAAGCACCCAAAGTTTTTCTTAAATTTATCAATGCTATTTTTCAAAACCCGCTGATATTTTTTCGCTCAAACTTGTTTTTGATACAAATTTTTCACTAATTTTTGCTACAATACCCACACAAAAAGCAAACGCAAAATATAAATTTAAAGCGCGACAAAGGCAAAATCAATGATGATTTTAAGACATAGGGCAAAAAGGACAAGCGATGAGACACTCAAAGCACCACAAATTCATCGTTAAATTCATAGCAATGAGCAAAAAGCTCGCTAAATGCTTTACTCATACAAAGGGACAGCGATGAAAGGCTTAAATTCAAGGCGGTTAGCTCAATGTTAAGCTCCAAACGCACGATAAAATCACTCACAGCTCTTTTTGTCGGCATACCCTTTGTCTTTATGGGAAATGCCTTGATACTCGGTTCTGTGGGCGTTATCTTAAAGCAAGACGGCGCAAGCGAAGCTATCATAGGGTTTATCGGCTTTTGTTTCTTTCTCGGTGGCACGCTTGGCACTACTTGCGCTCACAGAGTCATCGCAAAGATAGGACACATAAGAGCTTTTGGCTTGTTTTCAGCACTTTTTTCGATATGTATAATTTTACATATTTTAGGCTCAAACCTTGTATTTTGGGCGTTTTTGCGCGTGATAATGGGCTTTTGCTACTACGCACTTTTAATCATCATAGAATCGTGGCTCAACGAAAAGGCTAAAAACGCTGTTAGACAAAGGGTTTTAAGCTTTTATGAAGTGGTATTTTGCCTATCTTTCGGGCTTGGCAGCTTGCTCATCGCCTTAAATCTCCAAAGCAGCACGCTTTTCATCATCGCGGCTTGCCTTATAATGTTTTCGTCCATTCCGCTCAACCTTATCCGCATCAAAGAGCCGCAAATGCCCGCCAAAAGCCCGATTTCGCTGCCAAATGTCTTTTCTATCGCCCCGCTTGCGCTCGTGGCGAGCTTCATCGGCGGTATGCTGATGAGCGGCTTTTACTCTATGGCTTCGCTCTTTGTGCTGCTGCAAGGCTATGGCGCACAGGGCGTTTCTTACTTCATCGCCTTTGGAATTTTGGGCGGATTTATCGCTCAAAGTCTCATCGGCTTTGTCTCAGACCGCTTGGGGCGCAAGTTTTCTATCATCTTGTGCGCTTGCGTAGGGCTTATAACTATGCTTTTGTTTGCCTTTTTTGAATTCAGCCTTGCGGCGCAGTTCGTGCTGGCGGTATTTTTGGGAATGGGGATTTTCTGCCTTTACGCTCTTGCCTTAGCTCGCGCAAACGATATGCTTGAAGACAAAAGCAAACGCGTGGAGCTTGGGCGCGCGGTGCTGTTTAACTACTCGCTAGGCTCGCTTATATCGCCACTTTTGCTTGGCTTTGCTATGCAGGTGTTTGACTACAAGGGCTTTGCTTACTTTTATGTGCTGAATTTAGCCTTTTTGATACTCTTTGCGCTCAACAAACCCAACAAAATGGGCAGACACTGGCGCAACTTCACAAGTATGGGGTTAAATGATGATTGACCCCCAAATCACCACGCGTGCAAGCACAAATTTAAGCAAAAACGACCTAAAACTCGACACCAAAGCACCCAAAACAGAGCAAAGCCCCAAAGAAAGCGCACTTGTAAGCTCGTTAAAGAAAAATTTAGGCTTAAACGCCGCCACGCAAGAAAGGCTTGCGAATTTAGGCGATGGGGATTTGAATTTAAAGCTCAAAAGCCTTGTAAATAAGGTTTTAGACCAGCTTTTTGCCAAAAACTCGCCAAGTGCCAAGCTCGCCAGCCAGCAGGAAAAGCTGAATTTCGCCCCAAATTTCAGCAACGAAATCAAATTTTTAGTGAGCGAAATGAAAAAAAGCGACATTTTCAGTGAGCTTGCGGGCAAGTTGGAGCAGATTTTAAAGCCCGCCAGTGAGCTAAAAGCGGACAATCTCGCGCCCTTGTTTAAGAACTCGGGCGTGTTTTTTGAAGCCAAACTCAAAGACGCGCTTAACCCAAACGCCCTACCAAAGAGCTTTCACGACTTGTTAAGTGCCATCAAATCTTTAAGCTCGCCACAAATTGCGGCTCAGATAGTGGAGCTTGCGGACAAGGACCTTGACCCCAAAAGCTCGCTCAACCAACTACAAAGCATTTTAAACGCCCACAAGGACGAAAACGCCAAGCTGCTGCAAAGCACGCCCTTTAAAACCCTGCTTGCTTTGAGCGCAAAGCTCGAAAATTTCGCTCATTATATCAGCAAAAACCCGAATTTAGCCCAAGAAAAGCTCACTCAAATCGCCACAAACATTTTGAAAGGCTTGCAAAAACTCGAACCAAGTTTCCGCCAAGAGCTAGCACGCCCTGAAAACCTTACTTTGTCAGACACAAGCGTGCTAAAAGAGCTAAATCAAGCCTTTAACAAGCTCACGCAAACGCTCAAAGCCTTGATAAACGGCGAAAAGCTGAATTTCAGCCAAACAAATTCAGCCCAAACGCCCACAAACTCGCCAACAAACACGCCAAATTCCACTTTAAAAAGTGAGTTTTTTGAAAGCAAAGAAAACGCACCAAATTCGACAAATCAAGCTAATGCGGGCGCAAATTCTAGCCAAACAAAGCCAAATCCTAGCGCAAATTTAAACACAAATTTAAGCGCAAATTCACCCTTGTTAAATGACGAAAACACAGAAACAAAAAGCCCCTTACCAAGCCAAGATGATGAAAATAAGCCAAATTTAAACGATAAAACCGCTCAAAATACCCAAAATACCAAAGATAGCGCAAATTTAAAAGAGCCAAATTCAGCCCAAAACACTCCAAAGGGCGAAAATTTAAGCGAAAAAGGCTCAAATTTGCCCCCAAATGCCGATGAAAACGAAAATTTGCAAAACACAAAAGCTCAAAACACTCCCCAAAGCGACAATCCAAAAGAAAATTTAAAGCCACAAAATCCCCTAAACCAAAACGACAAAACCGCCCAAGAAAGTGCTAAAAACCCGCCAAATTCAGCCACCAAAGCTGACACAAACGCCCCAAAAACAACGCCCCAAACACAAAACAATCAAAGCCCGCAAAATGCGACAAGCTCGCCATTACAAGAGAATTTAAACAGCGAGCAAGCAAAACAAAACCAAGCCACGCAAGTGAAAAATCTCATCTTTGCGAACGAAAAAGCCCAAATGCCCGAGCTTGAAAGGCTCAGCAAAGAGTTAGCCGCTGTGGCGCGAAAGGCTGATGAGAGCTTGAAACGGCTGGATTTAAACGCGCAAAACGCAAGGGTAAATTTGAGCGACATAAAAAATATCGAGCATAAAATCGCGCAGGCGAGCAAGGATTTAGCGCAAATCGCGCCCAAAGATATGGCACAGCTAAACGATGAGCTGAAAAACGACATAAAATCCACGCTTTTGCAGGTAGCAAACGCCGCAAAAGATGACGGCAACGAAGCTGTGGCAAATCAAGCCAACAGAATGCTCGCTCAAATAGAGTTCAATCAGCTTATGTCGCTGGCAAATGACAGCATAAACACCTATTTGCCGCTTTTTTGGGAGGATTTGAACGAGTCGCGCGTGATTTTCAAGCGGGGCAAAAAGGACAAATACTACGCTCAAATCAAACTCAACTTCGCAAAGCTCGGCGAACTAGACATTTTCATCGCCTTAAAGCAAGACAAATACCTAGATATCAGCATAATGGCGCAGGACATTAGCTTTCGCAAGCGTATTTATGAGCATTCGCACGAGCTTCGCCGTTCTTTAAGCAAGGCTGGCTTGCTCAGCTCAAATCTCTTTGTAGGCGACATAATCCGCTCCAAACTCGCCCCAACAAGCCCTCAGCGTGATTATGAGTTTAGCTTGGGCGTGGATAAAAGGGCATAAAATGAGTGGCATTGTGAGCGAAAAATTTAGGTGTGGGGTGGGTTTTAGTTTAAATTTAAGCGTGAATTTGAGCTTAAATTTAGGCTTTTGGGCGCGAAATTTAGCAAAATCTAGCGCAAAATTCAAAGAAAGCGTAAATTTTAGCGTGAATTTAGGCTTAAATTTACTTTGCATAAAATGCGTCAAAGCGTGCATTTACAGGTGGTAGCGTGATGGCGAAAAATAAGGATTTGAAAAAAGCAGTCGCACTTGGCTACAAAGAAAGGCTTGACAATGCGCCCAAAGTCCTAGCCACAGGCAAGGGCAAGCAGGCGAGCAAGATGATACAGCTTGCCAAAGAACACGGCGTGCCGATAAAAGAGGACGAGGATTTGGTAGAAATGCTCTCCAAACTTGATTTGGGCGATGAAATCCCGCAAAATTTATATAAAGCAGTCGCCGAAGTCTTTGTTTTCATCTACCAAATGGCGAATAAAAAATAATCATTTTTGAGGCTAAAAGCTATTTGCGGCGCATAAATTCACCGCAAGCACAAAGTGCAAGCTAGCAAAAGCGCAAGGGTAGGGCGATGAGAGCTATGCGAAATTCGCTAGTGTTGATTTTTGTCTAAAATTTTAAATTTCAAATGAAATTTAGGGTAAAATACTCAAAAAATTTAAGCAAAAGCAAAATGTGTTTTCGCGCAAAATGCTAAATTTTGCGGAGTTAAACGCAAAAAGGGGTAAAAATTTGAAAAAAAGCAAAATCATCATCGCCGTGTCTTTTTTACTGCTGTGCGTGCTTTTGGGCGTCATCTTTGTGAAAAACGAGCCTGAATTCATCGACAAAGCCCGCTATGAAAGCTTGCTAGAAAGCGGACAAATCAGCGCAGCCACGCTAGAAGGCGGGCAAATCATCTTGCGAGCGGGCAGAGAGAAATTCGCCATCATCAAAGAGGGCATCGATATGAACGAGCTTGTAAGCAAAGTGCCTGTGCGCCCAGCCAAAGAATTCGACAGCAGTTTTTTGCTCTTTGTGGTTTGTGCGCTTGTGGGAGCGTTTTTTGTGGCGTTTTTAGTGGCGCGAAAAAAGCAAATGCAACGCTTTCCCGTCCGCAATGTCCAGCCAAACACCACGCCTATGAATTCGCTAGAAAACATAAACTCTATAAAGCCCGTTATTTCGGGCGTGAGCTTTGACGATGTGGCGGGCGTTGATGAAGTTAAGGTTGAGTTGAGCGAAATCGTGGATTTTCTCAAAAATCCGCAAAAATACAAAGAATTTGGCGTAAAAATGCCAAAAGGCGTGCTGATGGTAGGACCCCCGGGCGTTGGCAAAACGCTGATAGCTAAGGCTGTGGCGGGCGAAGCGAGCGTGCCGTTTTTTTACCAAAGCGGTTCGAGCTTTGTTGAAATTTATGTAGGAATGGGCGCAAAACGCGTGCGCGAGCTTTTCAGCCGTGCAAAGGCAATGTCGCCGAGCATTATTTTCATCGATGAGATAGATGCTGTGGGCAAGGCGCGCGGAGAGATAAGCAATGTCGAGCGCGACAGCACGCTTAATCAACTCTTAACCCAAATGGACGGCTTTGAGGACAACAGCGGTGTCATCGTCATCGCCGCGACTAACAAAATCGAGCTTATGGACCCAGCGCTTTTGCGCTCAGGGCGTTTTGACAGGCGGATTTTCCTTTCTTTGCCAGATTTTAAAGACAGGCTCAAAATCCTTGAAATTTATATGAAAGACAAAAAAAACAATGTAAATTTAGCCCACATAGCCAAAGCGAGTGTCGGTTTTAGCGGGGCTGCGCTTGAAACGCTTGTCAATGAAGCGGCGATAAACGCTTTAAGGCGCGGCGGCACGCAAGTGGAGGAAAATGACTTTTTCGAGGTGCTTAACAAGGTGCTTGTCGGCAAGAAAAAAATCCTATCTTTCAGCGAGGACGAAAAGAAAATTCAAGCCACTTACCAAGCGGCAAAGGCTTTGAGCGCCTACTACTTCGACATAGGCTTTGAAAAAATCACGCTGATTGAGGACAGGTTTAACGAATACGAACACCACATAAAGTCCAAATCCGAGCTTTTAAATAAGATAAAAGTCTATCTAGCAGGCTCTTGCGCGATGAAACTCATCTACAACGAAAGCTACACCAACTCCCAAAGCGATTTGCTTAAAGTCAAAGAGCTAGTGGGCTATATGATGAGCTTTGATATGGGCGATGAAAAGTTACTTGATGAGCAAAAAAAGGAAATTCAAAACTATCTCAGCGCGATGAAAGACAAGATAAAAGCCCTAGCCGACACGCTTTTAGAGCAAGAAAAGCTAGAAAGTGCCGATGTGGCAAGGCTTGTCAATGAGTGAGCGAGAGTAGGGCGCAAAGTTTATCAAGGCGCAAGGCTAATTTTGAGCGAGTTTTTTGCAAACTCCAAAGCCAAGCCGTAAAAAAAGGACAAACAAATGCAAAAGGTAAAAATCGGCATTCTCACTTTAAGCGACAGGGCAAGTGCGGGCGTTTATAAGGACGAGGCGACAGCGCAGGTGCAAGCGGTGCTTGAAAGCTACATAAAAAACGAGCTTGAATTCGTGTGTGAGCTAATCCCTGATGAATTTGAGTTGATAAAATCAAGGCTCATTGCGCTTTGCGATGAAGAAAAGTGCGATTTCATCGTAACCACAGGTGGCACAGGACCCGCAAAACGCGATGTAACGCCAGAAGCCACAGAAGCTGTGTGCGAAAAAATGCTCCCGGGCTTTGGCGAGCTTATGCGACAAACGAGCTTAAAGTATGTCCCCACAGCGATTTTGTCTCGTCAAACGGCGGGAATTCGTGCAAATTCACTTATAGTGAATTTGCCCGGTCAGCCAAAGGCGATAAAAGAGTGTTTAGAGCCGATTTTCCCCGCCGTGCCTTACTGCTTGGACTTAATCGGCGCGGCTTTTATCGAGCCAAATGACGAAAACATAAAGGTTTTTCGTCCTAAAAAGAAAGTGGGTTAAATCGCAAAAAATTCGCAAAGTTTTTTAAAAATTCACTAGAATTTGCATTTTGGACTACTCATTTTTCATAATTTCCGCCGTCATTGCGTGATATCTTGCGATACCTTTTTAATACCCTTGCAGATACCCTAAACCTTGTCATACTGAGCGTAGCGAAGTATCCATAAATTCAAAGTGCAAATTGCACTTTTAAAGTGTGGATTTTTTGCTACGCTCAAAATGACAAGGTTCTTATGGCAAATGTTTGAGATTTTTCGCCTTT
>OLGZ01001634.1_pt1 | contig 12195 bp, 11 predicted proteins | sample 1605981 | NCBI WGS metagenome assembly OLGZ01 (sample SAMN03283291) | human gut metagenome | biome: human-associated habitat; material: feces | host: Homo sapiens | place: Peru | collected 2012 | reverse complement strand
ATTAGGAAACAAAAATTTTAAAATGTATGGAACAGATTTTATAATGGACAAACTCGGAAATTTAAAAATAAAAATTTCACCATTATCTTTTTATCAGGTTAATCCTATTCAAATGAAAATTTTATATGATACAGCTATTGATTTTGCAAAACTTACAGGAAATGAAGTTGTATATGATTTATATTCTGGAATTGGAACTATATCTTTAAGTGTTTCTTCAAAAGTTAAAAAGGTTTATGGAATAGAAATAGTAAAAGATGCAGTGATTGATGCAAGGGCAAATGCAAGAATGAATAATATTACAAACACATCTTTTATGGATGGAAAAGTTGAAGAGTTGTTACCTAAATTATGTAGTAAAGAAAAAGCTGATGTGGTTTTTGTTGATCCACCTAGAAGCGGATTAGACGGTAAAACAATTAAAACAATTCTTAAAGTAAAACCAAAAAAGCTTGTTTATATTAGCTGTAATCCAGATACTTTAGTTGATAATTTGCTTTTACTTGAAAAGGATTATGATATTAAAGTTGTTCAACCTGTTGATATGTTTCCTTTCACGCGGACATGTTGAGTGTGTAACAGTACTAGACCGAAAAAATATTGAAAAATAAAATACTAATGTTTAGAAGATTTTGATAATATAAATTTTTTTAAACAATACTTGAAATGCTAAATTTTATGTTATAATTAATACTAAAGAAAGGGGGAGAATTTGTTTATGAATTGTTCAAATGATGAAACAAAAAATAACACAAATAATGATTATCGTGAAAAAAGTGGGGAGGGATTAGAAAAAAATAGTTTTGTAAATATAAAAGAAAACAGTGATTCACAACATTCTCAAGAAACGAATTGTAAAGCAATTGAAATGAATATTGAAAAACAGAATACATTTAGTGATCAACAACAAACTAAAGATTCTGGGAATAATAATTTAGGTGTATTTTCTTTAATTTTAGGTATAATTTCTTTTTTTACATCTTTAGTATTTATAGTATCTATACCAACAGGTATTGCAGGATTGATATTAGGAATTAAGAGTAAGTCGAAAAGTAGTGTAGGAAAAGCTGGTAAAGCTTTTAGTATTATAGGTCTTGTGTTTACAGGTATATTTATTGCTATTTCTATTTTTGTTACAACATTAATACCAAGTAGTAAAACATATTATGGAGATGGATATACTTTAAATTATGATAAGGATTGGTCAATAACAACTTTATCTGGTGGAAATGAGGCTTTTCAATATAAAACTGAAAAATCATTTTTAGCACCTATAGGAAAGAGTGCATTATCTGATTTTTCTGTTAATTTTGATACAAATTCTGGAAAAAAAAGATTATATCAAGCATTTTATGATTATTGGAATACTGGAAGTAGCGATGGGAATGGATTAAAAATTTTCTCTGGAAGTAATGGATTTAGTAAATTAACTGATGATATTTATTATGCTACATATACGAATGGTGCTTCAACAACACAGATTAGAGGAAAATTTATTTTACTTGTATCTCCAGAAAAGAATGCAGTATTGTCATTTATGTCTAATGCAGTTGAAAATGTAGAAGATAATGATGAAAAATCATTAGAATTGTTAAAAAATATCAATATTTATGACCAAACATCTACAAAACAAGATAGTGATTCAAATGGAACTTATGATGATACTGATTTGATGTATGATTACTTGGATTCTTTAAGTAACTGGAATAGATATTCAGAGTTAAGAAAAGGTAATTTGGGTAAGATTAACTCAATCAACGGAGGTTGGAGAGTTCTAAATGATTCAGAAATTTACTGGAAATTTAGAAATGGACAATTTTTGTGGTTTAAATCTATTAATAACTTAAATGACAATTATTGGTATGGAACAACTAAAATATATACTGGTAAAGAAGGATTGAAAGTAGCTGGTATTGATGAAAGTAAATTAGATTCACTAATTTCTAGTGCATATGGAACAATAACCGCAAATGATGTATATACGGTAGTTTGTACACCAACTAAAATTGTTTCTGGTGGTGTAGATAGAAGCGATACAAATATACCAGAAGGAACAACTTGGACTTATGTATGGATAGTAATAGATCATGGAGCTGAAGGAATAGAAGCACAAGTTCTTAATACAGGAACTTATGAGGCAACTTATTATGTAAAAATAGAAGATTAAAAAATAGATTAGTTTATAATAATTGATATATAGTAAAATTAATAAGAAAAGATAAATTCTACTTTTTCAGTGGAATTTATTTTTTTGTAAAAATATTTTTGAAAAGAAAAAAATTAAATATGCAAAATTTGATATAAAGATTGATAGATTTTATGATTAATGATACAATTGGTAAAAAAATTACAATATAATGAAGATGATTTGGGATATGATAATCAAAATCAAACTCCAGAAGAAAATTTGAAGCACTTGGACTAAAAGTGACATTATATAATATTTTTGAATCAATATTTGAAAATGAATTAGAAGATTTTCTTAAGTCATATAAATAAAAATGATATGTAGAATAAGTATTGAATTTTGTAAGAATGGAGAGAGTAATGAAAATAGGAATAGATTTAGATGGAGTTGTAATAGATAGTGAAACTACATTTAGAACTTATGAAGAAATTTTTGATATAGATGTTTTGAAAGGAAATAATTTGGTAAATAAAGAGGAACCTAAATTCCAGGCTAGATATAATTGGACAGATAAACAAGAAGAGGAGTTTATAAAAAAATATTTCTTGACAGTTTCAAAAGAAAGTAATTTAATGTCAGGATTTATTGGCGTATATAATCTGTTAAAAAAACAGGGGCATGAATTTGTAGTAATTACTGCAAGAGGTGGATTCTTAGAAGAAATGAAAGATGACGCAATAAGATTATTAGATGAAAATAATATTAAATTTGATAAATATTATTGGAAGGTTGAAGATAAATTACAGATTTGCCAAAATGAAAATATAGATATTATGATTGATGATGACTGGAGAATTATAAAAAAATTGTCAGATAATAAAATAAAAACACTATATTTTAGAGATACAAATTTAATGAAATTAAAAGAAAATAACTATATTAAAGAAGTTAATAATTGGGGAGAAATTTACAGATACATAAAGTGTATGAAAAATGTAATTTAGAAAATTTTTATAATAAGGGAGAAAAATAAATGAAAATATTGATGGGAACAAAAAATCCTGGAAAAATAGAAGGTGCAAGACAAGCATTTGAAAAATATTTTGATAATGTTGAAATAGAGGGAATATCTGTAGAATCAGAAGTTGGAAACCAACCAGTTGATGAAGAAATATTACAAGGTGCAAAAAATAGGGTAAAAAATTTAAAGAAATATGCTATTAAAAATAATATACAAGCTGATTTTTATGTAGCAAGTGAAGCGGGAATAACTAATTCTTTAGGAGAGTGGATAGATATAAATGCGGTTATTATAGAAGATATGAATGGTTTTCAAAGTTTTGGGACAAGTCAAGGATTTCCAATTCCAGATAAATATATAGATGAGATAAAAGAAACAGAACTTGGAAGAGTTATGGATAGAATATTTAAAGGTAAAGAATTAGGAAAGGGAAAAGGCGGAATTGGTTTTTTGACTAAAGATGAAGTAACAAGAATTGATTTAACTAGAAACGCATTTATAATGGCTTTGACCAGATTTATTAATGAAGATTTATGGAGATAAATAAAAAATGTTCACATTTAATGTGAACATTTTTTTATATTATTTTGTTGGAATTAATTTTTCTTTTCCCCCCATATATGGTTGTAAAACTTTAGGAACATTAATGCTTCCATCTTCATTATAGTTACATTCAATTAAAGCAATTAAAGCTCTTGGTGTAGCTAAAACTGTATTATTTAGAGTATGAACAAATTTATTTCCATCTTTTGTTTTATATCTAATATTTAAACGTCTAGCTTGTGCATCACCTAAAGTAGAACAAGAACAAACTTCAAAATATTTTTGTTGACGAGGGCTCCAAGCTTCAATATCACATGATTTTACTTTTAAATCTGCCATATCACCACTGCAACAATCAAGTTGTCTTACTGGAATGTCTAAACTTCTAAATAGTTCAACTGACATTTTCCACATTTTGTTATACCATTCCATAGAATCTTCTGGTTTACAAAGAACAATCATTTCTTGTTTTTCAAATTGATGAACTCTGTATAATCCTCTTTCTTCAAGACCATGTGATCCGATTTCTTTTCTAAAACATGGAGAATAAGATGTTAAAGTAAGTGGTAATTGAGATTCATCAACGATTTGTTCCTTAAATCTTCCAATCATACTATGTTCAGATGTACCAATTAAATATAAATCTTCACCTTCAATTTTGTACATCATAGCTTCCATTTCATCAAAAGACATAACACCATTAACAACACTGCTTCTAATCATAAATGGTGGAATGCAATATGTGAAACCATGATTAATCATAAAATCACGAGCATAAGCAAGCATTGCTTCATGTAAACGGGCAATATCACCAATTAAATAGTAGAAACCAACACCACTTGTACGTCCAGCACTTTCTTTATCTAGACCATCAAATCTTGCTATTATGTCAGCATGATGAGGAATTTCATAAGATGGGACTATTGGCTCTCCAAATCTTTCAACTTCAACATTTTCACTATCATCTTTTCCAATTGGAACAGTACTATCAATAATATTTGGAATTTTCATCATTCTATTTTTTATTTCTTCACTATATTTTTCTTCAAGTTCTTCATTTTCTTGGATAGCAGAGTTTACGCTTTGAACTTCTTGACGAAGTTTTTCAGCTTCTTCTTTTTGACCAGCTTTCATAAGTTTTCCAATTTCCTCACTTAGTCTTTTTCTTTCAGAACGAAGATTATCACCATTTAATTTTGATTCTCTATTTTTTTTATCAAGACTTAAAACTTCATCTACTAATACTAATTTTTGATCTTGAAATTTTTTCTTTATATTTTCTTTTACTAATTCTGGATTTTCTCTTATTAATTTTATATCTATCATAACGTAATATTCCTTTCTATATAAAATACCTTATTTGAGGTTACATATCAGCTATTATACAATAAAATTATGGAAAATTCAATAAAAATTACATAAATTGTGCATAATAAGAAAAATTGACTAATAATAATTAGTAAGAGGGAAGGTGCTAAAATATGCATGAAGAATATTATTTGAATAAGATGATAGAGGGAAAGAGTGAAAATGAAAAAAAGTTAGAACTGATGAGAACTATTAATGAAACTAAAGAAAGATTGAAAATTGCAATAAGTAATTTTGAATATGCAGAAGATGATATGATAGATTATTATATTTATCAGATAAAAGCTAATCAGTCAAAACTTGATTTTTTAATAAAAAATGCTAAAAAAATGGGAATAGTATTTTCAAGAAGTAATGATATAAGTTTAAGAATGTATGGAATTAATGAAATGGTTGTATAAAAACTATGTATATTTGTCCAATAAAAAACATAATATTAAATATAAATTATAGGAAGATGAGGGATATAAATGAATGTTCTAATAATTATATCATGTATATGTTTTTTATTTATTATTGGTCGAATATTTGTTGTTCCTTTAAAATGGATTTTTAAGTTAATAATAAATTCGATTTTAGGTGCTATTATTATTTATATTATTAATCTAATAGGATTATTTTTCAATTTTCATATTGGACTTAATTTTTTTACAGCTGTTTTAATACGGAATTTTAGGAATACCTGGAAGTGTTTTATTGATATTGATAAAATTTTTATTATAAAAAACCCAAGGAGAATAACTTTCGTTATCTTCTTGGGTTTTGAGGGCTACGTATCAGTAGCAATTGGTGTTCATGTAGAGCAGATGCTCCACCTTTTTCTTAGCGGCTTCGTCATAGGTAAACGAGCAATCTTCATAGTCCGACGGGAACTTGCTCCGAAACACACGCTCAAACTCGCTTGTGCATTTGAAGAAGTTGCCGTTGAGAAAGAAGTCGATTGCACGGAACAGATGCTGTTCCGTGTTTTCTGCGTTGGTAACACAGAAATACTCGCCAGTCTCCTTTTGAATAAGAACAACTACTAATTCTTTTTTCATTTTGTCGTACCCTCCAGTACATATTAATATATACATTATATATCAAAATAATGAAATAATCAATAGTTTTACATAAAATTAACAAATTTGAATAAATAATGTTTGAGTGTAGACATTTTGGAAAAAATATTATATAATCAAAAAAGAATGTGATGCGGGTATAGTTTAGTGGTAGAATACCATGCTTCCGACCTGGTTGCGCGAGTTCGATTCTCGCTACCCGCTCCAAATATTTTAATAAAGATAATAACAAAGACAATATAGGTAATATTCCTAATATTGTCTTTGTTGCTTATATAAGCTTTGTACTATTAGTTAAGTATTTTATTTTGTTTATCACTATTTTATCTCTTTAAATCCATTTCTGCTCCATAACCATAATTGAGTATGAATATCAATTGTTTTATATTTTGTATCTTTAAAAAGTTCTTGCCATCTGTCTATAACTATTTGTTGAACATTACTTGAATTAAATTCATCATCAGTTATTAAGCCTAATCTATGAGTTGCCTTACATACATGAGTATCTGGAGCAACTGTTAGACATTCAATGTTTTTGTATTTTCTATCAGTATATTGATAAATAACATATAACCAATAATTACAAATTTTCATTCCTGATAAATAAGGAAATTTCTTTTTATTTTCTTTTTGAATAAAGTCTCTAATCTTATTAACATCATTATCTAATTTATCAAATAGTTTTCGTATATCACCATCAAATATTTCTACAAATGTATTACATAATGATAGCCATATTTCAGTTTGTTTCTGTTTTTGCAAAGCAACTTTATATTTAGTTAAAGCATATTGTACTTCTTCAAAACTTTTTTCTAAACATACTTTAGGATTAAAAACAAATCTTGTTTCATCATCAGTATATGTCTTTAAAGCACTTTCCCATAATGTATAAGAATTCCTTTGATAGTTTAATGCCATTGGTAAAGTAAAATATAAATAATTTTCTAAACTATCTTTTCTTAAATTAGGATTTGCATCTTCTGGCATTACTTCACCGCCAAGGTAGCCATTTTTATACATAGCCATGAGTTTATCTACATTATCTAATATTATTTTTTTATTCATTGTTTCCTCCAAATAGAATTTGAGTTTTTTTAATTACTTTAATTATATATTAAAATACATTTTTTTCTATACTTTTTTGAAATAATATAAAAAATGTTCTCATTTGTTTAGTTGATTAAGTAATGTGAGGAAGATTTAATAATCAGATTCTCTTTTTAATCCTAAATCAGAATCACTTTTTGTAATTAAATATTTAAAAAATATTCCTTGAGCTATTGCTTCTCCTGCTTTGAATTTTACGGTTTCAGTTCCTTCGTTTTTTATTTTTATAAATATATGACCTTCATTATTTTTATTATTATAGTAATCAGCATCAATTACTCCTACTTGATTTACTAATCTAATGTTATATTTAAATCCCATAGAACTTCTTATAACTATTAATAGAACTTCATCAGCTTCAAAATATGATTTTATTCCAGTAGGTAATTTTACAGTTTCATTTGGTTTCAATTCTAGATCTTCTAATAAATATATATCATAACCAGCTGTTAATTTTGAATCTCTTACTGGTAATTTATAACTGTTATATAAATTTTTATTATTATTTATATCTTTACAAAATTGTTCAAAACTAATTTTTTCGAAATCTCTCATTTTATTTTCCTTTCTTTTTTATTAAGTGGATTATATCATAAAAGAAAATTAATTTACAAGATTGAATTTTATATAAAGTGTTCGTATTTGTTTTACAAGATGGACTATAATTGACAATTTATATAAAAAATGGTATAATATAAGATGTACGCAGCAATGCGACAATAATATTTTAGGAGGGCATTAGATATGTCTGAAAGCAAGATTTACATTCGCAAGGAAGCAGGCCAGAAAAAGGATGCTATCCGGGTCTCTAAGGTAGAGGATATTCCGGAGTTCCTTCGGAATGCCATTTCTATCACTGGCGATACTGTCCGTCTGGACTGTGTTGAAGGGGAGGAAACCTGTCATATGGGCGAAGTTGTGGCCTACGAAAAGAGTGCAAGCACTTCTTCCGGCTACAACTGCTGGGTCGTTGGCAATGCGGCAACCAGCTTGGTTGAAAAGGATGGTGTTTTCTACAAGAATGCAGTAGTCTATGAGGCACAGAAGATCACGGACGAGTATCCCGAGTTCTTGTCTGATGTGTTCATCAGCCACAATTCCGACGGCAGCTGGAGCATCAAGACGAGCTGGGGGACTTCCACTGGACTTCCTGGTGAAGCCTACTGGGTCAAGTATGGCCAGGGGGATGCAAACATCCTCACGAAGACTGAGAAGTCTTATGGTGACTACATCGTTTGCGAGGAGGACGGAACTCCGATTTGCAAGCTGGCAAGTCTCGATCCGGCTTAAGATCACTCCTAAACGTTCAATCATCTCATTTGTGATTTGAATGTTGGACCGTCCTGTTAAGGGCGGTCTTTTCATATTTAAAGTAGAAAAAAATAAAATGATATGTTAAAATATAAATATAAAATATTTATAAAAGGAGAAAATGTATGGAAGAAATAATAGTTGCTTCTAATAATAAAGGAAAAATTAATGAAATACAAGAAATTTTAAACGATTTTAATATAGTTTCATTAAAAGAAAAAGGAATAGAAATAGATGTTGAAGAAGATCAAAAAACATTTGAAGGAAATGCAATGAAAAAGGCAGAAACAATAGCACAAATAGCTAATGGAATAAAATGTTTAGCAGATGACTCAGGAATAGAAATAGAAATTTTAAATGGATTTCCAGGTGTGTACACAAAAAGATGGCATAAAGGAACAGATAGAGAAAGGAATTTAGAAATAATAGAAAAATTAAAAGGAATTCCAAAAGAACAAAGAAAAATAAAATTTGTAACAGCAATTTCAATATCTGATGGTATAGAAACTTTTTGTGAAACAGGATGTATAGAAGGATATGTTACAGAAGAGCCAAGAGGAAATAATGGATTTGGATTTGATGAAATATTTGAATTAGCAAATGGAAAAACATTGGCTGAAATATCACAAGAAGAAAAAAATAAAATAAGTGCAAGAAAAATTGCTTTAGAAAAAATAAAAAAACATATTATGTAAAAAATAAAAAGTTAGAAAAAATGTGAATTTCTAACTTTTTTTAATTATCATTATCTAATGGATTAAATAACACTCTAATGTCAATATCAAGAGCTTTAGCTATTTTATCAACAGTATCTAAAGAAAATGTATTTCTACAAGAACTTTTAGATTCAATTTTTCGTATAAACTCATAACTGAAAAATGATTTTTCAGCTAGTTGAAGTTGAGTAAAATTTTTTAATTTTCTTTGTTTTCTTATATTTTGACCAACCAGATAGTATATATCTTTTTTTATTAATTTTTCCATATAATAACCTCATTTTTTGATACAATATAGCTTATGATATCAAAAAACTCAGAAAGTTTAAGTTGCTAAATACCACCAGTAATAAAAAATATACTCTAAAAGAGTATAATGAAAAAGATATATAATACTTGCAAATTTAATAAAAATGATTTATAATATAACCTCAAGAAAATAACTAAGTAAAGAATAATTTTTACTTGAAAGGATATTTAGTGATATGCTAATAGATGAAAAAATAAAAGATGAATTATTTGAAAATGCAGGAACAGAAAGAGTTCAAAAAGCAAGGATATATACCAAAACAAATAAAGTAAATATCACAAAAATAAATTATACAAATAAAGGAAATTTTGAAATCACAGGAGAGGTAACAGGACAAGAAATATATAGAACAAATATATTTGTTGAAAGTGGTGAAATAAGTGATATAACATGTGAATGTCAAGATTATAGAGGAAGATATGCAGCTTGTAAACATATAATAGCAACTATGATGGAATTTGATGAAAACCCTAAATATCAAAAAATGCTTTTATCAGAAAATAAAATAGATGTTAATAGGAAATTAAGATCAAAAATAAAGTATAAGAGTTTTGAGAGAATAGTAAATGAATTATATGAAGAAGAAATGCATGAAACAGAAGAAAAAAGAGAAGAAGAAAATATAAATAAAATAAAAATTGAGCCTAAAATAATATATGATAAGTACTATTCAACATTAAAAGTTGAATTTAAAATTGGCGATAAAAGAATGTATAAGATAAAAAATCTTGTTGAATTTTATGAAAGAATGAAAAAATCAGAAAAATATAAATATGGAAACAATTTGGAATTTATACATACAAAAGAAGTATTTTCAGAAACAGATCAAAAAATATTAGAATTCATGTTAAAAAATATAGAAACACTTAGTTTTGTTAATTCAAATGCAAATACAAATTTTAGATATTATGGAAAAGCATTAGATGAATCTTATATTTCAATTAATGAATCAACATTAGATGAACTTTTTGAATTGTTAAAAGATAGAAATGTAGCCTTTCAATGTGAAGATGGAGATAGTGTTATAAAATTTTCAGAGGAAAATCCACAATTGTTTTTTTGTGTCAAAAAAATTGATAACAACGAGTATAAAATAGTATTAAATAACAATGTTAATATAATAAAAGACATTAAGATACTTTCAGGAAGCAAAAATCAATATATTTTATTTAAGGAAACATTATATAAATGTAGTAAAGAATATGAAAATGCTGTAATAAAAATTTTAAAATTATTTAAAGAAAATTATTTGACGGAAATAATTTTTGAAAAAGAGCAATTACCACAATTATTTTCAGTAATAATTCCAAGATTAAAAAAATATATTGAATTTAATGAAATCGACGAACAAGATATTGAACAATATAAGCCAAAAAAACTTGGTGTAAAAATGTTTTTAGATTTTGATGAAAATGAAAGAATAATTGCAGAAATAAAATTTTGCTATGGTGATGATGAATTTAATCCATTACAAAGTAAAATAAGTTTGAAATATCCTAGAGATATGATTGCTGAAAATAAGGCAGTAAATATGTTTAGAAAAACTGGCTTTCTATTTTATGAAGCAAAAGAATGCTTTATATTGCCAGATGAAGATAAAATTTATAATTTTTTATCAAATGAGATAAATAACTATATGCAAGTATTTGAAGTAATGGTAACAGATAATTTCAAATCAAAACAAATAAAACAACCAAAAATTGGTGGAATTGGTGTTAAAGTTGAAAATGATTTATTAACAATCGACTTTGAAAAATTAAATATAGATATTAATGAATTGCAAGAAATAATGTCAAAATATAATTTAAAGAAAAAATATCATAAATTAAAAGATGGAAGCTTTGTAAGTTTAGAAGAAAATGAGGATCTTGAATTTTTAGATAAATTAATGTCTGGAATGAATTTAAGTTATAGTGAATTGGAAAAGGAAAAAATAAAACTTCCAGTAAATAGAACATTATATTTAAACCAATTATTAAAATCTATAAATAATACGCAAATAATAAAAAATTCAGAATATAAAAAAGTTGTTAATTCGTTAGATGTTGAAAATAATGAGCAAGATATAGAAATCCCACAATCTTTAGAAAATATATTAAGATATTATCAAAAAATAGGATATAAGTGGTTGAAATCAATAGATAATTATAAGTTTGGTGGAATTTTAGCTGATGACATGGGATTAGGAAAAACTGTACAAATGTTATCAATTATTGCAGGATATGTTGATCAAGAAAAAGAAAGAAGAGCCTCAATAGTTATATGTCCAAGTTCATTAGCATTAAATTGGCAAAATGAATCAAAAAAATTTACAAATGGATTAAAAACATTAGTAATTAGAGGAAATGCAGAAGAAAGAAAAATGCAAATATCTCAAATAAATGATTATGACATAGTTATTACATCTTATGATTTACTAAAAAGAGATATTGAAGTATATAAAGAAATGAAATATCAATTTAGATATGCAATTGCTGATGAAGCTCAATATTTGAAAAATAGTAATACTCAAAATGCAAAAGTTGTAAAGGAAATAAAAGCAGATACGAGATATGCATTAACAGGAACACCTATAGAAAACTCATTGGCAGAATTATGGTCAATATTTGATTTTATTATGCCAGGATATT
>OLGZ01001633.1_pt1 | contig 12200 bp, 7 predicted proteins | sample 1605981 | NCBI WGS metagenome assembly OLGZ01 (sample SAMN03283291) | human gut metagenome | biome: human-associated habitat; material: feces | host: Homo sapiens | place: Peru | collected 2012 | reverse complement strand
GATACTCAAGAACATGATTGAGTAAGATTATATACAGAGAAATCGCCAGCGAAGCCTTTCTACAGCATCGCTGGCGATTCTGCAAGAGAGATTTATCTATGTGTCAACAAAAAAACTCGCTCCAAATTGGACATTGATAGAATATCATGAAGTTTCAACTCTATATTATTTGATTCTTTTTATTCCATCTCAAACGCATTTTAGTTTCCCAATTCCAACTGATTCTTCACAAGATTATAATATGCCCCTCGCTTGGCGGTTAAAGATTCATGGTTGCCAACCTCAACCACCTTTCCCTGGTCAAGGACCACGATTTGGTCGGCATTCTTCACCGTACTTAGGCGATGAGCAACTATCACAACTGTCTTACCTTGATAGAACTTATTCAGGTTTTCCACAATATTACGCTCATTGTTGGCATCAAGCGAGTTGGTTGCCTCGTCCAGGAAGATATAGTCTGGGTTCTTATAAACAGCTCTCGCTATCAGGATGCGCTGTTTCTGGCCCTGGCTCAGTCCCACGCCATCACGCCCAATCTTGGTGTTGAACTTCAGCGGCAAGGCCATCACATAATCCTTGATGCAAGCTATCTCAGCAGCTCTCATCAAACGGTCTTCATCTATCTCTGCATCATCCACTGCTATGTTGCGCCCGATGCTTTCCGAGAAGATGACGCCCTCCTGCATCACAACTCCACACTGTCGGCGCCACCATTTCCTGTTGAGCTGATTGATGTCGGTATCGCCGATGGTGATTTTTCCTTCCAACACCGGGTAGTACCCCAGCATCAATCTGATGAGCGTGGTCTTTCCACTGCCCGATGCTCCCACTATCGCCGTCACCTTACCTTGAGGAATATGAATATCCACCCCGTCTATCGTCTTTCTGAGGGCATGAGGATCATACTTGAACAGGATGTTGCTGATATGGATACCATCCTCAGGATGTTCAAGACCAGTCAGCAAGCCATCCTTTCCGTTCTCATCATCCATCTGGTGAATCTCATTGATTCGTTCCAGACTGATTTTCACATCCTGAACGGAATAGAAGAAGTTCATGAGTTGCTCCACCGGCGAGTTAAGCTGTCCGATGATATATTGCACGGCGAGCATCATACCCAAGGTCATGTGCCCTTGGATTACCGCCGTAGCGGCAACCACCGTCACTACGATATTCTTCACCTCATTGATAAAAATACTTCCTGCCTCCTGGGTCTGCTGTAGTTTTAGAGATTTCTGCTGCACCCTGAAAAGATTCACCTGTGTCTCCTCCCACTCCTTTCGCTTGCGCTGCTCACAATCCTGCAACTTGATTTCCTGCATAGAAGTGATGAACTCGTATGTCCTGTTGTTATTGATGACCTGCTGCTCGAAGAGTTCATAATCGAGCACATTTCTTCGACGCAGGAAGAGAGCCATCCATCCTCCGTACAGGATGCTGCCAAGCAAGAAGATGGCAAACACCACCTTATTATATATAAAGAGCACCACCGAAAACACCACGAAGGTAAGCATGGCAAAGGTGATGTTGAGCGTCTGCTGGGTGAGGAAGTTGTTCACACGGCTATGATCGTTCATTCTCTGCATCAAGTCGCCCATCAGTTTGGTGTCGAAGAACGACATCGGCAGTTTCAGCAGTTTGATGAAGAAGTCGCTCACCAGGGAGATATTTATCCGCATGGAGATACCGAGCAGGAACCATCGGCGGGCGAAGTCTATCGCAGTTCGGCTGACGGTGAGCATCAACTGACCTAAGAGAATGAGCCAGATGAATCCTATGTCTTGGTTCTTGATACCGACATCCACGATGGATTGGGTAAGGAACGGCAACACCAGCTGCAGGGCACTGCCCGCAAGTAATCCCAAGACAATCCAGGAGAATGCCTTGCGGTATTTCTTGAAATATCTGAGAAGGAACTTGAAGGAACGCTTCTCCTTCTGTCTATCTTCTCCTTCCATCTGATAGGTAAAGAAGGCAGGAGTAGTTTCGAAGAACATGGCGATACCCTTGTCCTCGTCATTAGATCGAGTGCTTATCCAATGCCGTCTGAATTCTTCAAGATTATAAGTTGTCTTTCCCTTGCCAGGGTCTGCGATATAGAATTTCTTGCCCTTCTTCACCTTATATAATACCACGAAATGGTTCTGGTTCCAATGAAGGATGCAAGGGAGCGGAGTTTCGCTAAGTTCCTCTATTGTAGCCCTAGCCGAAACCGTTTGAAATCCCAATATTCTTGCAGCCTCATTGATGCCCAGCATGGAGACACCTTCCGTTGTTGCAAAGCAAATCTTCGACAGAGATTCCAATGTATAGTCTCTGCCGAAATATTTACAAATCATCAGCAAGCAAGTAATGCCACATAGCATACTATCATGCTGAAAACAAACAGGAAATCTATTCATTTACTTTTCCACATCTAAATTCTTACTATTATTTAGCTTTGTTGTCTTCCCCTTACCCAAACTATACTTAACACTGATTAGGGCAACAAAAGCATTTACTCTATTATCTCCATAGGTTTGATAAGCAAAATTTGGAAGACTCACTTTCGTATAAGTCTTCTTGGAAATCATGGACGTCGGTATACTTACTTCCAAAGATATTGGCAACTTACCTTTTAACAAAGAGCAAGAAGTTCCAATAAACAACTTTTCCTCTTCATCATACTGTTTACCTTGTAATAATGGCAATTTGTCATGTCGAAGGAAATAGCTAGCCATGAAACTCAATTTTGTATTTGGAACATTCCAAAGAAGCTGTGTATCAAGATACCAGGTTCTACCAAAATGCTTCGTGTCATCTTTCATATACCGATGATACCATTGGTAATTTGCAACAAATGACAGTTCTACGCCTTTGCCAAGATTATAATCACCTTCCATTCCCAAGTAATTATGTCTATAATTACAATTTGCTTGAGTTTGATAAGTTTTATCCTCTTCTTGCTGATAATAATCTATAATCTCATCCTTGCTCTGCTTGTACATATAGTCAATCTTGACTATATTGACAAAGTTGACAGTAATTTCAGAATAATGCATAATTCTAGGTTTCAACTCAGAATTACCTCTATGCCAAAGCACATCATTCACTTGCCATCTTACCGTTGACAGCTGATCAAGGTTGGGGTATTCCACATCACAAAAATAATTATATTGCAAATACATCCACTTAACAGGTTTCCAATAACCTTTAAACAAAGGCATCCAAGATGTATGTTTCTCAGATACAGCCTTCAATTGGTTTTCATCTTTAACAGTCAACAAATGAGTGCCTAGCAAAGCATTGAAATTTCTAAATGGCTGATATGATATTGCTCCCATCAATTTACTTCGAGTTTCCTTGCTATTATACAATACTATATTTTCATTTCGGTCAGAATTAGAATAGTCTTTCCATATTTGGGTGTAGTCAGCCCACAAAGACACCTTGTTACCCAAATAATAATTGGCAGACAAATAATAACGCCAATAATTCTTATTCCCCTTGTAAGGACTAAGAACAATATTGTCCTTCTCACTATATATTCTATCTTCATGAATATCATACCAATTATATATGAGTTCCGAAGATAAATTCAAGTGATTCGCAAACTTTCCTTTATAAAACAATCCTATGGTATAATCATCTGTCTTAAAATCATCCAGACTATTCAATTCATAAAACTTATCATTATTGAACACAGAGAAGGAATCATTCTGTTTAGTTCCTTTTCTTTCTATCCATGCTTGCGCAGATAGAATCTGATTGTTTGATAATCTATAATCCGCGCCCAAACTAAAGCTCCCCATATTATTCCTAGTACTTATGTTTGGCTTTTTATAATCAGCTGCCTCTGATTTAATCACAAGATCAGACATACTGCTATATTCATAACCAGATACATCATAATTCTGACGATGATTAAAGCTTAAGCTACCATACAAGTTAACCTTGGGTAAGGTATAGGTAAAGCTGGTACCTATAGCTTCCCTATTAGAATGCTTGTTCCTGAAAGAATACAGATTGCGGGTAAAAGCACTTACATCCCATCCTTTATAATCATCAGCCAATTCGATATTAAGTACAACAGGATAATCAGAATATTTACCTGCAGGATAACGCATAATTTCAACTTTCTTGATGCGTTTAGGATTGAGACTGATAGCATATTCCCTTTTTACTTCTTTACCATTGATAACTATTGGCACATTTTTGTCTTTACCGACATTTACCTCATCTGTTCCCCAGTCAGTTGTTATTCCAGGCAACTTTGCCAATAATTGTATAGCACTAACAGTTCCCTTACGAAGGGAATCTGTTATAAATATTGTTTCTTTTGATGCATTTCTACTCACCATATCAGCCACAACCACAACATCCTTCAGTTCTTTTTCTAACGAAAAATTTGCAGAAGGCATGCTGGTAGAATCCGATACGGACACAACCTTTCCTTTCACCTGCGCTAAGCAAGTGAAAGGAAACAAAAGCAATATCAACACAAGTTTTGAACCAATTCTCATATTATTAAAATTTTGATGTTAATGAATTTCTGCAGCAAATATTTTTATCTATTCTACTTTTAAAAGTTTTCTATGTAGTTACGAAGCGAAAAATGCTCATTTTTAATGCCAACCTTATCCTTATACAAGAACAACTTTTCTTCATTCATACACAACGCTGATGCAACTTAGTTCCCTTACAAGACAAGAAGTAAAATGAACCTTATTTTAATCTTTCAAGCATCCGATAGGAACTACAAAAACACCATCTTTTCTTCGATATTTCCTCAGTTGGCTGGATTTTATTTCCTCAGTTGGCCGTATTTCGTTTCCTCAGTTGGCCGTATTTTATTTCCTTAATTGGCTGGACTCATTTTAATCAACAGGTTTTGGTTGCCGGAAAGCAGAAGGCGTTACCCCTCTCATTTTCTTGAAGAACTTGGTGAGATGAGCCTGCGAGGAGAAGCCGAAGGTATTGGCTATCTCCTGAACCGTATGCGTGGTGGTAGAAAGCTCGCGCTCTATCTCCTTCACGATGTATTCATCGATGATTGCCTTCGGCGTCTTGCCAGAGATGCGGCGGGTAACCTGAGCCAGATAACGGCCACTCACATTCAGCTGGTCGGCATAGAAATGAACATCGCTATAGGTACGGCAGAAGTTATTCACCTGCGAGATAAACTGATTGTAAAGCTCGGAACTTCTGCCCTGCAGATTGCTCTGGCGCACGAGTTCTACATTGATGAAATCCTGCGCCATCGCCAACGCCTCCTCCATCTTCTTGCCCTGATTCAGATAAACGGCAAGAGCTGAAGAGAAACGGTTGATGAGACCATGCGAATTGGCATTATCGAGGCGGTAGATTCGGAGTCCCTGCTTCTCGGCAAGGCTCAGCAGTCGGGAGTTCTGAAGAATGATGTCGCTCTCCTTCTTCCGTGCTACGACGACAGAACAGAGCGGCAGCAGACGGTATTTAATCTGGCTCACCACATCTTCCGTCATCAGCGCATCGCCCTGGCTCGACCAGATGGCAGGGGCATAGATGATATGGGCAGGACGGTACTTGGTCAACGCATCGATGACCACATTCAGCGTCTCCACCCTGCGTATCATACCAATCTTCACAATATCAGGCTGCATATCGTTCATGATAGCCTCTATCTGCCCCGAAACAATCTCGGCAGGAATATCGAAGAACTCCTGAATACCGAGCGTATTCTGCACAGTGATGCTGGTTATTGCCGAAACAGCATAACCGCCCAACTCGGAAATCGTCCTGATGTCCGCCTGTACACCAGAGCCTCCGGTGCTGTCTGAACCTGTAATCGTTAATATCATATCCTTAAACTTTTAACCCGATGATAAGTTTGAGGGCAAAGATACAAAAAAAGAGCGAATAATCCGCAGAATTTGCAGATAATTCGCTCTTTTTTTTATTCTTCAGTAAGATCTTTACATTCCTTGAGTATCTCGGCAGGTACCTCATCGCAACGCTTGTAGCGGCTGATGTCGGTAGCATCGTCCTTGGCGGTCCATATCATGGAACCCGAAGCCAGAAGGCGGGTTACGAGATAACTCTGGTTCCAGTCGCCCGTACCGTTATCATAGCTTCCGCTGATGATGTAGCCCTGGTATGGATCGTTCTTGATAGCGAACGAACCGGTGATATGGCGACCATACATACTGTCAAACTTCTGATACATCTCGAAAGTCTGGTCCTTGCGATTGAAAACGATGTAGCAGTATGTGCCCTCAGCAAGAGGTTCACCGTTCCACTCAGCCAACTCCCATGTGCCATGAAGATTGGCAGGCGTAACTTCCAGAGAAGGCTCCTCCGGTTCATCATCATCGCTGCTGCAGGCTGCAACACCGCAGGCAAACAACGCAATCACCAGGAGGGTGAAGAGTTTTTTCAAATATTTCATTGTCTTGATATTTTTTCTTGTTTACTTTTTTCCTTTTTTACCTTTTTACCCTTTTACCTTTTTACCTTTACAACGACCTGTATCGTCCTGTCAGACGGACGGGCATCCAAGCCCTCCAGGATAACAGGGAAGGTGAAAGTTTCGGGCATCGTGGCCGGAATCTTATCGGCTATGATGGTGATGACGAGGTCAGCCTCATCACCCGGTTCTATCACCTCTGGCTCTGTCGTAAGACGGGCATAAGGAGGAAGAAGGAGGCTGGATATACGGAGCGGCTTATCACCGCAGTTTCCGCAGAGGATGCGTGCCTCAGGCTCTGTGCCCGGCTTTACCTCTGTGATACTTGCCTTCGCCTGTTTCAGTCTGAGTGCGCCCATCTTGTGCGGATAGCGTGCCCACTGGTCAGCACCCGGCAGCACCTTGCCCGTTAAGGCAAGCTTGACGGCAGGCTGTCCCTCTACCTCTTTCAGATAGAGATAAGCACCCGTATTGATGGTGCCCGGATAGCGGTTAGGCGTGAAGGTGATCTGCACCTGACAGGTATCGCCAGGCTTCATCACATCGTCCCTGACATAAGAACTGGTACATCCACAGGTGGTTCTCACCTGTGTGATGTGCAGTATCTTCTTGCTCACATTCTTACCTGTGAAGTTGAAGGTGCGAGGCGCATCGTCCTCGGTCATCGTACCTGCATCGATAAGCGGATGCTCAAACTTCAGCAGTTCCTCCTGCGCATTCACCGTAACAGGCAAAGCCAGGAAGAAAAACGATAGGAAGGCAAATATCTTCATATTACATCCAATTACATCCAACCATTGTTACCGGCACTCTTTCTAACGGTCACAACTACGGTCTGGCTGGTGCCGTCGGCAGCTGTTACGGTGAGCGATGTGCTTCCGGCAGCGAGTCCCTTCACGGTGAGTGTCTTGCCATCTACTGAAGCAGAAGCTACGCTGCCATTCGCTACTGAGCAAGAGAAGCCCTCTGTCTGACCTGCGAAATAAGGAGCGAGGTTGAGAGTATATGTCTTCTCGATGCCCACATAAACGTTAGGCAACTTCATATCAGAACTGAGTTCCTTGTTCTTGATGTTATTCAAGAGCTGAGCAGCGTCAATCAGACCAGCACCCATCTTGCCGATGTACTTAGAGAGCTGTACGATCTCAGGCGAAGCACCTACGGTAGTATGGTTCATATAATAGGTCTTGGTTGCACCATTCTCATAATAGCCGTCCAGTTTCTTTACAGACATCTTCATCAGGGCTACGAAATCGGCAGCACGATAATGACGGTTCGTCTTAGCAGCGTAAGCGAGACCCAAGGCAGCCACACCCGAAACGTGAGGACAAGCCATAGAGGTTCCCTCCATGTAGCCGTAAGCAGGCTGACCGTTCTTGATCATCGTAGAGAGCACAGCACCTTTCTGCTCGGTTGTCTCTGCCCAGTATTCATCTTCCTGTTCACCAATCTTGCTGTAATATTCCAAGTCGCCACCAGGAGCGCTCAGGGTTACGAGCGAACCGAAGTCGGTGTAGCAGGCTGGAGTAAAGTCGGCAGCTACTGAAGATACGCAGACGCACTTAGAGTAAGCACCAGGGAACGCAGGATTGCCAGCATACTCGTTACCGGCTGCGAAGACTGGAATACCGCCGTCGATGACACCATTAGGCGAACCGGCATTGTTGATGAAGTAATCCAAAGCTTCCTTCTCCAGCGGATAGGTCTCTGCCCATTCCTTCTCAGTAGCAGGACCCGGAGTATAACCGTTGATGATGCTAGACTCTGAAGAGTTGTAACCCCAACTGCACTGCAGGATGACAGCACCATTATCGGCAGCATACTTGATGGCTCTCGCCTCGCCTGCCAAGGTTACGCTGTTCTGACCGGAGAATACCTGACAAGACATGATCTTGACACCAGAGTTAGGAGTTCCGTCACCACCGGCAACACCAGATACACCGATACCATTATTATTTACGGCTGCAATGGTACCAGCTACGTGAGTACCGTGACCGGTGTCATTCGCATCAGTCCAGGTAATATCGCCACTCTCTGTTACGAAGTTGTAGCCATGGAGGTCGCCCTCATAACCGTTTCCGTCGCCGTCAGTCTGGGCACCCTGAACACTTTCGCCCGGGTTGCACCACATGTTGGCTGCCAAATCAGGGTGAGTATACATCACACCCTCATCGAGAATAGCCACGATGATAGAAGGATCACCTGTGCAGGTCTTCCATGCCTCAAGTGCATTCACATCACATCCTGCCTTAGCACCCACGTGATTATTGTTGAGGTTCTCGAAATCATAGTTGCCCTCGCCCAGGTTGCGGTAGTGCCACTGGCTTGCAAAGCCTGGGTCGTTTGGCTCGCCCTCGGCTGCTGCGCGGGTAGACTTCTGCTGAAGTGCCTTATCGCTGAGATAGATGCGCTTGCTGTCGGTATTGTAAGCACGCTTGATGCGGCCGTTGGTCTGAACCTTTGAGATTTCACCCAACTGCTTCAGGCGCTCGGCAGCCGCCTTCAGGTCGGTTCCCTTGTTAAACTTCACCGTATACCAGAGATGGAGACCCGCCTCACGGGTTCTTGCCTCAGTATTTGCATCCACTGGGAACACACGCTCAAAGCTGTAGCTTCCCAGGATGTCGAGCACCTCGTCGGTAGAAGGAATACCCGAACGGGTAGCCTTTCCGGAGCGAGTCTTGCCCAGTTGTGCCTGGTCGAGGATATCGCTCATCTCCGGACTGAACTTAATCAGCAGTTCACCAGCCTCAGCATCTGCAGGGATGGTAATTTCTGAATTTCCGTCAGAAGAGCCGATGGTTGACAGGCTGTCTGAACAGCCTGTCAATGCCAATGCGACCATTGCTATATAGAAAAACTTTTTCTTCATTGTTTGCTTCTATATTGTTTTTATGTTTATCTTACTTTTTCTTGTTTCTCCTGTACTTAGCCATCAGCGCAGCTTCATCAATATCGCCTGCTGCCACGTATGTACGGTAGTAGAGCGGATAAGCTACACCTCGAACCTCCCAGTTGCTGCCTGGGTCGCTGGTTCCGTAATAGTAGTCGTAGCTGTAGCTGTCTTCTGTCATATTAGAGAAACCAACGGCTGCGCCATCGCTGTTCTTACCCTTAGGCTGCTGGTTGAACACCATCGTTGGTGCATTCCATTCTACCAGGTGTGGATGGAAGAGAATCCAGTTTGGCACCTTTCCGGTAAAGAAGTTCAGGTTGAGTGACAACTGACGGCAGTTTGGCAATACACGTGGCACATTGAGAGGATAAACATCCTCACTAACTACAGAACCATCCTTGTGCTTGCAGGTTACAGGATTACCCCAGCCTGAGAGCAACCACTTGCAGGTATCGCCTACCAGCTTGTCGAGATAATCTTCCTTGTTGGTAGAGAAGTCAGACTTGCGGTATCGGGTAGCCTTGCCGGCAGCCTCCAAAGCTTCATCCATCTCTTCATCTGTAGGAAGTTCACCCTCCAGGAAGCAGTAAGACAACTCCAGAGTGTTCAACTTATCCCATGTCAGGAGCTTGAGAAGCGCCTGGCGGTCTGCGGTTCCTGCATTTACCTTACCATACAATCCGATAGGATAGGTATTATAAACATAGACGCCTGATGCATTCATTTCTCCCAGCGATTTGATGTCGATGACAACATCCGTACGGCGCTGTGCGTAGAGGATGAGATTGCGCAACTTAGGGAAGTTCTTCTCGTTGACGATATTGGTAATATCCGACAACTTGTTGAAGTTGTTACTTACCAGGTTGAGCGATTCAAGACTCTTGCCCAGCTTAACAAAGTTAGCAGGCAACTGAGTCAGACCGTAAGCCTGAACGGTAAGATTCTTCAAATACTTCAGCGAGCAGATTTCATCACCGAGCTTCACCTCACGAATCTGGTTGTTCTCGTTGGCTGCAACAGAGAAAGACTCCAGGAACTTGAGGTTGCCTACTTCCTTAGGAAGGGTTTCACCACTCTTGAGGTTGAACATGCTGAACTTGACAGAACGTACACGTCCTACAGCCTCAGGATGACTCTTCACGAAATCATCAGTAGCCTCCCAAAGCGTTACGCCGCTCCAGTTGCGCATGTTATCGCTGGAATCGAAGGTAGCCAAGCTACCCAGCTTCTGATTGATCATGATGACAGAGAGAGAGTCACCGGCACGGTTGTCCTCAATCTTTGGTGCAGCCTTCTGGCGAACGGTCAGGATCACATCATCTGTAGGATTGCCATCAGCATCTACCAGCTGGTCTTCTGCGTTTACAGGCACGAGGTGAACCTTAGCTACACGAACGGCAGGAACCACGTTCATCGCCCAACGGAACTTGAAGTTCACGGTGCGAGGACGGTACTTTCTGTCGAGCACGATGCCCAGGTTAGTACCTGTCAGCTTATCTTCATCCTTGCTGTTCAGGAGCCAGCCCTCACGCTCGCTCTCGTTCTCAGCCTTCTCAGCATCGGTCAGATCACCCTCGAAAGAATACTCTATCTTTCCGATCTTGCATTCCACGTTGGCAGAAATCAGACTCTCGAAAGCACGGTTATCGTAAGAATCAGAGTTCTCGATTTCTACAACAGGATCCTTCAGGAAGATCTGCTTGCCATAACCGAACTGGGTGATGGTAAGCTTGCGACTCTGTCCGTTTGCACCCTGGAAACTGAGTTCTGTGCTGCGGAGTGTGTTGGAAAGAGTAGAATCCACCTTGATGGTACCCTCAACAGAACCCACACCATTGGCAGGCGAAAGCATCAGCCAAGGCTCAGAGGTATTTGCCACCCAGTCTTGAGAAGCAGCGATGGCAATCTGCTCTGTTCCTCCCTGAGGACCTATTGCTATCTCCTCTTTATCGAGCGCCAGTCCTCCTGGGATATCGACATCATCCTTATCGCTGCAGGCTGTGAAAAGCCCGGCAGCGAGAACGATACCTAATGTCAGTTTATTGATATATTTCATATTACTACTTTCTTATGGAGTTTAATTTTCGAGATCCAATGCATCGCAACCACGAATATCCTGGTTCTTATCGTAGAACAACTTATATAAACCTGCCTTGATGTATGCGCATACGCTGGTTACATCGATAGAGATGTTAGGGTTGTCGGCGATGTTCAAGATATAAAGGTGAGAGGTCAGTGTCTCTTCTACCTTACGGATATCGTTTGAACCAATCTGGAATTGGATCAGACTCGGACAGGTGGTGATTCCTGTAGGCCATGTACGCAGGCAACGCTGGTCCTTCTCATCACGCTGGTGGTTGATGGCGAAGGCACGGAGCACGGCACTGTTCAATGGCTGGGTTGGCACCTCGGTGAAGCAGTTGTAGCTCAAGTCCATATTGGTAATGTATGGTAATGTGGTTGAGCGGAAGTCATCAGAGAGGGAGGTCAGCTTGTTGAATCGGAGGTCGATGACCTGAAGCAGATAAGCCTTCTTGCCCTTGATGGAACCCTTAGGGATGGTACGCATCTGGTTGCCGCTCAAATCGATGGTTGTGATTGGCGAACCGGCTGTAAACAACTCTGAAGGGAACTTCTCAATCTTGTTGTTAGACAGAGTAACGGTTGCTGCATTGATTCCCGTGTAAGTACCATGACTATTATCTACACCTGTAATCTCGTTGTAAGAGAAGTCTACAGAACCCATCTCGCGAACCGAACTTGCATCGAAGATATTAGGAATCTTCTTCAGTTTGTTATGGGCGAAGGTCAGACTCTCTACATCGTCTGTAAAGGCACAGAGATTAGCAGGAACCTCCTCAATCTGGTTGTTGTTCAGAT
>OLGZ01001632.1_pt1 | contig 12201 bp, 9 predicted proteins | sample 1605981 | NCBI WGS metagenome assembly OLGZ01 (sample SAMN03283291) | human gut metagenome | biome: human-associated habitat; material: feces | host: Homo sapiens | place: Peru | collected 2012 | reverse complement strand
CTATATGCTTCTTAACATCAGCGACAACTCTCTTGATGTAAGCATCCCTCTCGGTAAGCTTTTCATCAATCTGGGCTTTGAGATCATTGTAAACCTCCGGCATGAGATATCTCATGGACAGATCATCCAATTCTACTTTAATCTTGCTGATGCCGAGTCTGTGCGCTATAGGCGCATATATGTCCATCGTCTCCCTGGCTTTCTCTATCTGCTTCTCTGGAGACTGGTACTGAAGAGTTCTGAGGTTATGCAGTCTGTCCGCAAGCTTTATCAATATAACCCTGATATCCTTTGCCATTGACAGGAACATCTTCCTCAGATTCTCAGCCTGAACCTCTATCTTGTCCGTGGTCATCTTAAGCTGTGTCAGCTTTGTTACGCCATCCACGAGAAATGCCACTTCCTCGGAGAATTCATTTGCTATCTCCTCAGACGTCATAACTGTATCCTCGACAACATCATGAAGTATTCCGGCAACTATCGTCTCCTTATCAAGTTCCAGCTCCGCCAGTATGATCGCTACATTAAGCGGGTGCATGATATATGGCTCTCCCGACTTTCTAAGCTGACCTTTATGTGCTGTATCGGCAACCTTGTACGCCTTCTCAATCATGGTTATATCAGCCGATGGGTGGTATGTGAGAATCCTGTTTATAAGTTCCCTGTAAAGATCCTCCGGCGGGGTAAAGTCAGCAGGAGTTGACAGATCTATCTCCCTCTTCGCGCGTGCCTGTTTATTTGTCTGTTCCTCAATCTTCATCAACTGATTCTGTGGAACTGCTTTTCCCGCAGCAAGAGCCTTCTCTATAGCCACTATTCCATTTTTTGTCGCCTGCTCAGTCGTGAGCACGCCAACCTCAGCTGCCTTCTTAGTCTCCTCAGATATTATATTGTCCTGTGTCTTATCTAATATCTCGCTCATACGATCACCACGCTTCCTATATTGATTTGCTTTATATGATATTTCAGTACTACTCTCCGTCAAACTGTACAACAGAAGCTACATCGTACTTGGATAATCTCTCTCTGCCCTTCAGATCTGTCAGCTCTATCAGGAACACCATCTTGACGACAATACCGCCCAGACTTTCAATGAGCTTGGCAGCAGCTTCAATGGTTCCTCCGGTTGCTATAAGGTCGTCCACAAGAACAACCTTCTCTCCCGGCTTTATGGAATCCTTATGTATCTCTATCGTTGCCTGTCCATACTCTAGATCATATGACATCTCCACGGTCTCTCTAGGAAGTTTGCCTTTCTTTCTCACAAGCACAAGTCCCTTACCGTTCTTATAAGCCAGCGGTGCGCCAAATATAAACCCTCTGGACTCGGCACCTGCTATGACATCATAATCCACGCCATCCAAAAGCTTGTCCATCTCATCAATGGCAAGTTTCATTCCTTCAGGATCCTCTGTCACACTTGTCACATCCCTGAATATGATCCCCGGCTGTGGGAAATCCGGAATACTCTTAATATACTTTTCTACCTCGCTCATTTTATCCTCCTGTTTCTGCTGCCATACACCGACAGACTCCTGCATCATGCTATATATGTTCTATATCAACATCCCAATCAAAGTCCTCCTTAATCAGGCTGCTCTCCCTTATCGTACCTATCCAGCTTGATCTGTACGCTTCGCCTGCCTCTAAACTCATTTATCTCTGGATAATAAATAATGTCTATCAATACATTGTTCGGACGACCATTTAACATTTTATCACATTCATCCTCACCAAACCACTGTTTTATGTTATTAACGAACTCTTCAGGATTAAAATATATAGCTTCCATATACTGACGTTCGCCGGCTGCAAGAGTGAGCTTAAGGACATTACCGTTTTTTCCATATACGACAGCCTTGCACACCGGAACCCCTGCCTGACCGAACAATGCCCTTCTGTTACCCTTTCCATACGGTTCAAGCAGATACAGCTGCTCTGTAAGTCTCAGGTCATTTCCAAAGAGATACGAAAGCGGCATGGCTGCATCAATCCTGACCTTGGGTGTTATATCTTCGTCCGTGAGATCTGTATTTGCATTTAGTACATGCCTGAGTTCATCTAATTTCTGCGCTTCTATCGAGAACCCTGCCGCCATAGCATGACCGCCAAACTCAGTGAAATATGTTTTCACACGGCTTAACTCTTCAAACATGTTGTAGCTCTCTATTGACCTTCCCGAGCCCTTGAGGATTCCCTGTTTTTCACTGTCCGTAAACACAAGAACAGGTCTGTTGTATGCCTCTTTAATCTTGCTGGCTATTATTCCGACCAAACTCTCATGTACTTCCTGTATGTACACCACAAGAACTTTGTCTGCCAGAGTTGCAGCCTCTCCAAATCTCTTGCTTATAGTTGCATCCTCAAGCTGTCTGGTGATAAGCTTGACACCGTTCTCCGTCATTGATTTTCTCTCGTTGTTTATCTGGATCAGTTCCGCTGCTTTTATCTCCGCTTCATTCTCGTCCGTCTCAAGGAGAAATTCAAGACTTGTCTTCGCATCCCCCAGTCTGCCTGCGGCATTTATACATGGTCCTATGAGGAATCCCAGGTCATATGTAGATATCTTTTTTTCGTTTCTTCCGCTGAGCCTCATAAGTGCATTAAGCCCGGGATTTTTACTGTTCTTCAAACTCTCTAAAGCATATTTTACAAATATCCTGTTCTCGTCAACAAGATCCATGATATCACAATCAGTCGCAAGCCCCAAAACCTCAAAAAATTCGGTTACATCGTGTTCGTCTATACCACTCTTTCTGTACAGATACTGTATAAACTTACATGCAACTCCGGCACCGCACAGTCCCTTAAATGGATATTGGCAATCAACTCTCTGGTTATCTATGACCGCATCAGCGGGCGGAAGAATGTATTCCTTTGTTCCGTCCTCGTTCTCAGTAGACGGAACCTGATGATGGTCTGTGACTATGATCGTCATGCCTAGTGATTTTGCATATTCTACCTGTTCATATGCCGCTATTCCGTTGTCACATGTTATTATAGTATCCACCCCGTCTGCTCTTGCTACGTCAATGAGCCTCTTTTTTATTCCATATCCGTCATGTATTCTATGCGGAATATCATAGTCCACAACCTCACAACAATCCGGCTCGGATCCGTGGAGAACAGCCCATACCTTTTTCATTCCTAGAAGAAGTATGTAGTTTGATGTCACTCCATCCACGTCATAATCTGATATGATTCGGATCTTTTTATTATTTTTGAGCTTGTCCAGAATTATTTCGCAGCCTTCCGGAAGGTCTTTCATAAGTGCCGGATCGTGTAAAAGTTCAAAGCCGCCATTCAGATACATATTGATCGCTTCATCGCCATATACATCCCTGTTTGTTATTACCCTTGCCACTACGGGATCTATTCCGTATTTCTCCCCTATAGCATTAAAATCCGCCCTTTTACTCATTATTGACCATTTCGACTTCATTATATACCTGTCTAAAATTGCTTGTTCTTCTGATGTTCTTGCCATTTTTCCAATCTCCTATGTTTTGCGGCCACTGCATTTTTATCATATGACTTTTACATACGTGCTGTCCAACTTAATTATTTTATCAAACCATCGCACTTAATACAACTTTATGCCATTTTGACTATAAATAAATTCATTTTGACTATTATTTGCATTGAATATTTTTGTGTAAATGTTATAATAGTATTAGTATTTTAACAAAGCTTTTGTGCAATATGCTCATGTGCATGTCAATCAAAAGTTCAAAAAATATCAAAATCAAAGGAGGAGTTACTGTTATGGCTAACAGATTTGTACTTAATGAAACTTCTTACCACGGTGCAGGTGCAATCGCCGAGATTGCTACTGAAGCTATCGGAAGAGGATTCGCAAAAGCTCTCGTATGTTCCGATCCTGATCTTATCAAGTTTGGTGTAACCAAAAAAGTTACAGACGTACTTGATGAAGCAGGTCTTGCATATGAAATCTATTCAAACATTAAGCCAAATCCAACAATAGAGAATGTACAGCTCGGAGTTGATGCTTTCAAATCAGCTGCTGCAGACTACATAATTGCAATTGGTGGCGGTTCTTCAATGGACACCGCAAAAGGCATTGGAATTGTCATCGCCAACCCAGACTTCGCAGACATCAGAAGTCTCGAGGGCGTTGCACCTACAAAGAATAAATCCATACCTATATTTGCAGTTCCTACAACAGCCGGAACCGCGGCTGAAGTTACCATCAACTATGTTATAACTGATGTTGAAAAGAATAGAAAGATGGTATGTGTTGATCCTAAGGACATCCCGGTTGTCGCATTTGTCGATCCTGATATGATGAGTTCTATGCCAAAGGGACTCACAGCTGCTACCGGTATGGATGCGCTGACACACGCTATAGAAGGCTATATCACAGCTGCAGCATGGGAATTGTCAGATATGTTCCATCTTAAGGCTATAGAAATAATAAGCCGTTCACTCCGTGCTTCTGTTGAGGGAACACCTGAGGGCCGTGCAGACATGGCTCTCGGACAGTACGTTGCAGGCATGGGATTTTCAAATGTCGGACTTGGAATAGTCCACTCAATGGCACATCCACTGGGAGCTCTTTATGACACCCCTCACGGTGTTGCCAATGCGATCATCCTTCCTACTGTAATGGAATACAATGCAGAGGCTACAGGAGAAAAGTATCGTGAGATAGCAAGAGCCATGGGCGTTAAGGGCGTAGACGACATGACTCAGGATGAGTACAGAAAAGCTGCTGTAGATGCAGTTCGCCAGCTGTCCAAGGACGTAGGAATACCTGCAGATCTGAAGGACATCGTAAAGCCAGAGGATATTCCATTCCTGGCTCAGTCAGCCTACGATGACGCATGTCGTCCGGGCAATCCAAAAGAGACTAGCGTAGAGGATATCACCAAGCTCTACGAGTCATTGATCTAACTGACCCATTAGATCAAAGCGTGACGGTTCTTTGCCGGAACTCTTACGTTATATATGGGACCTCACCAGTCCCCCTTAAAACCCTAAAAACTAACTAAAAGAACTCCTGTCGCAGAGACTTTGCTCTCTCTGCATCAGGAGTTCTTTTTATATATTTTCTGTGTCTTATTCTGTTTTTTAGTATCCCCGTCATGCTGTGACAAGTTTCATGATATACTCTTTAAACCCGTCCATGTTATCAAATATGATAAGGGCTTTTTCTCGCATCTCGGCATCAGGCTGAACCAGATCAGGAATCATGACCACCTTCATCCCAGCAGAATGGGCGGCCCTGACACCATTATACGAATCCTCCACGGCAAATGCATTCTCTGGAGCTAAGCCGAGCTCCCCACATGCCTTAAGGAAAATATCGGGAGCCGGTTTGCTTCTCTCCACCATATCCCCGCATATAAGCTTATCAAAGTAATCTATCACACCTAGATTAGTAAGTTCCATGGTGACAACCTCTTTTCTTGTGGACGTGGCAAGAGCGCATGGAATATGGTTATCATCCAGCAGCTTCAGAGTATCGGCAACTCCAGGCTTAAGAATGAGCTCTCCCTCTGATGCTGCGCGGTGAAACTCCGCAGCCATCTCGGCTTTCAGAACTTCATATCTCTCCTCATCCCCATATCTGCCATCATACATCCGAACAAACAGCTTCTTTGCTGCCTCACGGTTGAGTCCAAGTGCAGCTATGCAGAACCTTTCTATATCCTCTATATTATATTTCTGAGCTATCTTCTGCCAGCTCCTCACCACCAGCTGCTCCGAATCAAGAATGACCCCATCCATGTCAAATACAACTGCACCAACCATGTCTTCGCCTCCATTTTATTCCAGGTTATTTCACTCAGAATTATTTCACTTCAAACTTTTTCACTCCAGATTGTTTCATGTTATTGTACTTCAGATCATATCATCTGTAAACTGACAAATGCCTCCACAACATCACTGTCGTGGAGGCATTTGCCTGTTTTTATTATATTTCACGATATCGTACGATATTATTCTAATCCGTCTTTTCTGGCTTTGCCAAGCTTTGTCTTCATTGTGTACCAGAGTGGACCTGTGATACATACTGAAGAGTAAGCACCGATGATTATACCAGCCATAAGTGTAAGAGCGAACTCCTTGATGGATGCCACTCCCATGATATACAGAACGAATATTGTAACAAATGTTGTGAGTGATGTATAAATAGTTCTGCTGAATGTCTGGTTGATACTCAGGTTGACTATATCCTTGTATGTCGCCTTCTTAGGTCTCATTACATCTATATTCTCTCTTATACGGTCGAATATGATGATAGTCGCATTGATCGAGTAACCTACTATGGTAAGCAGACATGCGATACATGTGTTACCAACTGTAAGTCTCAGTATAATATACAGACAGAATACCATCGCAACATCGTGGAGAAGTGCGATAACTGCACTTGCACCAAACTTCACATCATGGAATCTGATAGCTATATATATAAGCATAAGGATCGCCGCAAGGATGACTGAGAATATAGCATTCTTGGACATCTCGCTGCTGACAGATCCACTTATTACGTTTGCCTCCTTGACATCTGCACCAAGCTTGTCTGTGAGTGCGCTGCGCACCTTGGACATCTGTGAGTCATCTGTTCCGTCATCGGTCAGCTCTGGCATCTTGAACACGATCTCATTTGTTCCTGAAACGGTCTGAACTGAGATACCTGCCTCGCCGATACCTGCTGCCTCTGCAATAACCGGAACTATGTCTGACTCAGCCTCGCTGAGTGTATATGCTTTATCAAATTCTACTGTAAGGCTTGTACCACCTGCAAACTCAACACTGAAGTTAAGTGGTGAACCCTTTGACTTATTGTTAACAGGCATCATACAGAAGCATGCGATGATCACGATGAGTGATCCGAGCATACAGAACTTACCTGCCTTCACGAAGTTTGTCTTCTTTGGCTCTCTTGCAACGCCGAAATACTTGGCATCTGTAACGCCGAGATTAACAAGCGCTGTGAGCAGTGACTGGCTGACTGCCAGAGCTGTGAATACTGACAGAACAACACCTATCGCAAGTGTGATAGCGAATCCCTTGATAGTACCTGTTCCGAATATTCCAAGTACAAGAGCTGCGATAAGCGTTGTAACGTTACCATCTATGATAGCTGACAATGCGTTGTGGAAACCACCCTTGACAGCCTGCTTTACAGACTTGCCATCTGCCAGCTCCTCTTTGATTCGTGTGAATATGATTACGTTGGCATCAACCGCCATACCTACTGACAGAATAACACCGGCTATACCAGGAAGTGTCAGTGTAACGTTGAACAGATTGATGACCAGCAGATCAAGTATTGTGTAGAATGCCAGGGCAAATGAAGCCACAAGACCCGGGATTCTGAATACTATGATCATGATAAGAAATACAAGCGCAATACCTATCGCACCGGCCTTAAGGCTTGTGCTGATGGCATCTGATCCAAGTGTAGCACCTACTATGTTGGAACGAACCTGCTTAAGTGTAAGAGGAAGTGCACCGATACGGATAGTCGTAGCAAGTGACTCAGCCTCCTCATAGGTTGATATCTTGTTGATCTCGGCGCTTCCGCCTGTGATAGCAGACTGAACAGTTGGAGCACTTACAACTTTGTTATCATATATGATGTATACGATATTTCCAACATTTGCCGCGGTAACATCAGCGAACTTCTGAGCGCCCTCATCTGTGAATGCAAGCTGTACCACATTGTCATTACCGTTGTCAGAATCAATTCCGGCTGTGGCATTCTTGATATCATCTCCTGTAAGTGCAGGTGTATACTCCTCGCCCTTTGACCACTTCTCATAGTTTTCTGGATCAAGGAACTCAAGCTTTCCCTCGATATTCAGAGCCTCAAGAATCTCATCCGCATTTGTAACTCCAGGTATCTCAGCTGTGATCTTCTTATCTCCATCCTCGTATACTGAGTACTCGTTGGTATATGCCTCAACTCGCTTCTCAATCTTATACTTGGTATCCTCGAGATCTTTGTCACTGTAATCGTCTTCCTGAATCTCGTAAGTTACACTCAGACCGCCCTTAAGGTCAAGTCCGAGTTTGATGTACTCAACTTTACCTCTGTCCGCAACACCGAATATCGCTGTGTATATAGCAACACCCAGTACAAGCAGAAAGGCTATGATAACGAGCACAGCATTTCTCTTTGTTTTCTTCATCGTCTTCTCCTTTTACCCTTTTTATTTCCTCTTAGACAACAGACTGTCTGTATACCACAGCAGCTGTTGTTTAGTTCTTTTCATCTGTGCAGGAAATCTATGCATTCTCCCTTACACCGCCTTCTGAGTTATCCTCAGCATCTTATTTGCCTTCGTCAGCTTCATCAACTTCATCAGCCATGGCTGCCTTGAGCATGATCGCACATTCTATACGCTTCTTCTGAAGCTCACAGCCTATGTCATATGCATCAAGTATATTGCCATGGAATTTGTATGAGTTGGCTGCACATCCGCCGCTGCAGTAGAATCTTGCAAAGCAATCTTTACACTTGTCCTTTGCATATACATTGCAGAGCTTGAATTCATTGACTATATCCTGATTCTTGATTCCGTCAAATACGTTGCCTATGCAGAAGTCATCCTCGCCTACAAACTGGTGACATGGATACAGGTCTCCCCAAGGAGTAACCGCCATGTACTCTGTACCTGAACCGCATCCTGAAAGTCTCTTGGCAACGCATGGTCCGCCCTCAAGATCTATCATAAAGTGGAAGAAATTGAAACCTCTTCCTTCCTTATGTCTCTTTATCATCTCTTTCGCAAGGATATCATACTGCTCGAGAAGAACCGGAATATCCTCTTCTCTGATGGCGTATGGTTCGTCCGGAAGTGATACGACCGGCTCCACCGATATCTGATCAAATCCCAGATCCGCCATATGCAGAACATCGTTTGAAAAATCAAGATTATTATGAGTGTAAGTGCCTCTCACATAATAGCTCTTGCCGGCACGTTTCTTCGCAAATTCCTGGAACTTGGAAAGTATTACGTCATAACTTCCTTTGCCGTTTCTGGTTGGACGCATGTAGTCATGTACTTCTTTTCTTCCATCTATGCTGAGTACCACGTTCGCCATCTCCCTGTTGGCAAATTCCATGATCTCATCATTCAGAAGCACTCCGTTGGTCGTGAGGGTAAATCTGAACTTCTTGTCATACTTCTCCTCAAGACTTCTTCCATACTCAACTGTCTTCTTCACAACATCCCAGTTCATAAGAGGCTCGCCGCCAAAGAAATCCACTTCAAGGTTCCTTCTGAATCCTGAGTTTGCTACCAGAAAATCCAGAGACTTCTTTGCCACCTCAAGTGACATCAGGGCTCTGTCTCCCTTATATTCTCCCTCGCCTGCAAAACAATATCTGCATGCAAGGTTACAGTCATGGGCTATGTGCAGACACAATGCCTTTACAACTGTCTTTCTCTTCTTAAAATCTATAATATAATCTTTGTATACATCATCTGTAAATAATGTTCCGTCCTCTACCAGCTGGGCAACCTCGTCATATGCCTCTGCGACATCTGCGCTGTCGTACTGTAACAGGGCTTTAATTATCTGCTCTTTATCCTTCTCTTCATATAAAGAAATAATATCATAGACAAGATCGTCTACAACATGCACAGAACCACTACAGACATCAAGCACTATATTATAACCATTGTTCTTGTACTGATGAACCATAATTCTCCTTCAATGAAATCCGCGCATTTCTTGCGATCCACTCAGGATCTCAGCAAATATACACGAATTATAATCTTCCAGACACCACACACGGTATCCCTTATACACGCACTAAAGAGGACTGTCATCATAAACGACGGTCCCCTTTAGCTGATCAAATACAAACTGTTACAAATTACTTGTTGTTAACATTCTCACAGCTCTGGTTACCAACTGTGCATGATGTCTTACAAGCTGACTGGCATGATGTCTGGCACTCGCCGCATCCACCCTTGACCATTGTATTCTTCATAGTCTTATTTGTGAGTGTCTTAATTCTCTTCATTCTAGATACACCTCTCTTTTTATGTCATATACCGCGATTATAACATAAAGATATATAAAGTAAAAGAGTTTTTTCAGGCCAGCATGGCTCCCAGCATGCCATCGGCGATGCACATTACGCATTTGACCACTCCCGGAACCATAGCGAGTCCTTCTCCGCCTCCGATCGCCAACGAAAGTACTATGGCGATCAATATGTATATCAGGCCGTACAGCGATCCCCACACAAACTTTTTTTCCTGTACTTTTTTTCCTGTGATCAGCCCTCCCAGAAATGTAGCCAATATGTAAACTGCTGTGATCAGTCCGTTCAGAACCGTATCGCTTATCCCAACCTTATAAACTATAACCGCGATAATAAACAGCAATACTACCGTTATAAGATACGAGAATATCAGTCCCTTCAATACACCTAACATTTTCTGTCCTACCACTGGATAACCACCATTTATTTACTCCTTATATAAATATGTCATCCCGGCACATTTTATTTACGTTTGTTTGTATTTATTTGTGTTCTGGTTTTATGTTTGCCGTTTTATGTTTGCCGTTTTATGTTTCCTGGTTTTTGTTTTTTGTTTTCTTTTATACAATATATCTTTCACAATATAAAAAGCAGCCCAATCATCCTGATATATTCTCCGGGATCGTTCCCAAGGAAATACACCATATATGATCTGACTGCTTTTATATTATAGTACTTTTTGTACCTTAGTGCTTTTTATATTATAGTACTTTTTGTATTGTAGTGCTTTTTATACTTTATGGCTGCTATTCTTCGGTCTTTATCACTGGAACAAGCTCCACATATCTCTGATATCATAGAGTGTTTCGTCAGCGTATTCCTCAGTAGTCTCATTCGGCTTTATGAGATCGACCACCATGACTGTGTAAAGTCCTGCAACACTGGCTGAAACAATGCCATTCAAGGAATCCTCAACAGCCACTGCCATCTCAGGTTCTATTCCCAGCTTCTCACATGCCCTATTGTATATATCAGGATCCGGCTTTCCCTTCGCAATCTCATCACCGCACACCATTTCATCGAAATATTCTGCGATATGAACACTTTCAAGCCTCTGCATAGCTCTGTCTCTGCTTGTGGAGGTTGCAACCGCTATCTTTATACCCTTCTCCTTGAGAAACTTCAACGTATCTTCCACATATGGCTTTATGTCTATTCCATATTTGGCAACATGCTCATTGAACAGATCCATCGTCCTCTGTCTGAACGCAAGGTAGTCGAAATCATCACCCCTGATGCTCTTGAACAGCCGGGCATTGCTTTCAGTATTGCCTCCTGCTATCCAGTCACACCAGATCTCCATCTCATCCTCCGACATACCGATGGTTGCAGCGTTTTTCTTCCAGGACTGCCTGTATATTTTTTCTGTATCAATCAGCACGCCATCCATATCAAACACTACTGCTTTATACATATTCTATCTCCTGTCATATATTATGCAGCATTTTTCTTCTTTCTCTTTCTGCCTGCTATTATAACGAATACCAGCAGAGCTACGAGAAGGATTGCTGCTATTATGATAAGTATCAAAGCAACCGAAGACATCTTCTCACTGAGCTTAAATGTAAATACTGCTCCGGTCTTCTCATCAACAGTTGATGATATATTGCCAGCTTTATCCTTAGCTGTTACTTCTATAGTATATGTATCATACTCCTCAACATGCATCTTGTACTGGTTTGTATCCTTGTACTGAGCAGGGTCGATGGTATTTCCATTTATCACTATTGAAGTTATCTCGTCCTCTTCATTCTCAAGACTTATAGTCATGTCAAATGGTTCTCTGACAGTGTCTCCATCCTCCACACCGCTTATTATGATTCTAGGTGCGGTACCATCATATGTAAACTCAAATTCCTGACTTGTCTTGTGACCAACCTCATCTGATGCATCCAGTGTTATCTTGTGATATCCATCTGACATATCCGAGAAATCGATCAGATCCACTCCGTCCAGCTTGGCACTGACATCAAATACTGATGTATCATTTACATTCCAGAGAGCCTCATATCCTGAATTTATAATATCTGCAAAATCATCTGCATTGAGAAGTATGTTTCCGTCATCACTTGCTGTTGACTTAGCCATAAACTCAAGGAGCTTTGCTGTAGACTCTACTGTCGGTGCTGTGTTGTCAACAGCGTCAACAATCTTTAATTCCAAGGTTTTTT
>OLGZ01001630.1_pt1 | contig 12234 bp, 7 predicted proteins | sample 1605981 | NCBI WGS metagenome assembly OLGZ01 (sample SAMN03283291) | human gut metagenome | biome: human-associated habitat; material: feces | host: Homo sapiens | place: Peru | collected 2012 | reverse complement strand
CTCAATTTAGGGCATAGCCCTTTGTATAGGCACTTTTACAAGTGCCTATATGTTGAGTTGTTAAAAAATTACTTGTTTATTGACTATTAAAGACATTTTACACACATGTGATTTTCGGCTACACTCGGCATAGCTCTAACAAGTTTGTCTATGCTCTCGTTTGCACGAAAATTTATCTGGTCGCAGGTTGATAAAATCCTTGCAACCTCTCTGTACTGATGATGCTATGATAAATCGTTAGCAAACAAGTTTTCGTTTAAATTACAAGGTAATTTGAGTGTTTACTAATTGAATCCGGCAAAACGAAATGTGCTCGATTTGAAAAACGAAACGTGCAAAAATCGGGAAAAACGAAACGTTCTAAAAATTTCGCACACACGACACTTTAAAGCAATAAAAAAGCAGTCCAGAACGGGCTGCTTTTATAGTTTTTGAACGGCGAACAAACGGCGTTCAAACGAGGTTCAAATTATGCGGCATTAGACTTCACGAGCATCATATCTTTGTAACCAGCTTCAAAGTTCACATGCGCATTGAACTCGAAACGCTTACAACCTTCAAACGGATTGCCGAGCGTTTTATTCTTGCCTAACCATTCACAAAGCTCAATGATAGACGACTTATCTGATGTGAAATAAACAAACGGCTTTCCTTTGAGCACTTTCAACACATCAAGATAGTCAGACAAATGCCAGTACATTTTGTATGTTCCAACCTCTGTGGACAAATAAGGAGGGTCAACAATAAACACCACATTCGGCTCATCTTTATACTTTTCGTATAGTTCACGATAGTCACATGATTCAATCGTCAAGCCTTCCAGATAGTCCTCACTTGTCGGGTAGTCGTTCTTTCGGATATTATTGTACAATGTCTGCTTCTCCATCTCCTCGATGCTCAGTTCGTACTTCATCGAGAACATCACCGATGCCGAGATGGTTATAAAATCAATATAGCCCACCGTTTGCTCCTCATGCCTCAAACGTTCAAACATCTTCTCACGCATCTCACCATCTATTCGCTTGTGCTTTGGCGTATTGCCAACAATCGCTCGCAAATCAGCGAGCAGCGCATTTGTCTGAGGTATATGTGCCAATCGCTCGCGGTAGTTGTCGTAGTCGTTATATACCACAGTTGCCTCTGGACGCAAATGCTTCGTTATATGGGACAGCAAACCGCTGCCACCGAACAAATCCACAAACACTGTTTTGTCGTTGAACTGGGGAAGAATCTTGATATACTCCTTTGCAAACATGCGCTTCTGTCCGACAAAAGGCAGAGGTGCTGCCATGTGCATTTTCCCTCTCATACGTTCAGTTCAAATTTTATATTAGCCTCACCAGCGAGAAGTCGTTCAGTAGGCTTTATGTTGTTTTCATAGATGTGTACATTCGCCAGGTTCAGCGTGATAGACTTTAGCGGCAAGTCTATCTGTCGAGCCATCAGATAAAGGTGGTAAATGTCTGAAGGAAGTCCGAGGTTTGCATCGGAGCTGCGCTGATACGCCGACACCACCAATGCACCGTTCTCCACCTGAAATTGCACAAGACTCAAGCATGGTGCCTGGTTACTCTCTGCGTCCGTCGCTCCGAGGAACAGTACATAGTTCTTGCTGTTGCGTTTCTCCTTGTTGATGCGCTTAATAAGTGGCGGCAGTTTCTCCATATAGGTCGGGTAACTGTTCACCAATGTCTGACCACAATAGTCCCACCACGAGATGCCTGCTTCACGGTATCGTTCCACGCGACGCTCACCCTGCATAAAAAGCTTCAGCTCTTCCTTCAGCTTCTTTCTCGCTATACCGTGGCTCTCGAATATGTCGAGCAGATCAGCCGGTGTGAGCGTCAGCTGCTCATTGAGCAAGTATTTTATCTTGCCTTTTTTGTTCTGTTGGGTCTTGCCTTCAGCAAGCACCTTACCCAATAATAAATAGTATTTGTTCATCGTATTTTACTTTCGATACGGCAAAGTTACCACGCTTCCGCATCAAAAAGTAACACCACAAGCAAATCACACTGCAAGCCTTTTGCAGCACGTTTTCAAAAGCCTTGCGCTTTACTGCCCCCGAGCACCTGAGCGCTACACTCTCGACCATATCGCTTGATGAGCGTGTACACCTTGCGCTCGCTCACATGATAGCGATCTGCAAGTGTCGCCACAATGTATGAGACCTTTTCGCCACCACCAAGCATCACCTGATAGTCGTTGTACAAGTCTATATATTCCACATCTTCGATGCGTATCCCTGCCTGTTGTAGCCTTTTTAACGGCTCTCGGTTAAAATTCAATATCTCAAATACTTTCATTTTCAACTAAATTATGTACCTTTGTATCGCCAATCACTTTATGACAACAAAAATGCTCACAGCGCGGCAGAGGGTATATGCCCCCGGTCGTGCGCTGTGAGCGTTGTTATAAAAGTGATTGGCGTTGCTTTTTAACAGGCCGGGGGCTTTTTTTACATCCTCCCCCGAAGGGATTTTTAAGCGCTGTACTTGCTCAAATCTATTGCATCTTTATTCTTCCAGCCATCTTCCAGCATCTCTTGTATATGCTTAACGGCTTTCGTATAGAAGTCTGCAAGTTCATCCAATGTTTCAAACGTACGATACACTGGACTTTCATCAGTGCCGAACTTAAATGTCACTGGCAGCGTTTTCCCGTCCGTCTGGACGGCCAAATCGTATGCAGCCTTATAGTTGTACTGGTTCTCTTGCGAGAGCCACACAGAGGCTCCTTCATAGCTGAAGCCCGACAATATTGCTGCATCCGTTTGTTGGTTGTACCATTTTCTTACGAGGTCTTTTATTTCCTCGTCAGTCGGCTTGTGTGTCAGTTCTGCCTCCATGTAGTCAGCAGTTCCGTCATCATGTTCTTGCACGTCCCAACGAACGCGCCACTTGTTTTTGATGGGGTTCACGCATTCAAGCAGTTTCACCTCCAAACTTCCTTGTGCTCTTTTCATCAACTAAAAACGTATTTGGTTCGACCTTTGCCGAATGTTTCCGCTTTGATGGTTGTCTCGAATGGGAAACCGTCGGGCATTTCACTCACTTGTTGGAGAATATTTTTCATCTCCTCGCTGTTGGTGAAGAACTTCTTCGGCTCGCCGTTCTGCTCGATGGACACGACACAGCGATCCTCGCCCTGGCTGGTTTTGACTCCAACCTCGAAGTCTTTTACCACGATGGGCAGGTTCACCAACTCGCGGATGCTTACCACCGCACCCGCAAATCGCTTCTTGCCGTCTTCCGGCTTGTAAGCGACATTCAAATCCTTAAATGATTTCATTTTTTTGCCTGTTAATTTATAAAACAAATTTCGGCAGCAAGCGTGCTTGGCTATTCCATAGAATGACGCAATCAGTTCTCGCCGTCTCTTTCTTGACTTGACTTTGTGTAGTTTCCTTGCATTTTCCTTCTTGACGCGCTTGCGCAGTAGTGAGTATGAACCGTTATATGTCACATACCCCAAGAAGTCGATTCCTTGCGCTGAAGGGAACACCCTTTCGTTTTTCTTGATTTCAAGGTCAATTTTTTCGACTTGCTCATGTACAATGCCGTGTGCCAGCCAATTCTCTTGCTTGTTGCCACAGAGCACTCTGCCGTCATCACAATAACGGTAGAAATGGCGGATGCCATATTTGTCCTTCAGATAATGGTCGAGGAACACGGACAACAAGAGGTTGCCAGAAGCCTGTGAGCTTCGCAACCCGAAGCTGATGCCCTCTGGTAGTAGATGAAGGAAATGATCCAGGAGTGACAGCAGGGTCTTGTCTTTGAATACTCTGCGGTAGCACCACATGACAAACTTAGGCTTAGTATTGTCATAGAAATGCTTGATGTCGAACTCGTAGCAGTAGCGTGTGCCTTCGGGATCACGTTCCATGTCCAATTGCATGCATTTGCGGAGATCATGTGTGCCGCGCTTCTTTATACTTGCTCCAGTCGTCCTGATGAAACGCTTGTGCAGATGTTGGTCCACCACGTTCATCACTGCATACACTGCTATGCGGTCGTACATGGAGATAATCTGCAGGTGACGGACTTTGCCGTATTCACAGATGGTGCGCTCGTGGTAGCCACCGAGGCGGAAAGACCCGTCGGCAAGTTTTGCAGTCTGTTCTGCAATCACCTCCTCGTCACGGTGCTCCAGCAGATAGCGACCTTGCCTGCACGTCTTTCGCTTCTTGCCCCGCAACACAGCGTCAAACGCCTCCGACATGTTGCCGTAGTCCGTCACCTCCTCCATGATGTAGCCTTCTCTGCGCATAGGGTTATCTGTTTCTCGTTTACGGAAGATAAGGGCCTTCCTTTCCCCGGGCCAAACTTCTTCGAACCGTTACCGACCTACCAAACTCTATTGCCCGACACTTGATGTTTCAGCTTTCCACCTTGACATAGATGCTTTTGCTGTGGCTCGTTTCCCTCGGCACCACATCGAGGAGCGCGTCCTCATCGTTGTACGCCGATTAGTTAGATTTCCAGGCGCGAGCCGACATTCGCATTCGCATTCGAGGCATCGTTATTCGCATTCGCATTCGACACACCGCCATTCGCATTCGCATTGTTGTACCCGCGATAGACCACACGGCCTATGGGAAACTCTACCAAGATGCAAAGTTACTCATATTCCCGCCAACTCAAGCGATTATACTCAAAATCAGTTGCAAAGCGACAATATTTCAACGAAAACCGCAGCACCACCAGGTTCCAGCGAAAATTCTAAAATTTTTCGACCGGCTTACGCCGGTGATGCCACGTCTTTCGTTTTGTCGCTTCGCTCCCGCTTTTCGCGCTTCGCTTTACGCAGCCTCGCTCAACGCCTTATACGCAGCCACGCCTTGCGCCCTCACGAGTTTGCCGCGGAAGGCCAGACGCGAGCCGACAAACGAACTCGCATACGAAGCATCGCCAAACGCATGCGCACTCGACACACCGCCACTCGCATACGCATAGTAGCACCCGCGATAGACCACACGGCCAGATGCCGAGCTGAACCAGTATTTGTCAGAATAGTAAGTGCTGCTCGATCCGCTCACGGCACCAACTGGCACAACGGCCATCCATTTGCCATGAGCCACTGCCGTTATCCAAGAGTCACCATTAGTCGTACCCTTCACCATCATAATCGTACCGTCCGGCATCCAGATGCGCCACTTGCCCACATTGCCACTCGTGTTCGGTATGTCCACCCTGTCCATCATGTCATACTTGTGTCCGTAGATGTCCTCATAGCCCAGGCAGCAGATATTGTTCACCTGCGTCACTTTCGCCGCACCATACTCGTCCTTCTCCACATACCAGGCATACTGATGCACAAGATTGTCCACAAGACTGTTCGTCACATTCGGATTAATCCCCTTCGCCTCTTCGTAGCCCACAGTGTCCTGCATGCCCCTCGATGCCGTACCGCCAGTCGTGCGTGTATTCGAGTGCGAACCTGCGCCACACTGCTCCTGCATGTTCTTTCGCCCATACTTTGCATAGCTCAGATTTGCGATGCGCCAGTGCATCAGCGGGTCTATCTGCTGCATACCTCTCAGCACGCTATAGTAGTGGAAGTCCGCCCATGTCATATTTGCAGTCGTAGAACCACCCGTTATGCAGGAACGCAGTTTCGTGCCAACCACCGAACTGCCCGCCACACCACAAAGGTGCTCGTCGTTGGGCACCCAGTCAGGCTCCATGTCCTCTATCTTCTCGCTGTTGCTCAGCACCACCTTGTCAAACTCTGCGGTATTAAGTATAGAGAAGTAAAGCGCCACAGCTCCTTCCGGCACATCGCTTATCAGATACATGCCAGCCTCGAACTTGTTGCTCAGCGTAGACACGACAATGGACTGCAGCACCGCACCTGTCTTGTCAACGAATACGCTGCCCACAAGATTCGTGCCTGGCACACTCGGGAAGCGTACACGCTTGTAGCCCTCCACGCTCACCATACACACGGAGTACGAGCCGTCATTACTGAAAGCGTTGTTTATCGTGTCCCTGCCGCTCATCACCTTTTTGCCGTTTGTATAGCCACCCTGCGTTCTCTTGATGTCCTCAAGCGTCATCACTGTCGCCTCCGGCACTCTTGGCATGTGGGCTCTGTCTCTGAAACTGTAGCAGTCATAGTTTCTACCGTTCAGATAGTCATTCACACCCTTGCTCCAGTAGAACGGCTCCAGCATCATCCAGTCGCCCTCCGAGCCGTCAAGCTTTGCGGGGCTCCCGTCCGCATACTTGTTGCTGTCAGCATCGTCAAGCGGGTAGCATGTCATTTCGCCGTCCAGGTTATTCATCACCGTATCAACACCGGCGATGGTAACGTTCCGGGTCGTTGCTTTCTTCGTCACCTTCGCCAATACTCTGTGGCGGTTCTTCAATATCGCCGCCACATGGCCGCTCGGCTTGTAATCGTTGCCGTACTTGTAGCCCGTCTCGTTGTCCAGGTTGCTGATACACGCGTCGTCGGCAATGGTTTCCGCTCTCTCCAGCATCGTGTATTCCGGCTGCTCGATGTTCAGTTCCGGGAAGTGCTGCTGCAGTGCTTCATACTCCTCGTCATCCTTGTATCTCGTCAGCCGGTATGTGCCCACCAGTCGGCAGCTCTCCACGTTTCCGCCATTCTCGTCCACACCGCCCGTCTGCATCAGTGAGGCCAGCAGGCTGCCGTCGCCTTCCATGTCGATGCCGGTCACACGCAGATACTTCACGTTTCCGCACCTTGCGTGCAGCGTCTGCCAGTCCACACCAGGGCAATTGTCAACCACAAGCCTGTTGATGTTGCTTGTGCCCTCCAGCGTCAGACCGCTGGTCGTCAGTTTGCCCAGATAGCGCAGTTCCAGTGTCTGCAACGTTGCCGGAAGCGTTACGCTCGTCAGCGGAGCACCCTGTGCGAAGTTCACGCCGGTCAGGGCTGTCTTGCCTGCCTTCAGTGTCTCCAGCTTCGTATTGTTGCTCAAGTCTATGCCAGTGAAACTGCCTGACTTCAAGCCGGTCATATTCAGAGTACGCAAGTTTCGGCAGCCGTTCACCAGCAATGCGTTCAGCGTTGTCTGTGTCTGGCCGCAACTCACGTCAAGCGTTCTCAGAGCGGAGCAGTTGTTCAAGTTCAGAGTCTGGAGTATTGCATGGCTCACGTCCGTCAGGTCAAGCCCCATGATGCGGCTCGCACCGTAGATGTATTGCGGGTCATTCACGATGAGGTCCGTGTCAAGCGTCAGTTCCACCTGACTTCCCGTGTCCTCCGCCAGCACTGCGCTTTCGTGCGGAGTACCGCTCGTGTAGCCGTACCCGAAGAAATACCTCTCGCTCGCCGTGATTCTTATCTTCCGGTTGTCACTTCCGAACTTATAGCCGAAGTAGGCCGCGAAACTGTCCTTTCTGTATGTACCGCACACATACTGGCTGTCCAGCAATGCAAAGCGGTTCTGGATGGTATAGGTGCGGTGCGCGTATCGGCTGCCCTGGAGTGCATAGAGATAGTCATAGTAACTCGTAGTGCCGTCAGCCGTCGTCACACCCTCCGTCAGCGGTTTGATGTACTTGTAGATGCCGTCCTTGTTGTAGATGCGCTCACACCAGTTGCCCATCATCTCCTCATTGAACACCTTCAGCACATACTCCAGCGACATCGTGCTTCGCAGCTTGTCTGCCACCTCTCTCAGTTTGTCCGGACAGCCTCTCACAAGTTCCCACAGCACGGAGTCGTGTCCTGCAAACGCATACGAGCCGATGCTCTCGTCCATCGTCTCCCACGTTATCGTGTAGTCGTATTTCAGAACCGAGTCGTTGCGCTCACCGAACACCGTGTCCATGTCGTATGGGATGAAGTACCAGATTTTTCCGTCCCACGTCACGAGCATCATGTTCTTCGCGCGGTTGTCCACAGCCATGAAGTAGTCCGTTATCAGATACCATGCAAATGGCGAGTCGTTGCCGAAGTATTCCGCATATTCGTTCAGGAATTTCGTCGGGTTGCCCTTGCACGAGTATATCCACTCCCAAAGGCGCTTCACGGCCGCCTTGTCGTCCTCATGCGCCGTCGCCCATGTGTCGTCGGCCTTGAAGCGGAACTCCAGAGCATCGTCAAACGTGTCCATGTTGCTCGTACCGAACAGACATAATGTCTCCGAGTTGTTCAGGAACTCCAGGCAGATGCACTTGTTGCGCTCGCCCTTCAGTGTAGCCTCGTCATTGAAGCCCTCGATACCCTCAAAGCCGTAGATGATGCCGCTGCCGCTCTTCTCGTTGTTGAAGTTGTACTTGCCAAGATAAACGTTCTCACCCGTGCCGTTGTTGTCGTAGAACAAATCTATCGGGAAACCGTCCACGCCGATTCTCACATCATAGTTGCCCTTGTAGGCCATTTGTGGCGGAGTCAGCCAGCCGCATCTCTTCCAGATGTCGTTCACGATTCTCACCGCACCCGTATTGTGCGTAGATGATGAGTCCGAGAAGTCCGCCTTCAGACAGAATATGTCTATCGGTCTTGCACCTGGCTTGAACGAATATTTGAAGTCCGCTACCTCCACACCGTTCACATACAGCTTCGTGCCGTACTTCGTCGAGCGGCTGAAGTAGATGCGGTAGTTCTTTCTCGGGTAGGTCGTCGATGAGGTGCCTTGTATTCTCAGTCCGCACTGGTAGATGATGAAGTCATACTCCTTGCCGTAGGCAGAGTAGAAGTAGATGTCCACCGGAACCTCGAACTTCTTGTTGTTCGTCTGGTTCACCAGGTTCACGTCGCCCACGATCCTCATCACGCTCTTGCCCATTGCCCTCAGCTTGTCGATGTCAACGTCTGTGCCCTCGTCGTCCATCACCTGGTTCTTTTCGAACAGCACCACCATCTCGTCGCTTGTCGGGCGGTCCACCATATAGTTCGCAAGCTCCTCGTCATCGCCCAACGCACGGCTGTAGACACGCATGTTACGCACCTCCACGTCCGCGCTCTCGCTCGTGATCTTGATGTTCGTCGGTTCTGCCTGGAGCAACGAGTCCGTCGAGGCATACTGCTTCGCGCCGCATAGGATGCCGTTCACATACAGCGTCATCAGTCGGCTCGCCTTCTTCTCCTGCACCACGAAGGCAATCTTCAGTGTCATACCGCTTGCGAATTTCGTACCTACTTCCGAACCTGCGCCCGTCCGCATCAAAGCCTCCTGCGTCGTCAGTCTGAAGCCCACGCCGCCGGTCATGCAGTCCACCACCGTACCCCTGCGGTCGGTCACGTTCGTGCATGTCAGCTCCATCTCGTAGGTTGCGCCCGTGGTGGTCGCGTCGTTGCCGAAAGGCTTGTATCCGATTTCAACCCTCGCGCCGTTCGTCAGTTTCAGCGCGTCACCCGTCCAGCCGTTGCTCTGCCAGTCAAAACCTTCAAACGCCGTTTGAACGTCGTTATAACGCCATTCAGCAGGCTCACTCTCGGCATTGCTTCTGCCGGCTGCCGTCAGTTTCAGTACGAGTCCGGCTGTCGCCTCGCTCAGGTCAATGCCACTCTCCGTCACCTTCACGTTCAGCTTGTATTCCGTTGTGCCGCACTTCAGCACCATCGCAACCGCGCCTTTCTCCAGGAAACGGTTCGTGTAGGTCTGCACCGTTCTCGGCACGCTCACCGTCTGCGTCCGTATGCCGTCTCTCCACACACCCACGGTCGCCGGGGTCGTTGTCGGGTCATACGCCACAAAGTCAAATCTCACCTGCTCATACTGACCGGTTTCAATAGTCGGGGTCAGATGGTCGTCCGCAAAAATGCGTCCGTCACCGAAGGTCAGCTTCGTGCCGATATACGGGGCGTTATGTCCGGCCTTCAGAATGTCAAAGTAGATGCTCTCACTCTTCAGCGTCAGCTCCGCGCTTGCCTCCATCTCGGCGACGATCTGCACCGTGTGTCGTCCGATGCTCACTCCCGACATCGACAAGGAGAAACTGCCGTTCGTCGTGCCGCTTCTTTTCACCGTCTGCGAGTCCCACTGGTGTCCGTCCAGATACAGCGTCACGGTTTTGTCGCCGCTTCCGCTCACCGCGAAGGGGATGCTCACCGCCTCACTCACACCGTAGCCACCCTTGGCGACACACTCGGCTATGTTGAAGCTGCTGCTCAGCGCAAGGGTCACAGCCTTCACGCTCACATAGCTCTGCCTCGTCTGTGTCTTGCCGGTGGTCGGGTCGGTTGTGGTAGCCCTCACATAGATGTCTGTCGTTCCGAGTAGCAGGTATTTCGTCAGATCCAGGGTATAGGTTCCCTTGCTCACATCATGCTGCGTGTCTGCATACATCACGGTCGCGCCCCTCTTCATCTCAATGCTGACTGTTGCCTTCTGACCCGTGGATGTGCCCTTCTCGTCACCGCTGCTGTACTGGTGGTCATACGTCCATGTCAGCATCGCGCTGTCACCTTCCTTGATGATGGTCTTGCTGACGGCTGCATCCAGCACGATTTTCGTGGTCGAAGCGTCACCGCCTCCACCGCCGCTTCCTGCCGGAATGTCCGCAGACGCTATCTCCGCACCGCTCTTGTTGGTCAGTGCCAGGCGCACGCTGCTGCCGTCGTCACTCAGTTCGGCGTTCATGCCCAAGACGGTGCTCGCCTCTATCTCCATCAGCTTCGCCGCCACCGCAGCGTTCTGCACCGGGTTCGTCGAACTTGCGTTCAGGCTCTCGTCCACCTCAGTCTCGCTGATAGTGATGGCGACGTTGCCGTCCTCGCCAGGCTCCAGCTTCTTGCCGTTCAGCGTCACGCTCTTAACCGTGCCGTCGCCGCCAAAGTCCTCCCAGCTCGCCGCCTGCTCCCAGCTCTCGATGTTCGTGCCCTTGAACTGCTTGGTCTCCCATTTGCCCTGTGCCGTCTCGTAGGTGATGCAGCGTCCCTTCGCACGTGCCTTTCCTTCCACGGCTGCTATGGCGGTCTCAAGCGTATAGTATCCGCTCTCCAGCGGAACCTGCTCCGTCACGTTATAGGTGTTGCCACCGCCGCTTCCGCTTATCTCCACCAGGTTCTCTTCCTCATCGCTCCACACATACACCACGCCGCTGCACACATACGCCTTGTCCTTCAGTACTTCCGTGCGCACATCGTTCATGTACATGTCTGCGCCTAACCAGTTATTGCAGTATATGTTACCATTCTTCCCGCAGAAGGATTTGTTCACCGTGTCATAGTACACACCGTCTATCTGGGGGTATGATACAAGTCGTATCTCCACGCCTTCCACCAGCCCGTCAAACCGCGCTGTCGCGCCGTTCCTTGCAGCCAGTGCCGTGTCCTTGTACTCCGATTCCACACTTTCTGCCTTTGCCACAGCAGCGTTGGTCTTCTGGGCGGCATCCGTGGCCTTGCTTGCCGCATCATTGGCAGTTTGGGCCGCAGACTCCGCTGTTGATGCTGCCGTATCTGCTTTCTTTGCCGATGCGTCAGCCACAGCAGCAGAAGCCTTGGCGACAGCTGCTGCATCTTCCGCAGGTTTCGACAGCAGTTTCAACGGGGCGCTCACCACCGTCTCGCCTCTCATGGCAGGGAGGCTCACCACACCGTCCAGTGTGCTCACAGCTTCCAGCTCGTCCACACTCTGGCTGTCAGTCTTTATCTGATTCACCACATCCTGGACCAGTTCCTTTTTCTCTTCTTCTGTCATATCATCCGTTGTTTTGATTATTGTTCAACTGTTCTCTAAGCCCGTCGATAAAGCCGGGCACACACAGACGTTCTGCCACCGTGCCCATAAGGCTTACCTCCTCGTCGGTATATTCGACACTACCCTCGCCATTGTATATCTTCAGGGCGAGTGCGTGAGCCTTGATGCCATTCACGTTGTTGTAAATCATGTCGGCAAAGTTCTCTCTTGCGTCCACTGTATGCGATGCCTTGTGGCTGATGGATGCGTAAATTTTGAAATGCTGAAAGTCTATCTTGCTCATATCGTTGTTATAGATTATTATTATATAAACAGTAAAAATTATCCTCATAAGGCGCACTATTACCATTGCGTACAATTAGTAACTTTACAACGGAATTGGCTTTTATTGTAATTTTTGAAGCCCCAATAAGTGCGATTCCTCCGGATGCAATATCTATATCTGCATTGTTAGATTTATGGCCTACAAGCGTGAGTACAAAGGCGTAATCGTATGTGCTACTTCCGAACATCCAATACAGAAGATCGTTTTTTATATCCAAAAATACTGTCCTATTGGAGCCACTTGTGTTTTTGAGAAGTTGCAAAGGTCCGTCCATCAAATCTAT
>OLGZ01001629.1_pt1 | contig 12234 bp, 7 predicted proteins | sample 1605981 | NCBI WGS metagenome assembly OLGZ01 (sample SAMN03283291) | human gut metagenome | biome: human-associated habitat; material: feces | host: Homo sapiens | place: Peru | collected 2012 | reverse complement strand
TCAGCAGGCTGGACTGGAACCAGCCGCGGAACTGGTCGCCGCCCTCCATATACATGTCAGCCGGGAAGTGCAGCTCCGGGCGCTCTTCCAGAACGGCTGCATGGGTGGAGCCGGAATCGAACCAGACGTCCATGATGTCGGTGTCCTTGGTCCACTCGGAAGCGCCGCACTTCTCGCAGACTTCGCCTGCGGGGATGATCTGCTCGGCTTCGTACTTGTACCAGGCATCGGAGCCTTCCTTGCGGAACAGCTCGCTGACGGCCTTGATGGTAGCGTCAGTGATGTGGTAAGCACCGCACTTCTTGCAGTAGAAGGCCGGGATGGGCACGCCCCAGGTGCGCTGACGGCTGATGCACCAATCGTTGCGGTCGCGGACCATGCCCTTCATGCGGTCGTGGCCCCAGTCGGGCATCCACTGCACGGTGTCGATGGCCTTGTAGACATCCTCACGGAACTTTGCGACCGAGCAGAACCACTGCTCGGTGGCGCGGAAGATGATGGGGTGATGGCAGCGCCAGCAGTGCGGGTACTGATGCTTGATGTGCACCTGACCCATGACGGCGCCGGACGCGGTGAGGTCGGCCAGGATAGTCTTATTGGCTGCCCAGACGCGCTGGCCTGCGTACTTGCCGGCCAGGTCGGTCAGATAGCCGCCGTCGTCCACGGGGACAGTGATGGGCACCTGCGGATACTTCTGACAGACGTTGAAGTCATCGACGCCGTGGCCGCCTGCGGTGTGGACGCAGCCGGAGCCGCTCTCCAGCGTGACGTGGTCGCCCAGGATGACCCAGCCCTCCTTGGGCAGGTAGACGTGCTGGTAGCGCATGAGCTCGAACTCTGCGCCGCTGACCGGCTCGCCCACGACCTCATAGTCGGTGATGTGGCAGGCATCCATGACGCTCTTGACCAGCTCGGTGGCCATGATGTGGTACTCCTCGCCGATCTTGACGAAGGAATACTCGAACTGGCCGTTCAGGCAGATGGCCTCGTTGGCGGGCAGGGTCCAGGTGGTGGTGGTCCAGATCACGAAGTAGGTCTGATCCATCGGGATGCCGTGCTTTGCCAGCACACCGTTGGGGTCCTGGGTGACATGGAAGCGGACGAAGATGGAATCGCAGTCGTCCTCGCCGTACTCGATCTCAGCCTCAGCCAGAGCGGTGCGGCAGTCGGGGCACCAGTAAACGGGCTTCAGGCCCTTGTAGATGTAGCCCTTCTTGGCCATCTCACCGAAGATCTCGATCTGGCGGGCCTCAAACTCCGGCTTCAGGGTCAGGTAGGGGTGTTCAAAGTCGCCGATGACGCCCAGACGCTTGAACTGGTCGCTCATGATGTCGATGTGCTCGGTGGCGAACTTTTCGCAGATCTGGCGCAGCTCCAGCTTGGAGATGTCCTTCTTCTTCTCGCCGACGGAGGACAGCGCCTTCAGCTCAATGGGCAGGCCGTGGGTATCAAAGCCGGGCACATAGGGAGCCTGGAAGCCCTCCATGTTCTTGTCGCGGATGATGATATCCTTGATGATCTTGTTCAGCGCGGTGCCCATGTGGATGTTGCCGTTTGCATACGGAGGGCCGTCGTGCAGAACGAACTTGGGCTTGCCGTCGTTGTGCTTGATGAGCTGATTGTACAGGTCGTTGTCTTCCCAGTCCTTGAGCATGACAGGCTCCTTTTTGGGCAGGCCTGCGCGCATCTCGAACAGCGTCTTGGGCAGATTCAACGTATTGTCGTACTGAGACTTATTCTTAGCCAATGGTTACACACTCCTCTAATTTATTGAAACGCTCCGGTCACTCGCTGAATTTGACGCCCTTGAAAGCGGCATAATCCGGCTCTGCCGGTTCTTCCTCTTCCTCTGCGCCAACGGGTGCCTGAGACGGGTCCAGCTTGATCTTGAGCTGGCTCTCATCCTTGGACCAGAAATCCTCGTTCTTGTCGTCCTCTGCGGCTTCCTCGTCCGCAGGAGCTGCATCGGCCTCCGGCTGTGCCTGCTCGATCTCCTCGGTCAGGGCCGCAGCAGTGGTCTCCTCTGCTTTTTCCTCCACAGCGGGCTCGGCAGCCTCCGGCTCCTCCTTCTGGAACTCCGGCAGGCGGCTCAGAGACTCGACATGGCTGCGGTACAGGTTGAGCACGTCGGACTTGAAACGGGTGACTTCCAGACGGACGCGGTCATACTCGCGCTCCTCTGCCAGCTTTTTATCGTTTGCTTCGTTGATGATCTCATCCGCGCGGTCACTGGCCTTCTGGAGCAGCTCATTGGCATCGCGGATAATATCATCCCCGCGCAGATTTGCACGGTGCAGGATCTCTTCCGACTTCTGGTTTGCTTCGCGGATGACGTTCTCACCCATGCGCTGTGCATTGATGAGCGCACTCTTGAGCATATCGCCGTCCGCCTCGTAGTTCTTCATCTCTTCGTGGAGACGCTGGTTTTCCGCTGTCAGGTCTGCGATCTGCTTGCGCAGCTCCTCGGCCAGGGCATCGTCCTGCCGGAGCTGCTCTTCGACCTTATCCAGGAAACGGTCCACCTCTTCGGTGCGATAGCCGCGGAGGTTTTTTTCAAATTGAACGCTGCGCACGTCCTGCGAGGTCAGCATAGTAGTTTCCTCCCAAATTCATTTAATATTGAAAAAACTCGATGATCGCCCGGTCTTTTCTGCTTTTTCCGGGCAGTGCCGTCAGACCAAAGCGGCCCTTGCCCCGCACGGTGAAGACATCGCCCTCATACACCGGGGCATGGACGCTCTCCACCGGAAGGTGGTTGATCTCCACCCGGCCTGCCGTGATGAGCTCCGCTGCCATGCTGCGGCTGCAGTGGAGCATGGCTGCCAGCACCGCATCCAGCCGCAGGGAAGAAACGGTCGCCGTTTGCAGCGTCCGCTCCGCCTGCGGGAACTCCGGAAGCTCCTCCAGCGGCAGAAGCTGAGTCGTGACCTCCACCCGGCCCGCCTGCAGCAGTTCCTGACAGATGAGCTGCGCCGCCGGTTCCAGCGCAAAGACATAGGCCGTGCCCGGTGCATCGGAGGGCAGGACGATGTCGCCCAGCGCCTCCCGCCGCAATTCCAGCCCCATCAGGCTGCCGAGGTAATCCTTGTGCGCCGGAAGAGCAGCCCCGGCCTGCACCCGGCAGGTAAGCTGGACGCAGCACAGCGGGCTGTCCGGCCAGCTGCCCTCCGGCTCCAGGCAGAGGAGCCGGCGCTCAGCACCGGGCCAGCCGCCCTCGAAGTGATACTCGCTCTTCGGGACGGCGGCACGGTTGAGCGCTGCTCTGGCAAGGTCCTGCTCCCGGTCGCTCAGAAAGGCAGAATAGCGCGGGATGCCGCGGCTCTCCGCCGTGCGGGCCAGGTCTTCGATGTGCCGCATCAGATAGCGCTCTTCATCGCTGCGGGCGGGGACGAAGCCCCGCACGGCTTTGGGGGCAGGATCAATAGAACGCGCCATTGTTCTCCAGCTCGTCCAGCAGATCACCCATGATATCCACGTTGTAGGGGGTGATGATGAAAGTGCTGTTTGCCACGCGCTTGATCTGGCCGTTGTTGGCGTAGGCGACGCCGGAGAGGAAATCGACCAGGCGGCGGGAAACTTCCTTGTTGGTAGACTCCAGGTTCAGGACCACGGTGCGCTTGTTGTTCAGGTGGTCGGCGATGGTGCTGGCATCCTCAAAGCGCTCCGGCTTGACCAGAACGACCTTGAGCTGGGTGGTCGCATGGATGTTGACCACCTTGTTCTTTCTGGGGGTGCCCTCTGCGGGCTCCTCATCCTCTTCGTCTGCCCCGACGCCCAGACCGTTGTTGTTGTTCACCATCTGGGGGCCGTCGTCGATGTACTGATCGTCGTACTCGTCCTCGCTGCCGAAAAGCCCCTTCTTCAGACTATCCACAAAAGACATAGAAACTGCTCCTTTCATTCGGGCGGCTTGCGCTGCCTGGCTGATTTTGCAAAGAGATGCAAATAGCTTCTACTATTATCGGATTTTTTGCCGCAGATGTCAATAACTACAAAAGTTTTCCGTCATACAAATTTTGTCCGGAGACGATAATCTCGTCATAAAGGCGAACCTGACTGACCGAACCGGCCGTTCCGCTGGGCAAAACGATGAGATAATCGCCATCCAGCACCTGGGGGTGCTGGTCGTCCACGGGGTCGATCTTGCAGAAACGGGCCAGGTTGCCGTACTTGACGTAGACGCCGGGGATGTAGTTCTCGCCCTGACCCTCAGCCTCGGAGCCGTCCTCCTTGAGGTAGTGGACCGCCGCCTGCGGCACCCGCAGGCCGGTGCTCTGCCCTACGATGACCTGCGCATTGGCCCGGTTCAGCCGCAGCACGTCGCCGTTGATGACCTCGCACGAGAGGACGAAGCGGGCCATGTCGTTCTCGGTGTCGATGTTCACTTCCTGCACGGTGGCCTTGAGGGGCGTTTCCGCTTGGCCGGGGAAGCGGATCTCCACCGAGGTCTTCCGCGGTTTTCCGTCCGAGCCCAGCAGCTTTTCGCCCTGTTTGGCCGAGCAGATGCCCGCGTAGTACCAGGTGAAGCCGGAGACGATCTTGCCCGCACAGCCGTCCAGTTTGATCTCCGGGGAGGACTCGATGTAGGCTTTCAGATCCGCAGCACCCAGCGCAAGGATGTCTTCCATGCCGGCATTGAGCCGCCCGGAACTGGCCGAGCGGATGAAATAGCCCGTCTGCGAGGCGGTGATCTGGGTGGGGCTGCCCAGCTGGGCCTGCACATTGGACGCCTGCTGCACCAGCGCGGCGATCTGGTCCGAGAAGGTGGAGACCTCACCGGTGATGATCCAGAGCTTGTTCTGGGCCAGCAGATAGTCCTCCGTCTGGACGTCGGTGTCCTCGTAGTCGGAGGCATCCAGCGCATCCATCAGATCGTACAGCGCCGCCGAGCGGTCTTTGCGCAGGGACTCCATCTGCGCCGAGGTGGTGTTCTGCGATTTTTGCAGCAGGTCGATCTGGTCGTAGATCTGGGTCAGCTGCTGGCGCAGACCGGCCTGAGAAGCATCGCTGTAGACTTCCGCCACCGCAGTGCCCGCCGAGACGCGCTCGCCATCGGCCACAAGGTAGCCCAGTGTACCGTCCCCGGCCACGTAGCTCTCGTTGAACAGCAGCACGCCCTCAGCATCCACCGTGTCTTCTACCGTGGCCAGCAGGGCCGTTTCGTAGGTGTTGGGCGGGAACAGCACCTGCATGGCCTGATAGAAGACATACACGGCCGCCAGCAGCAAAAAGACGATGGCAACGCCTGCCAGCGTCTTCAGTGCGCCGGGCAGCTCACGTTTTTCCTTCTCTTCCTGCATTCTGCTCATCCTTTCGTGATAAATTCCTGCGTCAGTGCGGCGGCGCGGGCCTTGAGGTCCGGTGCCGCTGCGTCCAGCCAGACCACGCCGTCCATGTGGCGGAACCAGGTCAGCTGACGCTTGGCGTAGTTGCGGGAAGCCTGCTTGAGCTTCTCCACGCAGGGCGTCAGTTCCGACTCACCCATAAAGTAGGGAAAGAATTCCTTATAGCCAATGGCCTGCGCTGCCGTTTTGAAGCGGGCCCGGTTCGCAAACACGGTTTCGGCCTCGGCCAGAAGGCCCGCGTCCATCATCCGGTCTACCCGCAGGTCGATGCGGCGGTAGAGCTGGGCGCGCTCCGGGAAGTCCAGCCCCAGCACCAGTGCGCGGTAGGGCCGCTCCGGCGGGAGCGATGCCGCCTTCTGTTCACTGAGGCGTCGGCCGGTGGCGCGGTAGTGCTCCAGCGCCCGCAGCACCCGCACCTGATTGTTCGGGTGGATGGCGGCAGCGGCTTCGGGGTCCACCTGTTTCAGCTCTTCGTACAGGGCAGCCGGGCCTTTTTCGGCCAGCTCTGCCGCCAGCTGCTCCCGCAGGCCGTCCGGGGTTTTTTCGGCCGTGAAGCGGACACCATAGAGGAAGCTCTGGACGTACAGCCCGGTGCCCCCCACCAGGATGGGCAGCTTTCCGCGGGCGGAGAGGTCGGTTTCCAGCGTTCCGGCCAGCGCAGTGAAATCCGCCACGCTGAAGGTCTGGTCCGGCTCCAGAAGATCGACGGCATGGTGCGGGATGCCGTGGGTCTCTTCCGGCGTCACCTTAGCGGTGCCGACATCGAGGCCCTTGTAGATCTGCATCGAATCTGCACTGATGATCTCGCCGCCGAACTGCTCGGCCAGCGCAACGCCCAGCGCGGTCTTGCCGGTCGCGGTCGGGCCGACCACAGCGAGGACCGGGTGTTTTTTCTCAAACGATTCGGCCAAACTGCTTTTCCAGCTCCTTTCGGGTCAATTTGAGGACGCAGGGACGGCCATGCGGGCAGAAGGGCGGCACTTCGCCGGACAGGATCTTCTCGGCCAGCGCCATAAGCTCCTGCGGGGAGGTGTGGTCCCCCGCCTTGATGGCCGCACGGCAGGAGATGGAATGGAGCACCCATTCGGTCTTTTCGCTCAGGGCGTCGCGGCTGCCGTGGGCCAGCTTCGCCGCCAGCTCCACGAGAAGGTCTTCGGCGCTACCCTGCTCCACATCGGCAGGGACCGCGCGCAGAAAGACCGAATTGCCGCCAAAGTCGTCGATCTCCAGCCCGGCACGTTCCAGCAGGTCGATGTTGGCCAGCAGCGCCGTCTTCTCCTCGGCCGAGAGTTCCACCACCACCGGTTCCAGCAGCAGCTGGCTGGGCACATCGCCGTAGGACGCGGCCAGCTTTTCAAAGAGCTGGCGCTCGTGGGCCGCGTGTTTATCAATGATGCACACCTCGTCCCCCCGCTCTGCGAGGATGTAGGTGCGGAAAAGTTCGCCCACATAGCGGAGCGGCTCCGGTCCCTCCTGAAGATCAAATCCCATCTGTTCGGGCGTCCCGGCGGGGGCCGACGCTTCTTCCGTTTCGGCGGGTTCGGCCGCAGCGGGTTCCGGCTCTGCCGTTTTGGGCTGTGGGGCCGGGTCCCATGCTGCCATGCGGTCCTGTGCTCCGGGCAGGTCGTCTGCATCCGGCTCGATGTCGAGCTGGGCCTCGCTGGACGCTGCACGGAAACGCGGCACAACCGGTTCGGCAAGGTCTGCCTCCTCTTCCGGCCGCTGCGGGCTGTGCAGGCTGACATCCGGATTCAGGGGAGTCGAAGGTGCAACCGTTGTCCAGCTGTGTTCGCTTGGGGATGCCGTGGACGGTCCCGGCAGGATGTCCGCTTCTGCCGCCGCCGGGCGGACGGGCCGGGCAGGCACAGCCGGAGCCGGGACCGCCGGTGCAGCGGGTGCCACGGAAGGGGCAGTTGTGGGGTGCTGTTCCAACGTGCCCGGCTCTGCCTGCCCCGGAATGACGGCAGAAAGCCCTGTAAAGTTATTTTTCTTTACAGCATTTTTGCTCGAATCTTCGTCTCTTTCCAAGATGTTGGATTTTTCGTTGTTCTTCTCGTTATTGGATTCTTCGAAGGCGAACAGCCGCTCGCCGGTGCCCGGTTGAGCCAGCGCCAGCTTGGTGGCGTGGTACACGAGGTCGAAAATATCATTCTCGCGGGCGAAGCGGACTTCCGTTTTGGCCGGGTGCACGTTGACATCCACCAGGTCTGACGGCATTTCCAGAAGCAAAATTCCTCCAGGGAACTTGCCCTGCATCGTGGTGCCCTTGAACGCCATTTCCATGCCCGCCATCATGGTGCGGTTGCGGACATAGCGCCCATTGATATAGAAATACTGCATACTCCGGCTGGCACGGCAGCTTCTGGGCTGGGTGATGAGGCCCCACACCCGATAGACGCCCTCGCGGTTGTCCAGCTCGATGAGATCCCGGCTGAATTCTCGGCCCAGCACGGCATACGCTGCACTGCGCAGCTGACCGTCGCCGGGGGTGACGTACTGCAATTTCCCCTCACGGATGAACTTGAAGCTGACCTCCGGGTGGCTCAGGGCCACATGGGCGACGGTATCCGCCACAAAGGTGCCCTCGCTGGAATCCTTTTTCAGGAACTTCATCCGGGCGGGCGTGTTGTAGAACAGGTCCTTCACCCGGATGGTGGTTCCCACGCTGCGGGCACCGGGTTCGATGGGATAGGCTTCCCCGCCCTCGATGCGGTAGACCGAGGCGCATTCGTCCGCTTCGGTCCGGGTCAGCACCTCCACCCGCGCCACACTGGCGATGGAGGCCAGTGCTTCGCCTCGGAAGCCGAGGGTGTGGATATGGTTCAGGTCCTCCTCGGTCTGGATCTTGCTGGTGGCATGGCGGATGAACGCCGTGGGGATGTAGGCGGCTTCGATGCCGGTGCCGTTGTCGCTGATCTCGATCAGCTTGACGCCGCCGGACTCGATGCTCACCGTGATCTGGGCGGCACCGGCGTCGATGGCGTTTTCGAGCAGCTCTTTGACCACCGAAGCCGGCCGCTCGACGACCTCACCGGCGGCGATCAGCTCTGCGGTGTGTTTGTCCAAAACATGGATGACTGCCATAGGTTCCCTCCCCCTTTTCGTTGGTATTGCGTCATTTTCAACCGTTCAGGCTGCCCTTCAGGGTCTTTTTGAGCTCGTACAGGAAGTTCAGCGCTTCAATGGGGGTCAGCGTCTCCACATCGAGGGCTTCCAGCTTTTCCAGCACTTCGCTGGGCACGGCCGGAGAATTGTACTCCTGCAGGGCGTCGAAATCCATCTGTTCGACGTTGTTCTTGGGGGCGCTGGCTTCCAGTGCCCGCAGCACCTCGTGGGCGCGGCGGGTCACGGTGCCGGGCAGACCGGCCAGCTTTGCCACCTCGATGCCGTAGCTGTCATCGGCCGGGCCGCGGACGATCCGGCGAAGGAACGTGATATCTTCGCCGCGCTTTTTGACCGCGATGTTGTAGTTCTTCACGCCCTCCAGAATGCCTTCGAGGTCGGTCAGCTCGTGGTAGTGGGTGGCGAACAGCGTCTTGCAGCCAAGCCCTTTGGCCGGGTCGGAGATGTGCTCGACCACGGCGCGGGCAATGCTCATGCCGTCAAATGTAGAGGTTCCGCGGCCGATCTCATCCAGAATGACCAGACTCTTTGTGGTGGCATTCTTCAGGATCTCGGCCACCTCAGTCATCTCCACCATGAAGGTGGACTGCCCGGCCGACAGGTCGTCCGATGCACCGATGCGGGTGAAGATGGCGTCCACAACGCCCACATGACATTCTTTGGCCGGGACGAAGGAGCCGATCTGCGCCATCAGCGCAATGAGGGCATTTTGACGCATATAGGTCGATTTACCGGCCATGTTAGGGCCGGTGATGATGAGGCAGCGGTCGGTGGAGCAGTTGAGGGTGGTATCGTTGGGCACGAACAGGCTGCCCTTGAGCATCTGCTCGACCACCGGATGACGGCCCTCCACAATGGTCAGCTCGTCGCCGTCGTCCACAACGGGGCGGCAGTAGTTGTTCTCGGCCGCCACCTGCGCCAGCGCCGCCAGCACATCCAGTTCGGCGACGGCATTGGCCGTCCGCTGGATGCGGTCCAGCTGGGCGCTGATGGTCTCCAGCAGCTCGGCAAAAAGGCGGTGTTCCAGCGCGATGAGGCGCTCGTGGGCACCGAGGATCTTGCTTTCCAGCTCTTTGAGTTCCTGGGTGATGTAGCGCTCGCCGCTGGTGAGCGTCTGCTTGCGGATGTAGGTTTCCGGCACCAGATTTTTGTAGCTGTTGCTGACCTCGATGAAGTAACCAAAGACGTGGTTGTAGCCGATCTTCAGCTTGGGGATGCCGGTCTCCTGCCGCAGGCGGGTCTCCAGCTGGGCCAGGATGCCCTTGGTGTTATCGCGGATGGAACGCAGCTCGTCCACCTCGGTGTGGTAGCCCTTGGCGATGACACCGCCATCCTTTAAGGTAGACGGTGCGTCCGGGCTGACCGCCGCGTAGATCTTTTCCTTGATGTCGGTCAGCGGGTCGATCTGCGCCGCCAGCTCGGCCAGCTCCGGGCAATTGCAGCTTTCGGCCTGCCGACGCAGCCCCGGCAGGCGGTCGCAGGTCTGGGCCATGGCGTAGATCTCCTTCGGTGTGGCCGAGCCGTAGACGGTGCGGGTCATCATCCGCTCCAGATCGGAGATGTAGTGCAGCTCTTCCATGAGGTCGCCGCGCTGGACGGTCTGGTTGACCAGACTTTCCACCTCGTTCAGGCGGCGGTTGATGATGCCGCTGGAAACGAGCGGCTGTTCGATCCAGCTGCGGAGCATCCGCTTGCCCATGGCGGTGCTGGTCTTGTCCAGCACCCAGAGCAGGGTGCCCCGCTTCTCGCGGCCGCGCAGCGTCTCGGTCAGTTCCAGATTGGCCCGCGTGACCGGCGACAACCGCATGAACTGCGCCTTGTTGTAGCGGATGACGGTCTTCAGGCGTTCGACGCCCTTGATCTGGGTGTCGTGCAGATATTCCAGCAAAGCCGCCATGGCAAAGCGGACGTTGCCCTTTTCGTCGATGCCGGTCTTCGCGGGCCAGTCGCGGCCGAACTGATTTTCCAGCGCGATGGCCACAAGGCCCGGCGCATAGCGCTCCTCTTCGACAAGTTCGACGGAGCACTGCATATTTTTCTTCAGGTAGGTGGTCAACTCCCGGCAGTCGAGGGTGTTGGGGTTCATCAGCACCTCGCTGGGGTGGTAGCGGCACAGCTCGGTGATGACGGCCGGGACGACCTTTTCCTGCCGGAGTTCCGTGATGTGGGCCGTGCCGGTGGAAACGTCGGCAAAGCAGAGGCCCGCCGTGTTCCCCTTGATGAAAATGCTCGCGATGTAGTTGTTTTTATCATCTTGGAGCATACTGCTCTCGATGATGGTGCCGGGCGTGACCACACGGATGATATCCCGCTTGACGAGGCCCTTGGCCTTGGCGGGGTCTTCCACCTGCTCACAGATGGCGACCTTGTAGCCTTTGGCGATGAGCCGGGCCACATAGCCTTCGTAGCTGTGGAAGGGCACCCCGCACATGGGGGCGCGCTCCTCCTGACCGCACTGCTTTCCGGTCAGCGTCAGGTCCAGCTCCCGCGAGGCCGTCCGGGCATCGTCGAAGAACATCTCGTAAAAGTCGCCGATGCGGTAGAACAGAATCTCGTCCTTGTGTTGTTTTTTGATTTCCAGATATTGCTGCATCATGGGCGACAGTTCCGCCATGGTAGTCCACCTTTCTTGCATTGAATCCCTGTTTGAGCGCAGTTTTGAAACATCATGCCGGATAGACCGGCCTGTGTGCGAGATGCCGTCTGCTCTGGTTTGCAGGGAGTAACCGCTTTTGCAAGGAAAACGCGGCCTGCAAAGCGCAGCCGCGTTTTCCGTTTCACATGTGCTCAGTGGCAGCCGCCGCAGGTGGAGCAGCTGCCGGTGCAGGACGCGCTGGGTTCCTGCACGGTCATGGGGTCGCCGCCGTTCATCGCGGTGTTGATGATGGCGTCGATGTAGTTGACGAGGTTCTCGCAGTCCTTCTTGGCCTCGTTGTAGGCCACCATGCCCTCATCGGCCATGATCTTGCCGTACAGGTCGTTGACCTTCTCGTTCAGCTCGGAGATGCGCGCATCGCTGCGCTCGCTCTTGCCGATCTCGTTGTTCAGGTCCATGCGGGCAAGGTTGAACTCGCCGATCATGTTCTGCAGCTCCTCATCGTTGTCGTTGAGCTTGCGGGCCTGGTCGAGGGCCAGATAACGGGGGTCGGTCTGCAGTGCCATGGCGGCACGCTTAAAGAGGTCGATGCAATCCATAAGAATAATCTCCTTTAGTGTTCTTTTTGTTTGATGGAGCCGTTCCGCTCCGGGAAATCCTGGTCAATCTGCCAGCTCGCCCAGCAGGACGGTGGCGCGGGCACCGGTGAGGTGCACATTGGCATACCGGCCCATCCAGCCGGAGTCGGCGGCGAACTCGACGGTCAGGTTGTTGTCCAACCGGCCGGAGAGAGTGCCCTCGCTGCGGCCAAAGCTCTCCACGAGGACGCGGACGGTCTGGCCCACCTGTGCTTTGACGAGGCCCATGGCGATCTCGTCCTGGATCTTCAGCAGGCGGCTCATCCGGTCGGTCTTTTCCTTGCGGGGGGTTGGGTCGGGCATTTCTGCCGCCTTGGTCCCGGTGCGCTTGGAGTAGATGAAGGTGAACAGCTGCATGTAACCGACCTTCCGGATCAGGTCGAGGGTGCCCTGGAAATCCTCCTCCGTCTCGCCGGGGAAGCCGATGATGATGTCGCTGGAGAAGGTGATGCCGGGCACGGTCCTGCGGGCGTACTCGATGAGTTCGAGGTACTGCGCAACGGTGTAATGGCGGTTCATCTGGGCCAGCATC
>OLGZ01001620.1_pt1 | contig 12303 bp, 8 predicted proteins | sample 1605981 | NCBI WGS metagenome assembly OLGZ01 (sample SAMN03283291) | human gut metagenome | biome: human-associated habitat; material: feces | host: Homo sapiens | place: Peru | collected 2012 | reverse complement strand
CTGGGGGCAAAAGATCCGCTATCCAGCCGCAGACGATTTATTCAGAACTTCCTTAATAACAAACTTCCTCACATTTACCCCCTTTGCAAAAGCAGCCCAAACGGCAAGGATGTCGTCCGAAAGGATGACATCCTTGCCGTTATTTACAACTATTGACATAGAGCCATCCTCTTCCTCCGGGATTCTCTGCCCGGGCCTGTGGGATTTCTGGGTGTCGGCATTGTGGTGCTGGGCATGATTCTGAACTGCCTGTCCGGCTGAGGGACGCAAAAACAGGCGTATCATTCCTGGGAATGATACGCCTGTTTCTTAGTTATCTACCCGGAACCCCATAAACGGGGTGGGGACTTTTAGCCCTTGATGGCAGCCTGGGCGGCAGCCAGACGGGCGATGGGGACACGGAAGGGGGAGCAGGAAACGTAGTTCAGGCCAATCCGGTGGCAGAACTCCACGCTCACCGGGTCGCCGCCGTGCTCACCGCAGATGCCGCAGTGGAGACTGGAACGGGTGGCCTTGCCCTTGGTGACGGCCATTTCCATCAGCGCGCCTACGCCGGTCTGATCCAGCTTGGCGAAGGGGTCGTTCTCGAAGATCTTGTGGGCATAGTAGGCATCCAGGAACTTGCCTGCGTCGTCACGGCTGAAGCCGTAGGTCATCTGGGTCAGGTCGTTGGTGCCGAAGCAGAAGAACTCCGCCTCCTTGGCCATTTCGTCGGCCACCAGGCAGGCTCTGGGAATCTCGATCATGGTGCCCACTTCGTACTTGAGATCCATACCGGCAGCGGCGATCTCGGCATCGGCGGCCTTGATGACCACGTCCTTGACGAACTTCAGCTCCTTGGCGTCGCCGGTCAGGGGGATCATGATCTCAGGAACCAGGTTCCAGTCGGGATGACGGCCCTTGACGGCCAGGGCGGCCTTGATGACGGCCCGGGTCTGCATGGCAGCGATCTCCGGATAGGTGACGGCCAGACGGCAGCCACGGTGACCCATCATGGGGTTGAACTCGTGCAGGGAGGCGATGATGTCCTTGATCTGCTGGACGGTCTTGCCCTGAGCCTTAGCCAGCGCTGCAATGTCCTCCTCGGTGGTGGGTACGAACTCGTGGAGGGGAGGATCCAGGAACCGGATGGTGACAGGGTAGGACTCCATGGCCTCGTACAGAGCCTCAAAGTCGCTCTGCTGCATGGGCTCGATCTTCGCCAGAGCGGCCTCCCGCTCCTCCAAGGTGTCGGAGCAGATCATTTCCCGGAAGGGAGCGATTCTGCCTTCCTCGAAGAACATGTGCTCGGTACGGCACAGGCCGATGCCTTCGGCGCCCAGGGAGCGAGCCTTGATGGCGTCTCTGGGGGTATCGGCGTTGGTACGCACCCGCAGGCGGCGGTACTTATCGGCCCAGGCCATGATCCGGCCGAACTCGCCGGCGATTTCCGCGTCCACGGTGGGAATCTGACCGTCATAGATGTTGCCGGTGGAGCCGTCCAGGCTCAGCCAGTCGCCTTCGCAGTAGGTCTTGCCCGCCAGAACGAAGCACTTGTTCTCCTCGTCCATCTTGATCTCGGTGCAGCCGGAGACGCAGCAGCGACCCATGCCGCGGGCGACCACGGCGGCGTGGGAGGTCATGCCGCCCCGGACGGTCAGGATACCCTGGGCGCACATCATGCCCTCGATATCCTCAGGAGAGGTTTCCAGACGAACCAGAACCACCTTCTCGCCCCGGTCAGCCCAGGTCTTGGCATCCTCGGCGGTGAAGACGATCTTGCCGCAGGCGGCTCCGGGAGAAGCGGCCAGTGCCCGACCCACAGGCTGGGCGTTCTTCAGTGCCTTGGCGTCGAACTGGGGGTGCAGCAGGGTGTCCAGGGTACGGGGCTCGATCATAGCCACGGCCTGCTTCTCGTCGATCATGCCCTCGTCCACCAGGTCACAGGCGATCTTCAGGGCGGCGGGAGCGGTACGCTTGCCGTTGCGGGTCTGGAGCATGTAGAGCTTGCCGTTTTCCACGGTGAACTCCATGTCCTGCATGTCGTGATAGTGATTTTCCAGAATCTGGCAGACCTTGGTAAACTGGGCGAAGGCCTCAGGGAACTTCTCGGCCATTTCGGAGATGGGCATGGGCGTCCGGACACCGGCCACCACGTCCTCGCCCTGGGCGTTGGTCAGGAACTCGCCGAAGAGCTTCTTCTCGCCGGTGGCAGGGTTCCGGGTAAAGGCAACGCCGGTGCCGCAGTCGTCGCCCATGTTGCCGAAGGCCATGGACTGGACGTTGACGGCAGTGCCCCAGGAATAGGGGATGTCGTTCTCCCGGCGGTAAACGTTGGCGCGGGGGTTGTCCCAGGAGCGGAACACGGCCTTGATGGCGCCCATCAGCTGCTCCTTGGGGTTGGTGGGGAAGTCCTCGCCCAGCTTGGACTTGTACTCGGCCTTGAACTGGGAAGCCAGCTCCTTCAGGTCGTCGGCATCCAGCTCCACGTCCTGGGTGACGCCCTTCTTGGCCTTCATCTGGTCGATGAGGGCCTCGAAGTACTTCTTGCCCACTTCCATAACCACGTCGGAGTACATCTGGATGAACCGGCGGTAGCAGTCCCAGGCCCACCGGGGATTGCCGGACTTGGCAGCCATAACGGCCACCACGTCCTCGTTCAGACCCAGGTTCAGGATGGTATCCATCATGCCGGGCATGGAGGCACGGGCGCCGGAGCGGACGGAAACCAGCAGCGGGTTCTCATGATCGCCGAACTTCTTGCCGGTGATTTCCTCCAGCTTGTCCACATAGCGCATGATCTCCGCCTGGATTTCCGGGTTGATGGTCTTGCCATCCTCATAGTACTTGGTGCAGGCTTCGGTAGAAATAGTAAAGCCCTGGGGGACAGGCAGACCGATGTTGGTCATTTCCGCCAGATTGGCGCCCTTTCCGCCCAGAAGCTCCCGCATTTTGCCGTTGCCCTCGGTGAACAGATAAACGTATTTGTGAGACATTCGCAATTACCCCTTTCCATATCTATGGACGTACCATTTTCGCCCATGCGATTGCATAATTCAATTGTCCCTTTGTGACCGGGACATTATAACATATGCGTCAAAAAAATGCAAATATTTTCTCGAAATTTTTGCACTTTTTCCAAATGTGTTGCTTCCGGAACGGTTTTATTTTGCAACAGCCAGGATTTGTATAGGATAAAGCTACAAATTTGCAGGATTTCGGTCATTTTTTGGGAAGAAATCCACTGGAAATTTTATGCCGGAGGCATGACCGAAATGGCAAACGAGAGCAACCGGCGGCTGGACACCGGGCGCGCAAAAAGGGATTTCCGCCTCCGGCAACGAATTGCCCGGATAGCAGAAATCCCTTTTTCTTATGGACGCACCCCGCTCCCACCGGGGACGGGGGAGGACAGTTTCTTCGCCCGGTAATATTCCTGTTTCCGGGCATACATGGCAAGATCCGCTTCCTTGGTAAGCCGCTCTACGGAAAAATCCGGATGGTCGCCGGCAAAGGCGCACCCGGCGGAAATACTCAGCGTCTTTACCTTCGTCCCGGACCAGGCCGCCGCAATCCGTTGCAGTGCCGCCAGAATTTTCTGGGCCTGGGTCTTGGTCATTTGACCCAGCACCACGAACTCGTCCCCGCCGATGCGGAAGATTTTCCCCCGATCTCCCACCGCCTGGGTGATACATTGGGCAGCGCCGCATATCAGCTCGTCCCCCGCCTCGTGCCCCAGGGCGTCGTTGACACCCTTTAGGCCGTTGATGTCCATGAGAAAGACGGTCAGATCCTCCGGAACGGCATCCGCGTACTGCTCCAGGCGCTCATGGTACGCCAGTCGGCTGAATACGCCGGTCAGAGCATCTACGGAGCTTTTCATGCGCTGCTCCATCAGCTTTTTGTCCATCCGAAGCTGCTGCGCCGTATAATAATCGTAAATCCATTGAAGCAGGATACTGACAACGCAAAAGAGCGCCAGCAGGGCCACCAGGGCTTGCAGCAAAAAGGCGGTGATATTGTGATGCAGGTCTTCGCTGACATCGATGCCTTGCAGGTACAGCTCCTTGAAGATGGCCTTTCGCAGGAACAGGACGCACAGAATGCCCACCACCACCGCGGTGGCTTCCGAATAGAACAGCCGCTTCCGGTTTCCGGACTCCTGCATGGCCGCAGGACAGTCGCACAGCTCCGACAACCGGTTTTTCACCGACTTCCGGGACAGACCCCAATGGACACCGCAGCAGGCGCTCATCGCCAGAACATAGGACAGCCAGTCCCGGAATACGGGATAGGAAAACAGATTCTCCAAAATCATTTGCCGCAGCATGGGAAAGCCGCAATATAAGGCGGCAAAAACGCACAGCCCATGAAGAAAGGTGCTGGCAGCCGCAATCCCCGCAATGCCCAGATAGACATGCCTGCGGGGCTTCCGGAAAGAAAGGTCAAAGAGCCAACTGGCCCCCACCGCAAACAGCACCCGGGCAAATAGCAGCAGGATGGAGCCAAGGGGCATTCCGCTGGCAAAGGGAGAAAATATCCGATCCAGCTGGGACAGGCTGTAGGTGCCGACCCACATGGACGTGGCCGCAAAAACACAGGCCACCGGCACACTCCCCTGTGCCCCCAGCATCATGGCCGCCACGATCACAAGAATGTGCAGCGTGGTGGTGGAAATGGCCGGAAGCTCAATGTATCCCAGATAGGAAAAGGCAAACACCGCCTCCCAGGCCATCAGCATCAGGATGATCTCCTGCAATTTCTTTTTCGTCAGAGCGATCCCATATCGCTGTCGAAAACGCTCCATATGAGTTCCTCCTTGTATCTCTTTTTGAGGTAATATCGCCTTGCGTATTCTTACGAATGCGCTTTGGTTAAATGTTACCGGTTTCCGCCGTCAGCGGATTTGCTTCCCTGGTTAAGAGGCATACCGTCTCGTCGGTAATATCAGATTCCAAGGACAATTCTTTCACTTCCCCACCTTCAACAGGCATCAGGAAATTGAATACAATACGCCTAATCCAGCAGCCGTCCTTCCTCTTTTCCGGGTACAGGTCAATTATATGTTATTTCCAGTCTTGGGTCAATAGCTCCGGAGCGATTCTCCGGTAACTCCTGAATTGACATTTCTGCTTGCTCTCATATATAATTACTTTGAAAATCCCCGGAGGTGAAGTCAATGAGTATGGCTCAGGTTATCCGGGCTGCTATGAAGAAGCAAGGCGTAACTGTCAGTCAGCTTTCAAGGCAGCGATGAAGACGGCATCCGCAGGCAGGAGATTGAAATCTACTACTCTTTCGTCGGAAAATTGATTTGTCCGCGTAGGAGCACAAAAAAGTTCCAGCCAGAGCAGAATACGCTCTGACTGGAACGAGAAAATTTTTACACAGATTGTGCTTCCTTATCACACATGGGTGTTTGTGCCGTTTCCAGCGTCGTCATTCCCTGTCTGGAAAATGCCACTGCGTTCACTCGGTCGTTACAGCGACAGCGCATACGCTTCCGCTTTCACCAGCGTGCAGGTCCCTTCCGACATGAACAGGTCCGCGTGGATGCTGTCCGGGCTGGGATATATACGGTTCGTCATCACCGCTTCGCCGTCATTGACAAATACTTCAATGGAACTGTGGTCCACAAAGATGTGGAGGTCCAACTGGCCGTCCTTTTCCCGGAACGGGCAGAAAGAATCCTTCAATTTGCCTTCTCCGCTGGCACTTCTGTCCATGTGGAGTTCTTTCTTCTCGGTATCTACTTCAATGGATGTGTACTCCGTCCCATCTACATTGCCGCGCAGGCGGATCGTAAACTTCGAATTTGCCTCATAGGCAAAGCGGAGCTTCAGCTCCACGCAGTCGCCGTCCAGCGCATGAAAGCGGTCGGTCCCCGGATCCTGCAAGCTTAGATTCTCAAGCACCTGCGGCGCACCGCGACGCAGCATTTCCGTCTCCTTGCACGGCGTGATCACTGCAGCGCCGTCTTCCCCCACACGGATCTCTCGCGGGAGCGTCATAGCGCCGACCCAGCCCTGGCGCTCGGTGGGATGTTCCATGTGCCACATGTCCATCCATGCGATCACAATTTTACGGTTGCCGTCCGAAAAAGACTGCGCCGCATAGTAGTCCACGCCATAGTCGAGCTTCCCGCGGCAGGTTTCCGTGAACTTGCCCTTTTGGAAATCTACGCGGCCGGAAAAATAAATATTGTCCATATATTCGTCGGTGATCCGCGACTCAAACAGGATCTGTTTGTCTCCGAAGTCCACCAGGTCCGGGCATTCCCACATAATGTCTTTAGGAGAATCATTTTCCACCAGTTGGCTCTGGAATGTAAAATGGACAAAATCTCTAGTGGTAAAGAGCAGCATAACACCGCGGTTTTCTTTGGACGAACCTGCCACAAGATAATATACGCCGTCGTGGAGGAACACCTTGGGGTCCCGGAAATCGGTTTTGCTGTAGCCATCCGGCGGATACACAATGACCGGATTGTTCTGGTCTTTCACCACCGTGATCCCATCATCCATCAGTTTTGCCCGGCACTGGCACTGCCTAGCTTCCCCGTTTTCAGCATAGACGCCGGTATAAAAAATATTCACTACTCCGTCCACTTCCACACTGCTGCCGGAATAAACTCCGTCTATGTCGTAGGGTTCGAAGGGTGCAATTGCGATGGGACGGTGCTCCCAGTGCAGCAGGTCCTTGCAAACAGCATGACCCCAGTACATATCGTCCCATTCCGGCTTGTACGGATGGTGCTGGTAGAACATATGGTACGTCTCGCCGTGGCGGATCAGCCCGTTAGGGTCGTTCATCCATCCGGCGGGCGGCATAAAGTGATACGCCTCGCGGTGGTAGTCCGCCGACGCGATTTTTTTCAGTTTTAAGACTGCCTCATTGGCCTTCTCCAGCGTTTCTCTGTACTTTCCCATGTTTTTAAACCACTCCATTCACAGATTAAAGAATTCAATCGCACAGCACTCCTGTGGCGTATTTCATAATCAACTCTTCCGTTGCATCTTTTCGTTCAATGTTGCCTGTAATTTTCCCGCTGCGCATTACCAGAATGCGGTCGCAAATCCCCAGCACTTCTGGCAGTTCCGACGACACAACAATCACCGTCGCTCCGTTGTCAGCCAAGTCCGCAATTAGCTTATAGATCTCACTCTTGGCTCCTACGTCCACGCCGCGGGTCGGCTCGTCGATCAGCAGGATGCGGCTTTCCGCGTTCAGCCACCGGCCGAACACCACTTTCTGCTGGTTCCCGCCGCTCAGGTTCTTGACAGTCTGGTGTATGTTAGCCGGGCGGATATCCAGAGACTTTACAAGGTCTATGCACTGTTTTTCCTCCGCCTGCAGCTGCAGCTTATGGTGCTTCAGGAATTTTTGCAGCTTGGCAATAGAGATATTGAACTTAACCTTCTGCTGCATAAAGAGCCCGTCGTTTTTCCGTTCCTCCGTCAGAAGCGCCAGACCGTTCTGAATGGCGTCCGAGCAATTCCGGATTTTTACCGGTCTGCCGTAAATTTCGATCTGTCCGCTGTCGGCTTTATCCGCCCCGACAATCGCTCGAAGCACCTCGGTTCTGCCAGCACCGACCAGGCCTGCAAACCCAAGGATTTCCCCTTCCCTGGCCTCAAAGGAAACGTCGACCACCTTTTTCCCCCGGTTTAAGCCGTCCACGCGCAAAGAAACGTTGCCGAATCGGGGGGAGCGTTTGGGATAGATATCTTCCAGCTTTCTTCCAACCATGTTCTCGATCAGAATATCGGTTGTCAGCTCAGACGTTTTGAAGTCACCGACGTGGTGCCCATCTTTTATGATCGTCACATGATCCGTAATTTCAAAGATTTCATTCAGTCTGTGGGAGATGTACACTATGCCGACGCCCTGGGCTGCCAGATTTCGCAGCACTTGGAACATTCCCTTCAGTTCTTCGTCGCCCAGCACGGCGGACGGCTCATCCAGGACCAGCATCCGCGCGTTTCTGGTCAGCGCTTTTCCAATTTCGACCATCTGCCGCTCCGCCAAGGTCATTTCCGAGAGTTTCTGATCTGCGCGAAGCGCAAAGTTCAGCTGTTTGCTGACTCGCTCGACGTTTTTTTCCACCTGCTTCCAGTCGACGACGCCCTTCTTTTTGGGCAAGGCCCCCAGGTACATATTTTCGCCGACGGTCAGGTTGGGAGCCAACATCAGCTCCTGATAGATGAGGGCAATGCCGTTGTCGATCATCGCCTTAGGTGTCGGCGCGGAGATTTTCTTTCCGTCCACCCAAATTTCACCGGATGTCGCCGTATACGCACCGGAAAGGATTTTCATCAGCGTGGATTTCCCTGCGCCGTTTTCTCCCACCAAGCCATGGATTTCCCCCGGCTGTACCGTCAGGCTGACATCGTCTAGTGCTTTAACGCCGGGAAAGTATTTACAAATGTGCTTCATCTCGATGATAGGATTCATTGTATTCACCAATCCACCTTTGGATGTATTTTTTGCCGTTGCCGGCTTCCTGTATGTCGTATATGCCCCTGCAGGTTTCCCAGCCTACATTCCGCAGGCTGGGAAACCATTTTCAGTATTTAGGGCAGCACCGCGCAATTGCGTCTACGCGCTTCGCCGGATCTTTTCCGCCAATTCTGCGGTGTTACCTTAGAATCCTTTACCTAGATATTCAGCGACGTTATCGGCTGTCACAACCACGGTAGGAATAATAACTTCCTTGTCGGTCAGTTCGCCGCTGAGCATCTGGTCAACGGCAATGATGCCTTCGGGTGCGCAGAAAGAGTAGACCGCAGAACCCGTCAGGATCCCCTGGTTAATCAGTTCAAAGGCGGCGTTCTCGCCATCGATACCGAAAACCGCAATTTCGCCCGTTCTGCCGGCAGCCGCGATCGCCTGGGCCGCCGCCATAGACATCTGGTCATTGTGGGCATAGACAGCGTCAATTTCCCCAGAATCGTATTTGGTCAGCATGTCTTCCATATAAGTCATAGCCAAAGTGCCCTTGTAGTCGCAGTACTGCTCCTCGATCACAGTCACATTGGGATGGTTCGCCAGTTCATCGCGGAACCCAGCGTTCCGGTCCGTAGTAGCCGTTGTGCCAGCCGTACCCTGGATCTCAATGACGGAGCCTTCGTCGCCGATGGCATCGCACAGCGCCTTTGCCACGGCCTTACCGATGTCATAGTCCGAAGAGCCGACGTGCAGATCTACGTCCAGTGACGCATGGCTGTCCATGGTCACCACTTTGATGCCGGCATCCATCGCCTGCTGCAGCACGGTGTTGAGACCGTCAGCAGACAGCGGACTGACCATGATGACGTCCACACCTGCTGCAATATGGTCTTCAATATCCTTTACCTGCTTGCTGACATCGCTGTTGGCGTTGGTTACCATGAACTCATACTTGCCTGGGAAGTTTTTCTCGGCATAGGCCTCGTTGTCTTCCACCTGCTTGACACGGAACTGATGATCCATAGCAGATTCGGCAATTCCAATGAGAATGGGTTCGCCGTCCGTTTTGGCAGGTGCTTCCGCAGACTCCCCAGTGGGCTGTACTGCCGGCTTTTCAGCGGGCTGTTCGCTGGCGCAGGCGCACAGTGCAAACAGCAGCGTAAGCGCCACCATCAAGCTAAGAAATCTTTTCATTTTTTTATTCCTCCTTTGATATTTTATGTTAAAACCCCATGGGTCCCAACATCTTTAAGAAGTTCTGTCAGCCACGGTCTCTTGTGCGGATTCTGTCGATCAGTACCGCGGCAACGATAATCAGGCCCTGTAAAATCTGCTGCAAGAACGGGGACACACCCTGCAGGTTCAGCACATTATTCAGCACGACAATAATGCCGGCGCCGATCAGCGTCCCCCAAACGCCGCCCTGTCCTCCTAGAGAACTGGTGCCGCCGATGATAACCATTGCGATGGCGTCCAGTTCCATGCCATTTCCGGACGTGGGGTCACCGGAGAGCAGACGCGAGGTATAAATGAGTGCCGCAAAGCCGGAAAGCATGCCGCAGATCACGTAGACCATCATTTCAACGGTTTGGACTTTGATGCCCGCTAAACGCGCCGCTTCCTTGTTGTCACCCACGGCGTAAATGCAGCGTCCGAAGGTCGTGTATTTTAGGATAAAGGCAAGGATGACAATTAAAATTCCAAAAATATAGACTGGAACCGGAATCCCCCACAGCTTTCCTGCGGCAAACCAGTTGAATTTTCCCGAATAGGCAAGGATGCTGACCGGCGCGCCATGGGAAATCATCAGCGTCAGACCCTGGATGGCGGTCATGGAGCCCATCGTCATAATGAATGGAACAATCCGTCCTTTCACCACTCCGATGCCGTTCAGCAGACCGAGAAGCGCACCCGCCAGAACACCGATGACCATCACCAGCGGGATGGGAACGTTCATGCAGATCAGTTTGGCGCTCACAACGGACACGAACGATACCACCGCGCCCACAGACAAATCAATGCCGCCGGTCAGGATTACAAACGTCATGCCCATTGCCAGCACGCCGCTGATGGATATAGACCGGATGTTGTTGATAATGTTGCTTGTCTGAAGGAACCTTGGGCTGATCAACGACGCTAGGACAATCATGAGAATCAGTGCCCAAACCGAACCGTTGACATTTTTCAGTCTGTTTTTCAGGTTATCATTTGTCAGTCTTTTCATTTAACATCTCCACCTTTGTTTCATCTTCTAATTTGTTTTATCTACTAATTTGTTCCATCTGCTAAACTAAAAGTTGACTGGGTTCAGAGAGAATTCTGTCGATGGCAATCAGCGCCGCACCACAAAGAATCACATCATCCTGCATATCGGAATATTGGATGTCCAGCTTTTCATAAATGGACAGCAGAAGCCGTTCCCGAAGCACCTCCCGGATTTTCCGCATCATGACCTCACCTCCGCCAGTCATGATGTCGCTGATGATAACTTTGTCTGGGTTGTACATGTTGACCAGCACCTGCAGACCGTATCCCATATACGTCCCCATCTGTTCCACCACAGAAACGGCATAGCTGTCTCCCTGATTCATGGCCGCGAAGATGTCGCTGACACTGATTTCTGGGAGGCGGCTCAGGCAGCTTTCTGGGTGGTTGGAAATCTCGTTTCTCACTTGCTGTTCCATCGCCACCGAAGAGCAGTACTTGAGAAGACACCCGCGATTGCCGCATTCGCAGGGGATTCCGTTGTAATCGATACTGACATGCCCGATTTCACCAGCGATTCCGAGGCTCCCATTAAACACCTTCCCGTTGATGACCGCACCGGAGCCGATTCCTTCGCTGGCTACGAAGTGCACAATTGTCTTGCTTGGAGAGCGGTCCTCATCCGACCACCAACACGCAAACGCCCCCGCATGGACGTCATGTTCGATAAACACTGGGATATCAATACCCGAGAATGCGGTGCGGATATCCACTTCGTTGCAGCCCTGTTGTTCGCGGATGCTGCGGACGCGACCTTCGTTTTTGAAAAATGGACCAGGGACAGCTATGCCGATGGCCATGATCTTGGGATAGCGACTGCGGAACTCCGCGACGTTTCTCAGAATAACCTTTACAGCTTTGTCGATATCGTCCATGTACTGCAGCGGTTCCATGCGTTCCTCGTATTTTTTTGCCCTAATGTCGTAAACGCCCACCAGAACCGCAGTTCTTGACAGCTTGACCCCAAGAACCTGAAATTGTTTCCCGTTCAACTTCAAACCTATGGACCGGCGACCGCGTAGACCCTCGGTCAGCCCAGTCTCCTTGACCACGCCCGCCTCGACCAAGCTCCGGATGATCTTCGTGATGGAAGCCTGCGTTAGACCAGATATCCTGGACAGTTCCGCTCTGGAACATCCAGGATGGCTGCTCAGGTACTTTACGACCAACGCACGATTCATACTCTGGATATCGTCGAGATTTTTTCCTTCTCTCTCCATACATACTTCCTCTCACAGCGTTATGCTCTTATTGCTTAACTGCGTTTATTGATAAATCGAGTATATATTATATAGCGAGTAATGTCAATCCATTTCTACCTCTCCTAATATTTTTTATCGAAGTGTCTAATTCACAGGTTTGATTTTTGTATAAATCGCCACAGTTCCTTGCATTTTCCTTTGAAAATTTTTCTACATCAGTCCAAAAAGTTGCACTCCAACAGCTTTTATGCGCCCCATCGGAGAAATGTCATTAAGATAAGACTGCGCAAAAAGCAGGGCGGCTAGTGATTACTTGCCATGCAGGAAGATGAAAAACTGCCGAGCTTGAAGACGCTGCAAGCGGAACAGCAGCGACTTCTTGAAGAGCAACAGCGGCTCTATGATGAAC
>OLGZ01001615.1_pt1 | contig 12321 bp, 9 predicted proteins | sample 1605981 | NCBI WGS metagenome assembly OLGZ01 (sample SAMN03283291) | human gut metagenome | biome: human-associated habitat; material: feces | host: Homo sapiens | place: Peru | collected 2012 | reverse complement strand
GTTCTTCCGCTATCTTTTTTAGAAGAGTCGTTTTTCCTGCCCCGTTGGCTCCTATCATACAGATTTTTTCTGAACCTTTTATTTTTAAATGAATTCCTTCTGCTAAAATTCTTTTGCCATCCGGAGTCACAAGCTTTGAAAGTTCATATTCTATGACCGTTTTTCCTGCGGGAATGTGTGAGTTTTCATCCCCTAATTTGACAAAGATTGCTTCTTCCTGTTCCGGCATCTGAGTCATATTTTCATCTTCTTTTTCAAATCTTCGTTCCATTGCCTTAACCGTATGCATTTTGTCCTTTAAGTTTTTGGCAACAGACGGTGCTTGTCTGGTACAACTTCTTAATGCACCTTGTACACTCTGCATAACTCTTTGATATTTTTCATCGCGAATCTTTTTCTCCCTACGGTCACTCAGTGCCCGCTGTTTTTGGATTTCAAATTTATGAAGCCGTTCTTCCACATAGCGTCTATAGGGAAGCTTTGCCACGGTATATCTCGCCTTTGTTTTTCGTATAATCTGCTCGATATGTATCACCATGTTGGCAGTACGCTCTATCAGCGTTTCATCGTGTGAAATAAAAAGCACAATGTGCTTCCAGTCATTTATGATTTTTTCCAGTAATGTAAGCGTCGCAATGTCGATGTCATTGGAAGGTTCGTCCAACAACAGCACAGAAACATCGCGAATGAAAAGCCTCATAAGTTGTGTCTTGACTTTTTCGCCTCCTGAAAGACTACCCATTGTCTGGTTACTGTAGAAAAAATCATTTTTCATTCCAAATTTTCCCGCAATAACAGACAATTCTTTAGGCGTTTTCTCCCAGAATATTTCCTCTTCAGAAAAATATTCGTATATTGTTTTTTCCTTATCTTCATCGAGCATCTCCTGCGGAAGATAACCAAGACGTTCGTGTCCCATTATCCTTTCCCCATCTGCTTCTATATAGTTTTCTACAAGCGACGGATTGTATATCCACTTCATTAATGTCGATTTCCCATTTCCCTCTTCTCCAATAATAACTGCCTTATCTCCATCATTTAGCACAAGGTTGAAATCATTAAGAATTATTCTCAGGTCTTTTTTATGTGTTAAATTTAATTTTTTTATCTGCAACATTAAAGTTTCTCCTTTTCGAAGTCTGAGCCAATTATTATTTTGAACACACAAAAACGAGTCTTTTTTGCATACGCAAAAATAGACTCGCTAAATAGACCCTTATTTCTTTTCCAAAAGGAAAACAAAGGAAATGCCTCTTGCGATAATCCAACTTAAGCGTACACAAAACAAACCTATTCTCTACAGGCTCAATAACTATATGTGTCTTACTTAAATCAAATTATCTATTAATCATTTCCTCACCTTACACAAAATGTGCCTTTCTTTCTTCTAATGGCAATACTATCATACTGTATTTTTTGTGTCAATACATTTCACCTTATGGAAGTGCAAATTAAAATTTTCACTTCCTAATTATACATCCAACCATTACGAAATTCAATCTTTCACAACCTCTTTACAACCACAACCACAGCACTCCAGCAAACGCAGGAGCACCATACCGTAAAACGCTTATGTGTAAATCAACTCCGTTCCTACAACTTCCCTCACACAAGCCTGAATATTATTCATTCTTCCAATCCATTCGTAGGGATTATCTTTCTTTAATTGTTCCGTCACATCTTGTCTGTCGGCATATTCCTTTACCAGTCGAAGAAACATATCCTCTGCTTGCTTATCGACTTCTGCAAGATAACTATGCAGCTTTCCGCTTGTCAGCAGGTTCATATATAACACTTTATAGTGTTCCTTTAAATGCCTTGCATGTCGTTTCCCCCATAAACCAATCGGCTCTATTTCTTCTTCGGCTGGTACTGTGATGTTCGGCAATAAATAATCACCCACCTGTCTATAAGTTCCGCCCATTTCTTCAAAAATTGTCTTTGTCATTTTCCTTTTCCTCCTGTGATTTTTGTCTATCGTGATCGTGTATTATCACGCTTGCGACCTTTAACTGTTCTTGCCTGCTCCAACAAATCATCTATCTGTTTGCGACCAAAAACCTTACGGAGCAGGCTGTAATCTTTATTTTCTGCTTTTAGGATTTTGTTTTCTTCGGTCAATCTTTCATTGACTTTCTCCAAACGCTGATTGGTGCGGTATAACTGTGCATTCGCTGTATTCAGCCTATGATAGTTGTCCCACCCCTCAAAGCAGCGGGCAAGCACCGTTTTGACAAGTTGCTTCAATTTCCTTACAACCGGCTCTGCCATTTTGGTTTTATATGCCTTTGCAGTCATAAATTTCTCTGGTTCTGGCAACTGATATTTCGGTGCAGTATCAAGCTCTATTTCAAGATTTGACAGCTCGTCTTTTGCCTTATCATAGTTCAATACTCGTTCCGACAACACATCAAATTCAATCTGTTTCTGCTCGATTTTCGCACCTAATGCCGCCACTTCTTTTTCTCTTTCCTGCTTTTTATAATCCAAAACAGAAAGATGTTTTTCGTGTGTGCCTAAATGTTCCCACTCAATCCCATAACGTTCCATCACCGCCGCAAGCTGTTCTTTTTCGGACTGTATCCATTGCGACCACTCCGTATCGCCACGACTGCCGCCCTTAAAACCTTGCGTTGCAAGAGCCTGCTTTAGTGACACTCTTGTATCAAGTCCACGCTTGCTGCCTGTGGTAAAAGGTACAAAATCTATGTGCAGATGTGGTGTAGCTTCATCCATATGCAGATGAGCCGAGAACACCCGAAGCTGTGGATTTCGCTCCTGAAAACCCTGATAGTATTCATCTAAAATCTGCTTTGCCAGTTCTCCGTTTTCCGTATCGGCGTTCATATTTCCCTTACCGCCCACCTGTAAAATGATTTCGTGGAACGGTTTTTCCTGCTTGGAACTTCGGATTTTTTCATAATAATCTTTTATCTTTCGGTCTGACCTTATCTGCTTGGCATTGTATCTTTCCAATGCTTCATCAAACAATTCGTGATAAACTGTCTTTATATTTTCATTGCAGTAGTCGATATTGAGATGAGTACGAGTTCCGTCTACATTTTCTGCTCGGAACTTTCGGCTATTGTGATTGACCGAGCCTTTACCGACCATTGCACTTATCGTTCTCTGCATTTTTTCATCTCCCATCTGTAAATTTCAACATTCTCAGGTTTTGTTACTTTTGTCAAAAGTAACGCAAAAGCACTTTTGACGGGTACACCCATCAAAAATGCGACCTGTAAACAGGTTTTGCGTTCTCCGAAGGCTCTCCGAGGGGTGAGCGTGTGCCGGTGGCACACACGCCTGCGAACCGACCGAGCCAGCAGGCGAGACCAAAGAGCCGCCTTTGAAAAGGCACTCTCTGCACACTCCCCTAAACTTTATCCGGTGTCAAAGTGTGACGATGGTGACAATGTTTTTCACAGCGTGCTGCTCTCAAAAACATTGACACCTTTGACACCGTTTGTCACGCCGTCTGCTCGGTTTCTTTCCAAAGTGAAACCTTTCTTCCGTCGTGTGTGCGGCTGTTCTGATAACGGATACCGTAATCACGAAACAGCCTGCTTGCGTTGATACTGAGCCTTAAAGAAAGTACATTCGGCTTTATATCCACCGCAAGCCTTTCGCAAAGTTCCGAAGCAGTTCCTTCCCATCTGTCACTTTCCGAAAAGAGCGTATCCGCTATCTTCTCAAGCAGAGGTTCGGGCGGTTCTTTCCACATCTCCGTTTCCGATTTTGCAAAGTTCCACACCAATCGCTCGCTGTCCCTTACAAGATGGATTTTCATATCCTGCTGGTCTCTGCCAGCAACATCAAGTGTGGCATTGTTGGAAGTACGCTTGTCCTTACTGAGAACAAATGCACCGTCTGCCGCACCCATCAGACCATTCGTGCCTGAAATCATATCGAATATATCTTCCGATTTTTGTTTGCGTGTATGATGAACAATAAGCATTGAAACCTTGTAACTGTCTGCCAACGCTTTCAGCCTTGCCACAACATCATAATCACTTGCGTAGCTGTAATCTGCTCCGCCTGCTTCACGCACACGCTTTAAGGTGTCTATGATAATCAAGCCTGTGTCTGGGTGTTCCCTCATAAACCCTCTTATCTGTTCTTCCAGTCCGCCATTGACCGTTTTACATTCCGTTGCGAAATACAGATTGCCTGTCTCCTTTGCACCGAACATCTGAAACAATCGCTTCTGCAAACGTGGGTAATCATCTTCAAGGGCAAAATAAAGCACCGTTGCCTTACGCACCTTATACTCCCAAAGCGGTGTGCCTGTGCTGATATGATAGGCAAGCTGTGCCATCATAAAGCTCTTTCCCACTTTCGGGGAACCTACGAAAAGGTAAGTTCCCCTTTGGAGCAGACCGTCGATAAGTGGTGTCTGAACCTCAAACACCGTATCATACAGCGTTGTCATTGATACTGTTTTCAGATAGGAAGGGTCTAACTGTCTGAGTATTTCCCTTTGCATTTCTTCAAAAGATTGCTCGTACCCCTTGAAATCCGTATCCTGATTGACTATACTATTGTCAGTACATTTGGAAAGTGACTGTTCCGCATCTGTTGCCGCAGATACATTTGGAATAGTCATTTCTTTTTTATTCTCCATTCGCATCCTCTCCTTTCAAACCGCCGAGAATAATGGAAATCAGTTCTATTACACTCAGCAGTTCATCATCCACACCTTTTCCTGCTTCAATCCTTTTCAGTTCCGCAAGGACTGTGGCAAATTCCGTTTTCAACGCCTTATACACTCTCGGATTGCCCTGTACCACCACATCCTGATTTAAGCAACGGCGGTAACAATACTCCTGTTTTGGCAATCCTGATAGAGCTACAGCTCTGTTAATGAGTTCGTTTTCTTCGGGCGATACTCGAAACCCTACTGTGATATTCCTCCAACGATTTTTGTTATCTCTGTTCTTAGCTGACATTTTCAAAATCTCCTTTCCCTAAATCATCTAATTTTTCTGCCATCTCAATCTGCTTTGACGGAAAGAGGTGTGCGTACTGATAAGTAATATCAATACTTTCGTGACCAACTCGGTCAGCAATCGCCACCGCAGAAAAGCCCATATCAATCAAGAGTGAAATGTGGCTGTGACGGAGATCGTGAATGCGGATACGCTTCACGCCTGCCGCCTTTGCCCCTCTGTCCATCTCGTGATGAAGATAGCTTTTCGTCACCGTAAAGATACGGTCTTTCTTCTTCAATCCGTAAAGCATACCGAGATATTCTTTCATTTCCTCACACAGAAACTTCGGCATTTTAATCGTGCGGTTGCTCTTTTTCGTTTTCGGAGAAGTAATCACATCCTGCCCTTTCAAACGCTGATAGGATTTATTGATTGTGACTGTTTCCTTATCAAAGTTGAAATCTGCCGGAGTCAAAGCTAACAGCTCGCCCTCTCGGATACCGCACCAGTAAAGCATTTCAAACGCATAAAAGGAAACAGGCTTGTCCATCATCTCAAAAGAGAATTTCTTGTATTCTTCCTTTGTCCAGAACAGCATTTCCTTGTGTTCCTCACGTCCCATATTTCCCACCTTTGCCGCAGGATTGGAACGCAGTTCATAGTAGCGGACAGCGTGATTGAAAATGGCGGACAACTGATTGTGCAGCGTTTTCAGATACGTCTGTGAATAAGGCTTTTTCTTCTCATCACGATAGGCAAGCATTTCATTCTGCCAAGTAATAATCTCCTTTGTGGAAATCTCGCTGATTTTCAGTTTCCCGAAATACGGAAGTATCTTTGTGCGTATGATATGCTCTTTGGTAAGCCACGTGTTTTCCTTCAAACGGTTCTTCACATCATTGATATAAAGCTCCGTAAAGGCTTCAAAACTCATATCAAGGTCTGAAGAAGTCTGCAATTTGAACATTCTTTCCCATTCCTGTGCTTCTCGTTTGGTAGCAAAGCCACGCTTGCATTTCTGCTTGCGTTCCCCTTTCCAGTTCACATACCTTGCCATCACATACCAAGTACCGTTATCTTCATTCTTAAATACCGGCATTTACATTTCCCCCTTTCCTGCTCCGTAGAGCCTTTCGTAAAAATACTGGCGATTTACACGCCCTGCAATCGTAATAAAGCCCTTTGCTTTCAATTCCTCATTTAATTGTCTGATGAGTTTATATGCATAAGGTTTTGATACGTTTAGTTCCTGAGCCACATCTTCGGCTCGGATAAATCTGTTTTCCATATCCTTTTTCTTCCTTTCTTAAAATAATTTTTTGCTTGCCGCTTTCTCCGTGTTAAAGTTCCAACAGGCACTCCTGCTTGTCGGCAGGCGCTGTGCTGTCCCAATGCACCGCAGTACATCAGGCGCTCGCTCGTATAGGGGTTCCCGAAAAGTCGGAGACTTTTGGGGAAGAGGAGGAGCAGTGCAGCGAATGAGCTTTTGTGCTTGCACACAAGCGAACGATACGGAACTTGCTCCGACGAGGTCTTGGCGGTTTGGCTTTTCGGACGGTCATTCAGTTGTCGCATTAAGCATATTTGTTTAATTCGTAATTTATTTTACTAAACATATTTGCTATTGTCAAGTGGTTGCAAAGAAAATATTAAACATTTTTGTTTCGGTTTTTCTTGACTTCCACTAAACATTTCTGCTATACTTATTTCACTAAATATAAAAGGAGCGTATCATTATGGCTATCAGCGAAAGAATACATTTTTTCAGACTAATGCGTGGTATGACACAAAAGTATCTCGGTACAGCAATCGGTTTTCCAGAAAAGAGTGCTGATGTGCGTTTGGCACAGTACGAAACTGGTACACGCAAACCGAAAGCAGACCTTACAAATGCATTGGCACAGGTGCTTGATGTTTCTCCACAGGCTCTTGATGTTCCTGACATAGACAGCTATATCGGTCTTATGCACACTCTGTTTACCCTTGAAGATATTTACGGTCTTACTGTCAGTGAAGCAGACGGAGAGGTATGCTTAAAGGTCAACAAGGACAAAGGCAGAGAAGCATATGAACTCCTCAAAATGCTGTATGCTTGGAAAGAACAGGCAGACAAGCTATCTTCCGAAGAAATCAACAGAGAAGAATACGATAACTGGCGTTACCATTATCCAGAGTTCGACACCACACAGCGTTGGGCAAAAGTTCCATCACAGGAATTAAGTGACGCTCTCGTGGAAGCATTCAAAGACCACTTGAAAGATAAATAAGCACCTACAGGACCTGCCACTGGCAGCTCCCTACAGATGCTTTGGCAACGACAAAAAAGCCCTTAACTATGGTTATTAACCACAGCTAAGGGCTTAGTTTATAATATGGAATTTGTTCAGAGCCAAGCTCCGAACTTTAGTCTGCAAGCCACCTGTTAATTGTTCCGTTACCCATAAACCACTGGATAACAAGAATAATGGCACTTGCTATGACTGTTATCAATTTGTTATCAAAAGACTAATCGAAATCGCTGAAACCCGCATAAACACTGGCTTTTTTAAGCAACTCGATTTATTCAAACTCAATCGTTCCAGGTGGTTTACTGGTCAGATCATACATTACTCTATTAACACCCTTAACCTCATTGATAATCCTGTTCATTACCTTCTGAAGAACTTCAAATGGTATCTCTGAACAGTCTGCTGTCATGAAGTCTGTTGTGTTTACAGCACGGAGTGCTACGGCGTAATCGTAGGTTCTGAAATCGCCCATGCAACCGACTGAACGCATGTTGGTCAGGGCTGCGAAGTACTGACCGAGGCTTCTGTCGAGGCCTGCCTTTGCAATCTCCTCGCGGTAGATGGCATCGGCATCCTGAACGATCTTGACCTTCTCAGCTGTGACCTCTCCGATGATTCTGATTCCAAGACCTGGGCCTGGGAATGGCTGACGGAATACCAGATACTCTGGAATTCCAAGCTCAAGACCGGCCTTGCGGACCTCGTCCTTGAAGAGGAGACGGAGTGGCTCCACGATCTCCTTAAAGTCAACATTCTTAGGAAGTCCACCTACGTTGTGGTGAGACTTGATGACTGCCGACTTGTCAAGACCTGACTCGATGACGTCAGGATATATAGTTCCCTGTACGAGGAAATCAACGGCACCTATCTTCTTTGCCTCCTCCTCGAATACACGGATGAACTCCTCGCCTATGATTTTTCTCTTTGCCTCAGGCTCAGTTACGCCTGCAAGCTTGCTGTAGAATCTATCCTGAGCATTTACTCTGATAAAGTTCAGGTCGTATGGACCGTCCGGGCCAAATACTGCCTCAACCTCATCGCCCTCGTTCTTACGAAGAAGGCCGTGGTCTACGAACACACATGTGAGCTGCTTACCTATCGCCTTGGACAGAAGAACTGCAGCCACCGATGAGTCCACACCGCCTGACAGACCGCACAGCACCTTGCCGTCGCCTATCTTGGCACGCAGACTCTCTATTGTGTCTTTTACAAATGAATCCATCTTCCAGTCGCCTGCACACTGGCATACATCCATGACAAATGCCCTGAGCATCTTCATGCCTTCTTCAGTATGCATAACTTCTGGGTGGAACTGAGTCGCATAAAACTTCTTCTCAGCGTTCTCCATAGCTGCCACAGGACAGACAGGAGTCCAGGCTGTCTTCTTGAAACCTTCCGGCACTTCTGCAATATAGTCGGTATGGCTCATCCAGCAGATAGTCTTGTCACTTACTTCTGCAAACAACTTGGATGTCTTGTCAACCTCGACCTCTGTTCTTCCATACTCACTGACAGGGGCTGTGCTGACCTTGCCACCCAGCAAATGAGCCATGAGCTGTGAACCATAGCATATTCCAAGAATAGGAATACCAAGTTCAAATATCTCCTTGCTGCAGCTAGGTGAATCGTCCTTGTATACGCTGTTTGGTCCGCCGGTAAAGATGATTCCCTTAGGGTTCATCTCCTTGATCTTCTCCAGCGACAATGTGTACGGATGTACTTCGGCATATACATTACACTCTCTTACACGTCTGGCGATCAGCTGGTTGTACTGTCCGCCAAAGTCCAATACGATAATCAGTTCCTTATCCATGTATATCTCCTTTGTTGCCTTTTTATTTTCCTATATACTATATCATCAGAAATCCTCAAATATTTTCACCCAGTATCCAGTATTCATCTTCATACCCGATCCGACAAATACTCAAGTATACATCCCGATATCCTGATCAACAAATACTCAGTATACATCCTGATACACTGACCAACAAATACTCAGTACACTTTCCGATATCCTGATCAACAAATACTCAATGCGCTTTCTGATATCCGAACCACCAGATATCTCCCCTGACAGCCGCAGATCAATTCGATGATCTTACACATTTCAGGACTGAAAATACTCAAATTTCTGAACATTTCTTAGTATAACACAATATGCAGCACTTTTGTGCTGCATATTGTCCAAAAATTATGTTGTTTTTAATATTTATGCAAATTCTATATATCTATCGGCATTTTCACATTCTATTGATATATTATATACATCCATATATCCTCGCCGTTTTCACATCTCGCCTGATATATCATATACATCCATATATACATATATCATTTTCCGTTATCCACCTGGTTGTATAGAATTTTATTTATCACATGTAAAACTGTAACCCAAGCCATTTCTACTTACTAAGTTTCTCCTTCAGTACTTCAATACCCTTCTGATACTGGGTATCATTCTTACCCTGAAAATCCTTGTAAGTATAATCATCTGGAAGCTCTACCTCTATATCCGGGGCAACTCCCTTTTTATGAATATCATTTCCATCATGTGTGAAATATTTCTGGGTAGTCAGCTTTATTGCTGATCCATCACCGAGTGGTATCACGCTCTGAACAATTCCTTTGCCATAAGTGTTTGTTCCCACAACCGTTGCCGCACCAAATTCCTTCAGAGCTGATGTAAGGATCTCTGACGCACTTGCGCTGTACTCATTTGTCAAAACAACCATCGGCACGTCAAGGGACTGCTCATCTGTGGATTTGTATTCTTCCTCAACTTTACCATCTTTGTTCTTGATAGAGACTATCGTTCCTTCAGGGAGAAGATAATCGCAGATATTTACAACTGATGTGAGCATTCCGCCTGGATCACTTCTGACATCGATCATCAGCGCCTGCATACCTTCCTTCTTAAGCTTCTCAACAGCCTTCTCAAACAATTCATCCGTGTTGTCTATGAACTGAGTTATGCGGACGTAACCTATCTTATCATCTATCATAAATGATGAAACTGTACTGTACTCTACAATCTCTCTTGTGATTGTAACATCATGATAGGATTTGTCGCTCTCTCTGTATAACTTGAGTGTCACATCAGTTCCAGCTTCGCCTCTAATCAACGAGACGAGATAATCCAAATCATCATCTGTCAATATATCGTAATCATCAATCTTGACAATTATATCATTCGGCTGAATATCCACCTTCTCAGCAGGAGCTCCCTCAAGTATGTTGACAGCTCTCACATATCCCGTGTCCTCGTCCTTGCTGACAGTCACTCCGATTCCTGCATACTCTCCAGAATCATCCTCCTGAAGCTTAGCATATTCCTCCTTGGTATAGTACTCTGCATACGGATCATCCAAAGACTCCATAATGCCTTTGTATATACCTTCCCGGATATCATCATCTTCAATATCATTATAATAATAATTATCGATGATCGCCTCTATCTTCGATGTCTTGTCAAGCACTTCAGAATCAATGATATTTCCATCATATGTCATTTTGCCGGAACTTTTTCCACCGTTCAGTGTACTGCTGAACACGCCTGAAGATCCACAGCCTGTAAGTCCCATAACGGTGCTTGCCATCACCGCTGTTACTATTGCCTTCTTGAATGTTCTCTTCATAACTTATATCTCCAATCTGGTATTATTGTCATTTTCTGAATCCGATGTCTCACATAGGATACCAGCTCTCCCTCATATCTTGATTGTTATTGTCCCAAGAAATCATGCGGATTCACATAAGTTCCATCTATGGACACACCAAAATGACAGTGCGGTCCGGTTGAAACTCCAGTACTTCCTGCTTTTGCAATGACCTGTCCTTTGACAACCTTCTCACCCACATTGACACACAGCTGAGAATTATGCATATATACTGTGCATATGCCGTCACCGTGGCTTATCATGACCATGTTGCCGGCTCCGCCATTGTAGCCGGACATAACAACCGTTCCATCATCCGCCGCAACTATATCCGTTCCATAGTCACAACCTATGTCAAGCCCCTGATGATATGTACTCGCACCAGCCGTCGGCGCATCCCTATATCCAAACTCATCAGTTATGACGCCTCCCGTTGATACCGGCCACATAAATCTTCCCTTGTACTTCGATGTATCATATACCTTGCCATCAGGGGTATACACTCCACCACCATTTGATCTGGCGCGGTTCATCTCCTGCCTTGCAATCTCTGCAATACGCCGCTCAGCTTCCTCTCTCTGGGCTGTGAACTTTGCCATAAGTGATTTCTGGGCATCTATATCATCCGAATACTGATCTATATCCTCCTGCTTCTTGTCTATGACCTCCTGAAGTCTTGCATTATCGTTCTCCAAATCCGTCTTTACCGACTCAACCTGTCGGAGATCTGCCTCAAGATCTGCCTCGTATGCAGCAATCTCATTCTTATTCTTTATAAGCTTTGTCAACTGCTTCTGATCGTATTCTGAAATCTGATCTATATATTCTGACTTATTCAAAAGATCTGTAAAAGATACTGAAGTGATAAAGGCATCCACATATTCCATTTCCCCTTCTTCATAAAGGTACTGTATTCTCTGCTTCATGGCCTCATACTGTTTATCCTGTGCCTTTTGTGCTTCATTCAGATGCTTCTGTGTATCTTTTATATCCGCTTCGAGTTCATCAGCCTCATCCTGTTTTTTTGTTATTTCAGTCTGTATAGCAGTGGCCTGTGCATCTAGATCTGCGACCTCCTGAACTATCTGATTCTGCTGTTCTTCCATGGTCGTCAGAATATCTTTTGCATTCTTCTCATTCTCCTGAGCTTCTTCTTTCTGCTTTTCTGCCTCCGCCTTGGTCATCGCCTGAACCGTACTATCCCCAGTTTGAGAAATCACAGTCCCCGCCATCGCCAGACACCCCGCCATTATCAATACGGACTTTTTTATACTACGAGTTTTTTCATTTTTTTTCTTCATAATTCTACTACTCCTTGTTAACCCCACCTAACAAATATTAGTATCAAATTACTTATTATATCTATATCACTGCATTAACCACAGTCAAACACATATCACACTTTCAGATGCTTTCTCGTAGTCAGGATACTTCCCACAAGACCAA
>OLGZ01001612.1_pt1 | contig 12333 bp, 12 predicted proteins | sample 1605981 | NCBI WGS metagenome assembly OLGZ01 (sample SAMN03283291) | human gut metagenome | biome: human-associated habitat; material: feces | host: Homo sapiens | place: Peru | collected 2012 | reverse complement strand
ATGCAAGTTTTATTAATTCAAGTTAAAAAGTTGCATTTAACTTTTTAAACAACAATTTTTATCTTAAAAATTGACATTATGAATATTAATGATATAATATATCCTTGATTTTGGGGGATTGGTTATATGATTAATTTAATGTCAAATACTAGAGAAAAACAAATAGAACAATTAAAACAAGTAAAAAAAAGTCTTCAATCAGTGAATGAAGAAAAATGGAATAGAAAATACAAATTAGCGAAAATCTATTATGAACATTATGGAAATTTAGAAGTTTCAGTTAATTTTAAAACAATAAATGGGTATGACTATGATGAAAATGGTATTGCGTTAGGACGTTGGATAGACGTTCAAAGACACGCATATCAAGGAAATACAGCTAATAAGATAACAGAAGAACAAATAGAGTTATTAAGACAAATAGGAATGAGATTTGAAACAAAGAATAAAGAAGAGGAATGGAATAAAAAATATGAACTAGCAAAAGTCTATTTTGAACATTATGGAAATTTAGAAGCACCGGTTAGATTTAAAACAAAAAATGGATATGAATATGACGAAAATGGAATAAGATTAGGAGTTTGGATATGTACTCAAAAACAAGCATATAAAGGACAAGGCAAAAATAAGATAACAGAAGAGCAAATAGAACTATTGAAACAAATAGGAATGAGATTTGATGTAGATAAAAGAGAGGAAGAATGGCAAAGAAAATATAAGCTTGCAAAAGCATATTATGAACATCATCATAATTTAGAGGTACCACAGTTTTTTAAAACAGTAAATGGGTATGACTACGATGAAAATGGAATAGCATTAGGAAATTGGATAAATAAACATAGACAAGCATATAATGGACAAGGTAAAAATAAAATAACAGAAGAACAAATAGAGTTATTAAGACAAATAGGAATGAGATTTGAAACAAAGAATAAAGAAGAGGAATGGAATAAAAAATATGAACTTGCGAAAGCTTATTTTGAACATTATGGAAATTTGGAAATACCACAAAGATTTAAAACAATAAATGGGTATGATTATGATAAAAATGGTGTTGCATTAGGAATTTGGATATGTACTCAAAGACAAGCATATAAAGAAAAGTCAGCTAGTAAGATAACAGAAGAACAAATAGAATTATTAAAACAAATAGGAATGAGATTTGAAACAAGAAATCTGGAACTAGTATGGAATGATAAATATAAACTTGCAAAATCGTATTATGAACATTACGGAAATTTAGAAGTTTCAGTTAATTTTAAAACAGTAAATGGGTATGATTATGATGAAAATGGTGTTGCATTAGGAATGTGGGTAGCGAACCAAAGGCAAGCATATAAATGTAATGTTGTTAATAAGATAAGTGAATGGCAAATAGAACAATTAAAGCAAATAGGGATGCGATTTGAAACAAAAAATAGAGAAGAAGAATGGAATAAAAAATATGAACTTGCAAAATTGTATTATGAATATCATGGAAACTTAGAAATACCACAGTTTTTTAAAACAGTAAATGGATATGAATATGATGAAAATGGATTCGAAATAGGAAATTGGTTAAGAAATCAAAGGCAATCCTATAAAGAAAACAGGATGAGTAAAAAACGAATAATATTATTTAAAAAAATAGGAATGAGATTTGAAACAAAAAATATTAAAGAAGAATGGAATAAAAAATATAAACTTGCAAAAGTCTATTATGAACATTATGGGAATTTAGAGATTCCAATTAAGTTTAAAACAATAAATGGATATGAATATGATGAAAATGGTGCTTCATTAGGAATGTGGATATCTACTCAAAAACAATCGTTCAAAGGACAAGCAAATAACAAGTTAGATGAAAAACAAATAAAGTTATTAAATCAAATAGGAATGAAATGGTTTTCAGATAATATAGATATAAAATTTCAAAAAGAAGAAATAAATGAAAAAAATATTAATAGAAAAAAGATAGAATTATATAATAGATTTATAGGATATCTAAGTAAATATAAGGCTAATGAATTACCTTCAAAAGAAGAGATAAATTCAGAACTTATAAAAGAATTAGATAGACCACTAAAAAGGTAATAACAAATGTTTACAAGAAAATTGACCTGATTTATAAGCAAGGTTGATTTTTTTAAGTTTTACGTTGTTTTTATGGTACAATATATAATATATGAGGTGTTAGAAAATGAATAATTATGAAATATTAGGATTATATGATCATAATATAAGAAGTTATGAAAAAGTAAAACAACAATTTAAAAAAGATAATATAGCGGCAATAGTTCATGCAACAGGAACGGGAAAAAGCTTTAATGCATTACAATTAGCGTTAGATAACAAAGATAAAAAGATAATATATGTAGTACCATATGGATCAGTAATAGAACACGAAAAAGAATTAATAGAACAAAATGAAAATGTATCTTTAGAAAAAGATTTTCCTAATTTAGAATTTAGAACATATCAAAGTTTCATAAATATGAGTGATGATGAAATTGCAGATTTAGATGTTGATTTATTAATTCTTGATGAGTTTCATCATATAGGAGCGCCAGTTTGGGGTCAAAGAATAAATACTCTTGTTGAAACACATGAAGATTTACAAATATTTGGAATGACGGCATATACAGTTAGAGATAGAGGAACAGCGTATGAAAGAGATATGGTTAATCCTGAAAATGATGAGTTATTTTCTAATAAAGTAGTAAGTAATTATGATTTGTGTGATGCCATGATAGAAGAAGTATTACCAAAACCAAATTACAAAAGTGGATACATATATTTAGAGGAAACTTGTGAATATTTAGAAGATAAAATTAATTCATTAAATTCTAATTCTGCAGATTATAAAGAATTAGAACCATTATTAAGAGATTTGAAGAAGAGAGTTCATGAAGCCCCAGGAGTAAGCGATATATTTAAAACTAATATTAAACCAAATGGAAAATACATATATTTTTGTCCACTTAATCCCGAAAACGGAGTAAATGATATGGATAGTATAATGTCTGAAGCAAGAAATTGGATTCATGAAATGGGACTAACAGAAGATGATTATGAGTTTTATATGACAACAAGTGATATGGGCATTGATGGCAAAAGAAATAGAGAAGCATTTTATAATGATAAAGACCTAAATCAAAATGATACAAGTAATAAACTTAGAATAATGTTTGCCATAAATCAATATAATGAAGGAGTACATGTTCCAGGACTTGATGGAGTAATAATGGCAAGAAGTACAAAATCTGATATTATATTTTTTGAACAATTAGGAAGAGCATTGTCAGCTGGCCATGATACCGAAAAAGAATATGAAGAATATAATTTAAAATCAAGAAAAGAGTTAATTGAAGAGTGTAAAAGAAGAGAATTAACATATAATGAATCAATGTCAAAAGAAGAATTGATTGAAATTTTACTCGCACCAATAATAATAGATTTATCAAATAATATTGGATTTATTAAAGAATTAGAAACAAATCTAAAAGATAGAATAAAAGAGTACACAAGTTCAGAAAATAATGGAAAAATAAATGTTCATTTAAAAAATGCGTCATTTGATATAGATATGATAAATGAAGATTTATTTAAAATTCTTGAATATGTGCGAGATAGATTAACAATAACATGGATGGATAAATACGAGCTAGCGAAAGCCTATTATGAACATTATAAAAACTTAAAAGTACCTGCTGATTTTAAAACAGTAAATGGTTATGATTATGATGAAAATGGAATAGCATTAGGAAACTGGATTTATACTCAAAGACAATCATTTAATGGACAGGGTACTGGAAAAATATCAGAAGAACAAATAGAACTATTAAAACAAATAGGAATGAGATTTGAAATAATAAATAAAGAAGAGGAATGGGAAAAAAGATATGAGCTAGCGAAAGCCTATTATAAACATTATGGCAATTTGGAGGTACCAAGTGAATTTAAAACAATAAATGGATATAAATATGATAAGAATGGAATAGACCTAGGAGGCTGGATTCGTAGTCAACGAAAAGACTTTAAAGGTAGTGATGGTAGAAAAATATCAGAAGAACGAATAGAACTATTAAAACAAATAGGAATGAGATTTGAAACAAAGAATAAAAAAGAAGAGTGGAATAAAAAATATGAACTAGCAAAAGCATATTTTAAATATCATGGCAATTTAAAAGTACCTGCTGAATTTAAAACGATAAATGGATATGATTATGATGCAAATGGTGTTTTATTAGGATCTTGGATAAAACGTCAAAGAAGTGCATATAATGGGAAAGGGAAAAATAAAATAACAAAAGAACAAATAGAGCTATTAAGTCAAATAGGAATGAGATTTGAAATAAAAGATAAAGAAGAAGAATGGAATAAAAACTATGAACTAGCGAAAGCCTATTATGAACATTATCATAATTTAGAAGTACCTTATGACTTTAAAACCAAAAATGGTTATGATTCTGATGAAAAAGGAATAGCATTAGGAAGCTGGATTTCTCAGCAAAGACGAGTATTTAAAAAAAATAAAATAAGTGAAGAACGAATAAAACTATTAAAACAAATAGGAATGAGATTTGAAACAAGGGATAAAAAAGAAGAATGGAATAAGAAGTATGAGCTGGCAAAAGCCTATTATGAACATTATCATAATTTAGAAGTACCTTATGATTTTAAAACAAAAAATGGTTATGATTCTGATGAAAAAGGAATAGCATTAGGAAGTTGGATATATCGCCAAAGAAAAGCATATCAAGGACAAGATAAATGTAAGATAACAGAAGAACAAATAGAACTATTAAATCAAATAGGAATCAAATGGTTTTCAGAAGATATAGATATAAATCTTCAAAAAGAAAAAATAAATGGAAAAAATATTAATAGAAAAAAGATAGAATTATATAATAGATTTATAGACTATGTAAGTAAATATAAAAATGATGAATTACCTTCAAAAGACGAGTTAAATTCAAATTTTATAGAAGAGTTAGATAGACCATTAAAAAAGTAATAATAAATGTTTAAAAGAAAATTAACCTGCGTTAAAACAAGGCTAATTTTTTTTGGCTTTACATTATTTTATGATACAATATTAATATATAAGAGGTGAAACAAATGCAAAAATTTTATGGTAAAATTGAAAAGGTATATATACCAATAGAAAATAATCAAGATGCAATGTTTTCTGATAAAATAGGTTTTATAATAAAAATAAATGACAAGTTATATAGATTTGAAACAGAACAAAATGAAGAGAATTCTCAAATTTTAAGAGAAGATGAAGTTGTTGTCATTATTCAAACGGTTGATAATCATGATTTCTTTGATGTAAGGAAGTTGGAGAACGAATAAATTTATTAAATCAAATTGAAATGATATGTTTTAGTTGAAAATATGGATATAAAACTTTAAAAGACGAGTTAAATTCAAATTTTATAGAAGAATTAGATAGGCCACTAAAAAGGTAATAACAAATATTTATAAGAAAATTGACCTGCTTTATAAGCGTGGTTGATTTTTTTTTCATTATAATATATAATTAATATGTTTGGAAGTGATAAATGTGAATATTAACTTAACTAAACTAATTACAAATTTAACTGATGAAATTAAAATTGATGATGAAGTAACTATTGATGACAAACTTTTAGAAAATACAGATATTAAAAAAATTAGTAAAGTAAAAGTAAAGGGTAATATATATCCAGAAGGAAATAATTTTTCTGTAAACCTAAATATAAAATGTATATTAACCCTTGTTTGCAGCATATCACTAAAGGATGTTGAATATAATATTGATATTAATGTTAATGAAATAATTGGAGAAAATGATGATATTTTAGAAGAAAATAATAAAATTATTAACAATTCTATTGATTTAATTCCAATTATATGGCAAAATATTATATTGGAAGTACCTTTGAAAGTTGTAAGCCCTGATATTGAAGTTAAAAATATTAATGGTGACGGATGGAGATTTATAACTGATGAAGAGGTTGTAGAAAAAGAAATTGATCCAAGACTCGAGAAATTAAAAGAATTCTTAGGTGAGTAAAGAGAGGAGTGTAAGAAAATGGCAGTACCATTTAGAAAAATCTCAAAAACTAGAGGTAGAATGAGAAGAACTCATTATAAAATTGAAGCTAATGGAACAGTAAAATGCTCAAATTGTGGTGCAGATATTAGATCACACAGAGTATGTCCAGAATGTGGTTTTTATAAGGGTAAAAATGTAGTAGAAAAAGAAGAAGCAACTAAATAGTTGTTTTTTTCTTATTATATATTTTTTATGATATAATAATGTAGTAGGAGAAAAAGATATGATTAAAATTTTAGCGTGTATTACTATGCTTATAGACCATATAGGATTGCTCTTTTTTCCGAAACAAATATTGTTTAGAATTATTGGTAGAATTTCAATGCCATTATTTGCTTATTGTATTGCTCGTGGAATAAAAAATACAAAGAATGTTAAAAATTATATATTTCGTATTTTATTAATAGCAATTGTTTCGCAAATACCATATATGCTTATGATAGATTATTTTGAACTTAACATTTGTTTTGTATGGGTATTAACAGTAATATTTATTTCATTATGTAAAAAATTAAAAAATAAAAAAATATACTTTGTATATATTTTACTTGTGGCTGCATTATTAGTGTTTGTTCCAATGGACTATGGTTTATATGGCTTTTTATATGTAATTACCTCATATTTTTTCTTTTTAGATAATGATATAATAAAAATGTATATTTCATGGGGCACTTTACATATACTTTATTTGTTATATAATCCTTCATCTGCAATTATGCAAGTATTTACATTTCCATCAATTATAGTAATATTTATTTGCAATAAGCTAAATCTTGAAAAAGTAAATATTAAAAGTAAATTCATTTTATGGTTTTATCCTATTCATATAATTGTATTAATAATTATAAAATTTATATTAGAAAAAATATAAAAAAATAATATATAAAGTTGATAATAATTTTTTTATTTGATAAAATGTATTTACATAAAAAAAGGAGAAAACTATGAAAAAGGGAAAATTATTTGTAATATCTGGACCAAGTGGTGTAGGAAAAGATACTATTGTAAATGAATATTTAAAAGAAAATGATGCACATTTATCAGTAAGTGCAACAACAAGAAATCCAAGAGAAGGAGAAATCCATGGAATTCACTATTACTTTTATACAAATGAAGAATTTGAAGATAGAATAAAAAAAGGTGATTTCTTAGAGTATGCAACTTACAATAATTGTTATTATGGAACACCAAAATCAAAAATAGAAGAAAAATTAAATGAAGGAATAAATGTAATACTTGTAATAGAAGTACAAGGTGCAAAAAAAGTAAAAGAATTAATAAAAGAAAGTGTACTTATATTTATACTTCCACCAAGTATTGAGGAATTAGAAGAAAGATTAAAAGTACGTAATTTAGATAGTGAAGAAATGATACAAAATAGATTAAAGATTGCAGAAGAAGAAATAAAAGAAGCAGGATTTTACGATTATGTGCTTGTAAATAAAGATGTAAAAGGTGCGGTAAATAAACTTAAAATGATAATAGATGAAGAAAATGAAAAAGATTAAGAAGTAAAATTATTTCTTAATCTTTTTTGCAGTATAATAAAGTTCTTCAAGTTTTTCATAAGTTGGACAAGAAAGTTTACTTTTTAACTCATCAAGTAAATTCTTCGGTTCACCATAATAAAACTCTTTATAATATTTTTTAATATAATCATAAATTATTTCATCCTCATTATTTTTAAGTACTATATTATTTTTTTTCGCATATTCTTTAATATGGTTTATAGATAGTTTATCAACATAACTTTTTAAAATAAAATCATTCAAATTTAACACCTCTAATAAAAAATATGTTATATAAAGAAAATTATGAAGCAAAATAATTATGGAGGATTTTTTATGGAAAACAAAGCACTAAATAATAGATTAATTATAATTTCAATTTTTGTTTTTTTATTTTTTAGTGCACTTACACTAAAACTTGTAAATGTTCAAATAATAAATAAAGATAAATATAAAAAGAGTTTAGATGATATAAAAGTGGATGAAGTATATAGTACATCAACTCCAAGAGGTAGAATATTTGATAGAAATTATAATTTACTTGTAGATAATGTTGGAGTTAAAACAATATATTATAAAAGAAAACCAGAAACAAGTACTAAAACTCAAATAGAATTAGCGTATAAAATGGCTGATAAAATAGATCTTGATTATAGTAAACTTGCTAAAACTAATTTAAAAGAATTTTATCTTGTAAATAATAAAGACAAAGTTAATAAAAAAATAACAGAAAAAGAAAGAGAATTATTAAAACAAAGAAAAATTACTATATCAGATATAAATAATATGAAAATGGAAAGAATTACAGATGAAGAACTATCTAATTATGATGAAAAAGATAAAAAGGCCGCTTATATTTATTATTTAATGAATAAGGGCTATTATTATGATGAGAAAATAATTAAAACTTATGCAAGTAATGAAGAGTTCGCATATGTATCAGAACATGTAAAAGAACTAAATGGATTTAATGTTAAACTAGAATGGGAAAGAAAATATTTATATGGTGATACATTTAAAACTATTTTAGGAAGTGTATCAACTAATGAATCAGGTATTCCATTTGAACTTAAAGATAAATACTTATCAGAAGGATATTCACTTAATGATAGAGTAGGAGTATCTTACTTAGAATATCAGTATGAATCACTTTTAAAAGGTGATAAAGCAACATACTTATTAAATGATGATAATTCATATACAGTTATAAAAGATGGAATAAGAGGAAATGATATTGTTTTAACAATAGATATAAATCTTCAAAAAGAAGTAGAACAAATATTAACTGAAGAAATAGTAAATGCTAAAATGAATAATGCTAATACTACTTATTATAATGGTTCACATGTAATAGTTACTGAACCTAAAACAGGTGAAATACTAGCAATGGCAAGCAAACAAGTAGTGGTTAATAATGGTGAATATAAAGTATATGATAATACTCCAGCACTTTTAACTAATCCAGTAACTCCAGGATCAATTGTAAAAGGTGCATCAATGAGCGTTGGATATAAAACAGGAGCAATAGATATAGGAACAAAGATGCTTGATGAGTGTGTAAAAATAAGAAATACACCAGCAAAATGTTCATGGACAAAAGGTCTTGGTTATTTAGATGATGTAAAAGCACTTGCATATTCATCTAATGCATATCAGTATAAAACAGCAATGAAAGTCGCAGGAGCAAATTATTATTATAATGGACCACTTGCTGTACCAGAATCTGCTTTTGAAACATATAGAAAAGTATTTTTAGAGTATGGACTTGGTGAAAAAACTAATATAGATTTACCAGTTGAGTCATATGGATATAAAGGTACAAGTTATGAATCAGGTCATTTACTTGATATGGCTATAGGGCAATATGATACATATACACCAGTTCAAATAGCAAGTTATATAAGTACACTTGCGGCAAATGGTAATAGGTATAAACTTCACCTGCTTAAAGAAGTTCATGAAAAAACTAATAATGAAAAAATGGGTAAAGTAATAAGAACAGTTGAACCAGAATTAATAGGTACAGTAGATTTAGAACAAAAATATAAAGACAGAATAAAACTTGGTTTTGAATCTGTTATGAAGAGTTTAGGATATGGCTATATGGGAACAGTTCCAAGTCCAGCAGGTAAAACAGGTACCGCAGAAAGTTTCTATGATTCAGATGGTGATGGAAAGATAGATATACCAACAATATCAAAAGGATTTATAGGATACGCACCTAGTTATGATCCTAAGTTTGCTATTACTGTTTTATCTCCTAATGTAAGATACAGTACAACATCTGAATATACTTCTCCAGTAAACAGTAAAATAAGTTCAAGAGTATCAAATAAAGTATTTGAAATTTTAAAATAATGTGATATAATTAGTTAGTATATGAAAAAAAGGAGGAGTTACTAATGGCAAACGGAAAGAAAAAAGAAGCTAGAGGACATGTAGCTTTAGAATGTACTGAATGTAAAGAAAACAAAGGTTTATCAAAAGAAAATTATTTTGTTTCAAAAAATAGAACAAATACACCAGATCGTTTAGAATTAAATAAGTATTGTCCTACTTGCAAGAAACATACAGTTCACAAAGAAAAGAAAAAATAATAAGAATATATAAAAAGGATTAAAGGGATAATTATGAATAAGGTAGTTGTAGTTGGCGCAGGGAATGTTGGAGTTAAATACGCTGCAGCACTTATTAGTACAAACTCTAACATTGATGAGTTAATATTAGTTGATATAAATAAGGAAAAAGCAATGGGTGAAGCAATGGACCTTAGTAATACGCTTTATGCATTAGGTTCAAAAACTAAAATTAAAGCTGGGACTTATTTAGATGCAAAAGATGCTAAAATTGTTGTAATTGCGGCGGGTGCTAATCAAAATAAGAATGAAACTAGACTTGATTTAGTTAAAAGAAATAATAAGATAATAAAAGATATAACATTAAATATTGTTAAATCAGGATTTAATGGTATATTTTTAGTTGCTTCAAATCCAGTTGATATAATAACTTATTTAGTTAAAAAATATTCTAAATTTCCAGCCGGTAAAGTAATCGGTAGTGGTACTATGCTTGATACTAGCAGACTTGCATATTTGATTTCAGATAAATTAGAAATAAATATAAGAGATGTTAGTGCATATATATTAGGTGAACACGGAGATAGCAGTTTTGCTGTTTGGTCAAGTGCTAAAGTTGGTTCTGTTTTAATAAGAGAAATATTACCACAAGAAGAACTTGATAAACTTTTAGATAAAGCAAAATATATGGCATATAAGATAATTGAACTAAAAAATGAAACTAGTTATGGTATTGGAATGTGCCTAGTTAATATAACTAATGCTATATTGAATAATGAAAATAAAGTTTTAGTTGTTTCATCTCCATATGATGACATATACTTAGGTATGCCATCAGTAATTAATGAAAGTGGAATTAAAGGTGTTATGAAGGTGGAACTTACAAAAGATGAAGCTAAAAAATTAGAAGATTCCGCAAATGTAATAAGACAAACAATAAAAAGTCTGGAGGAATAATTATGATGATAGATATAAATGATATAAAAAATGGTATGACTGTTATAGTTGAAGGTAATTTATATCAAATAGTTGATTTTTTACATGTTAAACCAGGTAAAGGTGCAGCATTCATGAAAACTAAACTTAAAAATTTAAGAACAGGTGGAACTATAGAGAAAACATTCAATACTAATATAAAAATTGAAAAAGCAAATATTTCTAAAAAAACAATGCAATATTTATATAATACTTCTGATATGTATTATTTTATGGATATGAATACATATGAACAAGTAGAATTAAGTGAAAAACAAATTGAAAATGAAAAGAAATATTTAAAAGAAAATTTAGAAGTTGAACTTGTATATTTTGAATCTGAACTTATAGGTTTAAATTTACCAGAAAAAGTAGAATACAAAGTAACATATACAACAGATGCAGTTAAAGGAAATACTTCAACAAATGCACTTAAAGATGCAACACTTGAAAATGGTCTTGAAGTAAAAGTACCTTTATTTATCTGTGAAGGTGATGTAGTAGTTATATCTACAAAAGATGGTAAGTATGTATCTAGAAAATAATAGAGAAATCTGTTATTTTTTTTGTAAATAAAATGTTAAAATAGATAATTTACTTGAAGTATTGTTAGGATAAATGATAAAATATCATTATAGAATTGGAGTTTATAAAATGAAGAAGAAAGGATTTACATTAATAGAGCTATTAGCTGTAATAGTAATACTTGGAATAATAACAGTAATAGCAGTACCAAAAATATTGGATATTATAAATAAATCAAGAGAAAGTGCAGCAAGTAGTAGTATTAAACTTGTAAAAGATGCAATTAAAACACAAGTAGCAGCAAGTGAATTAACAAATTCAGCATTTACAAAAGAAACAGATGGTTGTTATTTATTTGATTTTGATAATCAAACAACTGGTAATGCAAAAACACTAGAAATAAAAAATAAAGACAAAATATCTGGAAGCATTAAATATTGTAATAATACATTTAATGATGATACATTAAAGTTTGATGGTAATAGCATTAGTAAAGGTGATACAAAAAAGGCAATATGTAAAAGAGCTACAGTACTTCATACAGAAGAATGTACACAAACAGATTCACAATATTATTGTTCCGGTGCAGGATACACAAATAGTGGTTCAAAAGGAACAAGTACAATTACATATGGTAATTTAGGAACAAATGGAACACTTTCTTCAG
>OLGZ01001605.1_pt1 | contig 12368 bp, 14 predicted proteins | sample 1605981 | NCBI WGS metagenome assembly OLGZ01 (sample SAMN03283291) | human gut metagenome | biome: human-associated habitat; material: feces | host: Homo sapiens | place: Peru | collected 2012 | reverse complement strand
TTATTTATATAAGTTATGTCTTTCAATGTAATCTCCTACTTCCTTTGTGACTAAATTATCTATATTTTTTTCATTGGTTTTACTTTTTTTATAACTATTACAATATCCGTCATATTCTTCTTTTTTACTCCAAATATTAATTTTTTTATCAATTATATTATCATCAAAATCATGTAAATACTCATCTAAATTAGTAGATATCACATTTTTATAATTTAAATCAACATTAACTTCAGTATCTTGAATAAACTTTTCAATAAACGGATAAATTGAATTTAATATATCGCGAAATGATCTATATTTTAATTTATCCATTTCATTAAACTCGGATTCACTGTATTCTAAATTGGTTACTATAATCATTTTTTCACGTGCCCTGGTTAAACCTACATAAAATAACCTAATTTTTTCAGAAATTTCTTCCTTTATATAGTCATAACGAACTAGTTCTTTTACAAAAGTGTCATTTAATGTATCTTTGAATACTGGTAAAATAAGCCCATACTTATTATAATAAAAAACATTTTCTTTTAAATCACTAATATTAAATTTCTTATGAAGCCCAGTATAATAACAAACTGGAAATTCTAACCCCTTTGATTTATGAATATTCATAATTTTAACACTATCTGACGAGACTGTATTTAATGAATATTTTATTTCTGTTTTATCTATTTCATTCATATAATTAATAAAATCAATGGGAGTATATCCTAATTCTTCTAAATTATCAGCAATATTAAATAAATAATATATTCTAACTATTGAATCATTCATATTACCAAAAAGAGGAATTTTCAAATAAAAGGAAAAATCATCTATTATTTTGTTTAATAATTGTTTATTAGTTAATTTATTTAATATTAATAAAAAATCTTCTCTTGGAATATTAATTTTAAATAAGTATAATTCATATAAGTTATATTCATCAAATTTAGATCTTAATAATATTAATTTAGCTATGAAATATCAAACCCAAAGATTAATATATTTAAAGGAAATAAATATGTTATTAGATAATTATAAAAAAACTAATACTAAATTTAATAAGGATAACACTAAAATATTTATTAATAATTTGTATGATATTATAAGTGTATATATATATTTACTTACTGATAATGAGTTTCAGTTTACTAAAGAAGCAATAAAAAAAGTTCTATCTTATGATTTTGATTTTATTGATAAATATTTATATACTTATAAAATAATTCTTATTAAAATATGGAATAATTATGCAAATTATTATTTTGTAACAGATTTAGATTTAAATAAAGATAATATATATTTACTTACTTTAAATAATATGGATTATTATAGTGATAGTGGTTATATATGTGATGTTCCTAAGGATTTTATTACTTATTTTAATATGAGTAATGATGATATTTTAAATTTTAAATTACCAAATAAATTAAAGGAAAAATATGAAATTTCTTTGAAAGGTTATAATACAAATAATATTAGTTACAAGGCATTATATACTAAGTTATCTAAAATAAATTTTGATAGTTTATTACCTGTTGTATATATCAAAAAATAAGCTAGTAAAAATATCAAATTTTTAAATTTAATATTATTTCAGATAGTTATTGCTAGATAATTTAAAAAGTAAAGTGAAATATATAGATAATATATAAAATAGTAAATATACGTTTTTCATTGTTGACTAAAAAAATCTGCTATCTAAATGAATTTTTCTATATTATAATTAAAAATTTATTATTTTAAAATAAAACCTGATAAAAATATCTCTTTTCACTTTGATATTTTTATCAGGCTTTTTATTATTTTTTTATTAATTTATAAAACTTTTTTATTATTGGTTTGAATACTTTAATTAATTTATATTTAAATTTATTGATAATTAAATCATATTCACCAGAAAATTCTAGAATAATAGAGTTATATTTAGATTTGAAGATATATAATTGGTCATCTAATGTTCCACTAATTCCTCCTAAATTGCAATAATCACAGTTGTTATCTATGGAAATCTTTGCTGCTTCAAGGGCAACTCCACCTGATACATTTAATTTGTTTAAAGATCGGTCATTACCTGCATATAAATATTCACTAACTCTAATTCCGTCATTGTTTGGAACAATTAATAAAGCAGAAGATAGTGTAATAATATTTCCTTTAGTTTCCTTTAGTTTTTTTACATAGTTAATTTCTTCTTCTTTTCCATTATTATTTTTTAAAAAATTAATATATTTATCTAAATCAACATGCCCAAATATTAGATATACTCTATTTTTAAAATTATCAATAATTTTGTTAAAATATTCTTCATTTCGTAGATGTATATTTTTATTTTCCTCTGTACATTTTAAAAGGTGTACAAATTGTTTAATATCTTTTTTCTCATGACTGTAAGTAAAATATACTCCTCTTTTTTTATGAAAATCCCCTAGATAGTATCTATATTTACTCTTAAATGTTTTTAATAGTTGTTCATAATTTATTTTTTCATTATTATCATTAATTAATGGTATTGCCATTTGATATCTTGGTTGTAAATTGGCGTGAAGATTTTTACTAAATCCTTGATGTATATATCCTAAATTTAAAAGATTATTATGTTTGATGTTATAATTATGTGATAACACATCAAAACTTAAGTTTTTGTTTTTAGTAAATTTTTCACTGACACAAAAATTTGGGTCAATTTTTACAATATACGCTTTATATTTTTTTGCCAAAATTTTAATATTTTCAGTCATGAATTTTAATAGTTCTTTATTTTCAAAGTCTATTAGATATCCTCTTGGAATATAAAACATAGTAAATCCTTTTCTTAATTTTCTTATTAAGATAGAACATGCAGCAACTAGAACTTTTTTTTCATAAACTCCACATAATATATTATCCCAATTGTTTTTAACAAGGGCCCAAGCTTTTTCTTGCATGAATGATGCATATTTATATTTTTTTATAAATTCATTATATTCTTTAATGTTTATATCTTTTTTAAATGTGTACATGAAATCACCATTACTATTATATCTTAAAGTAATTGATTTTACAACTTGTTTAAAAGGAAAAAAGATAGTATAATTGACTAATAGAGGAGAATTTATGAAAAAAAATACATTTATACAAGGTGCTTTTGTTGCAACAGCTGGAATTATCATTGTTAAATTAATTGGCCTTTTATATGTTGTCCCATTTAATGCTATAATTGGTGAAAAGGGTGGCGCTTTATATGGATATGCTTATAATATTTATATGTTATTTTTGTCTATATCAAGTGCTGGTTTTCCTTTTGCAATTAGTAAATTGACAAGTGAGTATAATGCTTTAGGTTATAAAAGAGCCATTTTAGATACTTATAAAATAGCAACCAGAATTATTTTTTTGATATCTTTTGTTATATTTATATTATTATTTTTATTCGCACCTCAAATTGCTCATTTAATAATAGGTTCATCCACAGGTGGAAATACTATCTCTGATATTGCTTTTGTAATTAGAATGGTTTCATTTGCTATTTTGGTAGTTCCTTTTTTAAGCGTTGCAAAAGGTTTTTTGCAGGGGCATAAGTATATTTCTCCAACAAGTATTAGTCAAATAATAGAACAGGTAGTTAGGGTTATACTAATATTAGTAGGTAGTTTTTTAGCTTTAAAAGTATTTAATTCTGATTTAAAAACGGCGGTTGGTATTGCTGTAAGTGGAGCTTTTTTTGGTGGCCTTGCTGCCTACATATATTTAAAAATAAAAATTAAACAAAATAAACTTTTAACTATTACTGTAGATGAACATAGGATTTCAACTAAAGAAATAATAAAAAAAATATTTAGTTACTCTATACCATTTATTATTGTTAGTTTAGTTTATAATCTATATAATACTGTTGATATGATTTTAGTTTCTAGAACTATGAATGATATATTGCATATGGATGCTAAGGTAATTGAATCTGTAATTAGTGTATTTACCACTTGGGGAGTGAAACTTAATAACATATTACTTGCAGTCACAACAGGTTTAACAACAAGTCTTATTCCTAATATAGTAGCAAGTTTTACTAAGGGTAATATGAAGGATGTAAATTGTAAATTTAATAAGGCGATGCAATGTGTTATTCTTATTATAGTGCCAGCTACTATTTTTTTGTCCTTGCTTGTACAACCCGTTTGGACTTTATTTTATGGTAAAAGTGTGTATGGACCTATCGTTTATAAAATGTTTGTTTTTACTGCTTTATTTGGCGGCTTTCATTCGATTGTTGTAAATACATTACAAGGACTTAGTAAATATAGACTTGTTATATCTAGTGTATTATTAGGCCTTATTATTAATACTGTTTTTGATGTTCCATTTATGTTAATATCAAATTATTTCGGTTTTAATCCAAGCTATGGTGCTATTATAGCAGCTATGTTTGGATATAGTGTTTCAATAATGTTATCATTAAATGTACTTCATAAAAAGTATCATTTTGATTTTTCCTCTACACTAACAAAAATTCCTTCATATTTAATATCTAATATAATATTTATTATAACAATATTAATTATGAAAATATTTATTCCTACTAATTTAACAGGTAGACTTATTCAAATACCAATACTTTTAGTATATGGAGTTATTAGTTTTATAATTTATATAATAATAAATTATAAAGCAGGTAACTTAGAAAATATAATTAATTTAAAGAAAGGAAGAAAAAATGAAAATAGGAATAGCGACTGATCATCACGGTGTTTTGTATAAAGAAGAACTGACAAATTTTTTATCTTCACTAGGGTATAATGTAATAGATTATGGACCATTTTCATCAGATATGGTAGATTATCCTGATTATGCTTTTAAAGTTGGTGAAGCAATTAGAGATAAAAAAATAGATTATGGAATTTTAATTTGTAATACTGGTATTGGAATGAGTATTGCTGCTAATAAGGTTAAATCTGTAAGATGCGGTCGTGTATGTAATTTATATGATGCAAAGATGACTAGGAGAGATAATGATGCGAATGTTATTGCTTTATCTAGTCAGTTAGATCTTGAAAATGTAAAAGAAATATTGAATGTGTTCTTTACTACTGATTATGCTAATATAGAAAGATATAATAGAAGAATAGAGAAAATTAATAATTATGAATATTAAGTTAATATTATATATTATATCAGTTCCAATTTCTATATTAGCTTTAGACAGTATAAAAATAAATAATATTTTTAAAATAAATCATGTCTTTCAGGCTAGATTATTATATTTATTAATCAGTTTTTCCCTAGCTTATTTGTTTACAAATTTTTTGTATGATTTTTATTCAATTATATGATAAAGTAGTATGTTTTATATGAAAGGTAGTGTTACATGAGTATAAAAAAAATACTATTTTTTTCTTTTATAATAATAATTATTCCTTTTGTTATTGTAAACATTTTTATCAAAAATGATGAAATTACATTTAATTATACATCAAATTCTATAGTACGTGTTTTTAGGGAAAAAACAAAGACTATAGAAAATGTTCCACTTGAACAATATGTTTATGGAGTAGTTTCTTCGGAAATGCCTGCAAGTTTTCCGTTTGAAGCTTTAAAAGCCCAAGCTGTTGCTTCAAGGACATATGTTATGTATCAAATTCAAAAAAATAGAAATAATAAATATGATGTTTATGATTCTGTTAATAGTCAGGTATATAACTCTGATTCTCAATTGAAAGAAAAATGGCAGGATAAGTATACTGAGTATAGTAACAAAATTAAAAAGGTAATTTTACAAACTATGGGACAATATTTAGTTTATGATAATAAAATAATAGAAGCTTTTTTCTTTTCCACAAGTGTAGGATATACTGAAAATAGTGAAGATGTTTTTAGTGAACAATTACCGTATTTAAGAAGTGTAGAAAGTAAGTGGGATCAAAAGTCACCTGCTTATAGTGATACTAAATTATTTTCAAAAAATAATTTTTATTCATTACTTGGTTTAGAATACAGTGATAATTTAACTATTACAAATATAAAAAAAACAAAAACTGGTAGAATAAAAAGTTTAAATATTAATGGTAAAATATTTAATGGTAAGGATATTAGAACTAAGTTAAATTTAAAATCAACTTTTTTTAATATAATAAATGAAGGCAATGAGGTAAAAATAACTACAAGAGGATATGGGCATGGTGTTGGAATGAGTCAGTATGGTGCAAATGGCATGGCATTGGCTGGCTTTACCTACGATCAGATTTTAAAATATTATTATACTGGTGTTGAAATAAAAAAATAAAAAAGTTGTGTATAAAAAAAAATAAAGTGTTAAGACTGTAAATGAGGTGATAAAATGACAAGAAGACTTAAGAAACCTGTAATTTACAGTTTATATGCATTGGCATTTATAATGTTAATTTTGGGTATTTTTTTACTTGAAAAGAGTACTAATAAATTGGATTATAAAAATAAGGATTATCAATATGTATCAAAAACTGGAATAGAGAAAGATGTTCCTGTTGTTAATACCAATAATATGCTTATAAAACCATATACAGATACTGATGTTACTATTGTAAAAGATTATTATGATTATAAGGGTAGTGAAGATGAACAAAAAGAATCTATAATTTATTATGAAGGAACCTATATGCCAAGTAATGGAATATCTTATGGTAAAGATAAAGAGTTTAACGTTATTTCTATACTTGATGGTAAAGTCACTAAAGTAAAAGAGGATACCACACTTGGGAATATTATTATAATTACTCATGATAATAAAATAGTATCTACTTACGAAAGTGTTAAAGATATATCTGTAAAAGAGGGAGATACAGTAAAACAGGGTGATGTAATTGCTAAAAGTTCTACTTCTAATATATCTTCTGAGTTAAATAATCATTTATATTTTGAATTATCAATTAATGATCAATTAGTAAATCCAGAAGATTATTTTGGAAAATCAATTAATGAAATAGGAGCTTAAGGCTCTTTTTTATGTATATTTTATATAATTTTTCATAATTTTTAATAGGTGATATTTTGAATGTTATTTCAAAAAGGGTGCTTAATGAGGCAAAATATATATTGAAAACAAAATATACTATTAGACAGATAGCAGAAGAGTTTATGGTATCTAAAAGTACGGTGCATGTTGATTTAAATATAAGGTTAAAAAAGTTAGATTATTCTTTATATCATAAAGTCAAACAAATTTTAATTAAACATTTAGAAGAAAGACATATTAGGGGTGGAGAATCTACAAGAAAAAAATATGAAAAATTAACTTAAAATTACAAAAATGTATTAATATATGTTATAATTAAAAGTACGATGGGGTGATTTGATGTTTTCAAAGGATATAGGAATAGATTTAGGAACAGCTAATGTATTAATTTATATTAAGGGTCAGGGAATAGTTCTTAATGAACCTAGTATAGTAGCAATAGATGCTGAAACAAAAAAACCTTTAGCAGTAGGACATGAAGCAAGGGAAATGTTTGGGCGAACTCCGGGAAGTGTTAAGGCAATTCGTCCTATGAAGGATGGCGTAATAGCTGATTTTGAAATCACAGAAATGATGTTAAATAGTTTTATAAAAAAAGTAAATGGTAAATCTTTTTTTTCAAGGCCTAGAATTTTAATATGTTGTCCTTCAAATATTACACAGGTAGAAAAAAATGCTATTAAAGAGGCTGCTGAAAGAACAGGAGCAAGGAAAGTCTTTTTAGAAGTAGAACCTAAAGTAGCAGCAATCGGAGCCGGTATGGATATATCTAAACCTAGTGGCAATATGGTCATTGATGTTGGTGGTGGTACTACTGATATAGCTATTCTTTCTTTGGGTGGAATTGTAACAAGTTCATCAATTAAAATAGCTGGTAATGTATTTGATGCTGATATAGTGAAATATATAAAAGACAAATATAAACTTTTGATTGGCGAAAGAACTGCTGAAGATATTAAGTTTACTATTGGCTCGGTATTTCCTGGTAGTAGAAATGAAAAAATGGAAGTTAAAGGTAGAGACTTAGTGACTGGTCTTCCACACACTGTGACCATTACTTCAGATGAAATTGAGGAATCCTTAAGGGAAAGTGTTTATGAAATTATTCATGCTACTAAAAATGTATTAGAACAAACACCACCAGAACTTTCAGCAGATATTATAGATAAAGGTATTGTAGTAACTGGTGGTGGTGCACTTATTCATGGATTTGATGAATTGCTTTCACATGAATTAAAGGTTCCTGTTTTTGTTGCAGAAAGCCCTCTTACTTGTGTAGTAGAGGGAACAGGAATTTTACTTGATAATCTACATTTAATAGGAAAATAATAAAAAAATAGAAAAAAAGTATTGCAATTTCAATGAAAATATTATATACTTAATGAGTAATTTGATCTTTTGATTGAATTATGTGCCTGAGTGGCGAAATTGGTAGACGCACAGGACTTAAAATCCTGCGGGAGTCAAATCCCGTGCCGGTTCAAGTCCGGCCTTAGGCACCATAATGGAGAAATAACCAAGTCTGGTTGAAGGTACCGGTCTTGAAAACCGGCAGGTCGGAAACGGCGCGGGGGTTCGAATCCCTCTTTCTCCGCCATTAAAATTTATATAATATCGCGGGATGGAGCAGCTTGGTAGCTCGTTGGGCTCATAACCCAAAGGTCGTTGGTTCAAATCCAGCTCCCGCAACCATTTGGTCCCGTGGTGTAGCGGTTATCACGTCTGCCTGTCACGCAGAAGATCGCGAGTTCGATTCTCGTCGGGACCGCCATTTTTTTTGGCTCTATAGCTCAGCAGGTAGAGCACAGGACTGAAAATCCTGGTGTCGGTGGTTCAACTCCACCTGGAGCCACCATTTAAAATTCAAAGCTGGGGTACCGGCTTTTATTTGGATACTATATTGACTTATGTTAAAAAAAGTGGTAGTATTATAGGTGTCTTTGATGACTTGCGCTCGTAGCTCAGCTGGATAGAGTGTTTGGCTACGAACCAAAAGGTCAGGGGTTCGAATCCCTTCGAGCGCACCATTTATCGGGAAATGGCTCAACTTGGTAGAGCACTTGGTTTGGGACCAAGGGGTTGCAGGTTCAAATCCTGTTTTCCCGACCATTTAGTTTATAAAGCCTTGTATTTCAAGGCTTTTATAATAATTTGATATTCATAACCCTTATAAAACACTTAAAATTATTTATTTTGTTTTATTTGATTCAAGATGTTGACCGCTTTATCTTCATCTTTTGGAATCATATGTGAATAGGTATTGAGTGTCATATTTATATCTGAATGACCTAATCGTTCCGAAATAACTGTTATAGGTACATTCATTGATAATAATAGGGATGCATGACTATGTCTGAAGTCGTGTATCCTTATTTTTTTGACTTCTGCTATTTCACAATACTTATCTTTTTTTCTACCTATTGTAGATGGTGATAATGGATTTAAACCACCAAATATGAACCACTCATCATTAAAATCTACAAGGCCTTGATAGAATTTTTTTAATTCATTTAATTTGCTGATTAATTCATCATCCAGTTTTACTTGTCTTATACTTTTATTGGTTTTTGGAGTATTTATAATATGCTTATTATCAACCATTTCTTTTGAGATGGTTTTTTCAATATCTAAATATCCATTTTTAAAGTCATTCCAATTTAAAGCAAGTGCTTCACCTTGTCTTAACCCTGTATAGTATAAAGTTTCAAAAAATGTTTTATATACTAAATCATCAACACAATTAATAAACTTTTGAAATTCTTCTATAGTCCAAAAATTAACATTTTTCTTTAATTCAGTTTTTCTTTTAAAATTACCGGTTAAAGTTGCTATATTATCTTTTAAACCATAGAATCTAATTGCATAATTTAGTATATTAACCATAGCACCATGCAAACTAGAATTATATTTGTGCCTAAAACCTTTTTTCTCAATCTCTATTTGCCATTTTAAATAAACACTATTTGTTATCTTGTTAAGTTTATATTCTTTAAAATAAGGCAATATATGATTTTCAAATCTACTTACAACTGATCTAAATGATTGGGCTTTTAATTGCAATTTTTTATAATTCATATATTCCAACCATAAATCATTAAAAGTCATTTTTGAATAATCAGATTTATCACACATTTTAAATTCCATTTCAGCTTGTAGTGCTTCTTTTTTAGTAGCAAAACCTGTTCTCTCAAATTGTTTTCGATTTCCGAATACATCATCAGCATATACTCTGAATTTCCACTTTTTAGTCTTCTTATCTTGATATACTGGCATAACTTAAAGTCCTATCATTTAATTTTGCTTCTGTATCAGCCATACTAACAATATAATCAATATTAAGACCAAGATATTCAAGAACTTTTTCAGTAGGAACTACAATAGTTTTACCTTTTGGTATCTTTTTACCTTCTTTTAAAATTTCTTCTTCAATCTTATTTCTTATTTTAATTGCAGCATCTCGTCCACAGTTAGCAATTAAACTTATTTCTTTAATACTAGCCCAAGGTTTTGATACTATTTGAAATAATTCTAAATAGGACATATTCTTCCCTCCTTTCTATTGGCAATAGGTTGCCATAATTAGATAATACGCCTGTTTACTGATATTGTCAACTAGTTTCCAAAAAAATATTTATTTTTCTTTTAGAGTGTGTTATAATCTATGTAGAAAGCGGTTGAAAATTATGGAAAATTATAATAATATTGGAGAATTAATAAAGAATGCTAGAGAAGAAAAAGGTTATTCTGCAAGAGAACTAGCAAAACTTTGTGATATAAGTCATACTGAAATAAGTAATATAGAAAGTGGTAAAAGAGTAAAACCTGCTATATTAACTTTAAAAGCATTTGAAAAATATCTAGATTTAGATTTTAAAGAATTAGCAAAAGCAGTAGGATACTCTGATGAAACTATTGAATATGGTGATAATGATATTATTGTTTCATTTGATAGGTATGATAAAAAAGTAAAAGAGTTTGAATTAAAAATGAAAGACTTAAATAATAAATTAATAATAAAAAAACATATTGGTGTTGATATAAAAGAATATTTTGATCCAATATATGAATACTTAAAATCACAAGATAATGTTGATAAAGATTTACTTAAAAAAGCAGATTCAATTTATACATTTATAGATAATTTAATGCGAGATTAGTAATAATTATAAGATGTTGATAAAATTTATATTTTAAAACGATTTTTAGTTAAAAAGCATCTAATTATGTTAAAATATGATACAAGAACTTCAGGAGGTATATGATATGAAAATAGAGATAGAAGAATTTTTAAATAAAACATTAGAAGATTTTTTTCCACAAAAAGGAAATTGGAAAAGTAGCTGTTTTTCTAAGTCAAAAGTGTTAGATGAAATTAACTTACCATGTCATTTAAGAGATGATAAATGGTTAGCCGATTTAATACTAAAAAAATATAATCTATATTCTTTAGGAAAAGATAATATTCTAGAATATATTATTAATTCCAATAATTTTAATAAATTAAGATATGAATATGAGCAAAAGATTGTTAGTTGGCAAATTGATTGGATGCGTAACGGTGGAGAAAATTGGATAATTGATGAAGAACTAGGTGGAGATTTATATATGTTCAGTACTAAATGTGATTATGCATTTAGAAAGGGAATTGTTGATACTTTACTGGCAATTGGGATGAATATAGATGCAATTGAAGAAGGAATTGAAAAGAATTCAAGTAAATGGCGAGAAGGACATATGAGAGTTGCTTTTCACAATTTATATTCTGTATCAAGCTTTAGTTTCTATGGTAATGGAGATAAAATGTTAGAGGAACCGAGCCAAGAACATTATGAAAAATGGTTGAAATTAAGATTATATGAATATTATATTGAACATAAAGATTCTGTAGATAAATATGGTGAAATACTACCTGAAATGAAAATGACAGAATTAGAAGTTATAGAATTGGAAAAGTGGTTAGAAGCAGCACATGAAGAAAGAATGAAACAAATAACTGAATTTAAAAATAAGGGTTATTCTTTGAATATTCCTGAAATGAAAGAAATTGATTACTATGGATGTGATGTTTTACCTGCTGACAAATTAGAAGATATTATACATTTACAAAAAAAGAATAATAAAGCACCAAGGTTAGACTTTAAAACATGGTTATATTTATATATTACTAAAAATATATAGGGTCCTGTAACACAGAATTCGACTTAAAATGCTCTTTATTAGCCACATATTACTAAAAATATACAGAGTCCTGTAACGACGGACTTTAATTTATCATAAAAAAGAAGTCATATATTACTAAAAATATACAGGGTCCTGTAACGATACGAGAATAGTTGTTCTACCAAAACAAGTCATATATTACTAAAAATATACAGGGTCCTGTAACAACACTTTGTAATGTTTATTATTTAAGAAT
>OLGZ01001597.1_pt1 | contig 12395 bp, 8 predicted proteins | sample 1605981 | NCBI WGS metagenome assembly OLGZ01 (sample SAMN03283291) | human gut metagenome | biome: human-associated habitat; material: feces | host: Homo sapiens | place: Peru | collected 2012 | reverse complement strand
AGAGCCACAGTGCCCACGCAAGGGGTCATCACGTGCTGATAGCCCAGCTTGCGCTCCTTTTCCTTGATATAGTTCTCCAGCTCCTGCCAGACCGTATAGCCTCTGGGCAGGAACATGGGCATGCCCCGGCCTACCAGCTCATCGGTCATGAACAGGCCCATTTCCTTGCCAATCTTCCGGTGGTCTCTGGCCTTAGCCTCCTCCTGCTGCTGCAGGTACTCGTCCAGTTCCTCCTGGGAAGCGAAAGCAACGCCGTTGATACGGGTGAGCATCTTGTTGTTGGCATCGTTCTTCCAATAAGCGCCGGACTGCTGGGTGATCTTAAAAGCCTTCAGGCCCTTGGTGTAGGTCAGGTGGGGGCCGACGCACATATCGATATAGTCGCCCTGCTGGTAGAAGCTGATGACGGCATCCTCGGGCAGGTCGCCGATGTGCTCCTCCTTATACTTGGCGTGACGGTCGTGCATGAGCTTGACGGCCTCGTCCCGGGGCAGGATGAAGGGCTTGATGGGCAGGTTCGCCTTGACGATCTTCTTCATTTCTTTTTCGATGGCTTCCAGGTCCTCGTCGGTCAGCTTCTTGTCGCCGAAGTCCACATCATAATAGAAGCCCTTCTCGGTAGCGGGACCATAGGCAAAGTCCGCATCGGGGTACAGATGCTGGATGGCCTGGGCCATAATGTGGGCAGCCGTATGCCGCAGAACGTGCTGGGCTTCCTCAGCGGGGCACTCTGCTACAGTACCGTCTTTGTAGATGATTTTCATGGTTTTTGTCTCCTTTTCTGAGCGTCGGGATGCAAAAAAGCACCCCTGGTTTTTCCAAGGGTGCTTTGAAATCAGCACGGTTCCACCTTGACTTTTCACTCATAGCCCTCTGTCGTTGGGCGGACACGGCAGTGCTTGCGCCTTTTAAAAAGACTTTCTCGCACGCAGCTCAGGAGTGGTATCGCCCAAAGCACCGGGACACGCTTGCAGCTCAGTGCGCGTCTCTCTGGATCCGACACAAAACGGGGTCAGTCTCCCTCATCGCTATTGCTTGCAGTATAGCACCTTTTTCTTCAAAGTGCAAGCCCCTTTTCAGAATCTTTTCTGCACTTTTCAATTTTTTCTTTTCAAAAGCCCTTGCAGGCCGGTTTGGTCTGCAAGGGCTTTTCATAGGTCTTTGCTTACTTAAAATACTTCACGGCGGCCTCAAACATACGAATATCGTATTCACCGGGGACATTGCGGTAGAGGTCCTTGCCGATACGTTCGCTGTGGCCCATCTTGCCGAAGACGCGGCCATCGGGAGAGGTAATGCCCTCAATGGCACAGACGGAGCCATTGGGATTGAAGGCAGCGTCCATAGTGGGCTTGCCCTCCAAATTCACATACTGCGTGGCGATCTGGCCGTTTTCTGCCAGCTTTTTGACCAGGGCCTCGCTTGCCAGGAACTTGCCCTCGCCGTGGGAAATGGGCACATTGTACACATCCCCAACCTGGGTCAGGCTCAGCCAGGGGGACTTATTGGAGGCCACCCGGGTGTGAACAATGCGGCTCTGGTGCCGGGCGATGGTGTTAAAGGTCAGCGTGGGGCAGGTATCATCGGTGTCGATGATCTTGCCATAGGGCACCAGGCCCAGCTTGATAAGCGCCTGGAAGCCGTTGCAAATGCCGCACATCAGGCCGTCCCGGTCGTTCAGCAGCTTCATGACCTGCTCCTGAATTGCAGGATTCCGGAAGAAAGCGGTGATAAACTTGGCGGAGCCGTCGGGCTCGTCGCCGCCGGAGAAACCGCCGGGGATGAAAACCATCTGGCTGTCGGCAATTCGCTTTGCCACGTCCTCCACGGACCGCGCCACATCGTCGGCCGTCAGGTTACGGATGACTGCAATGTCCGCCTCTGCACCGGCAGCCTGCACGGCTCTGGCAGAGTCATATTCACAGTTGGTTCCGGGGAACACGGGAATCAGCACCTTGGGTTTCGCCGTCTTCACAGCGGGTGCAGGGTAAGAAGTGGCCTTGTAATCAAAGGCAGGCACTTTTTCCCGGGTCTCCACGGTTTTCGTGGGATAGACGCTTTCCAGGGTAGCGGTATTCAGGTCGTAGAGCTCCTCAACGGACACCTGCTCGTCATCCAGGATGATGTCCTGCTCCTCCATGGTATAGCCGATCTTCCGGCCAAAATTGCAGTCCTCGGTAAGCTCGGCGATGATGTCGCCATAGCCGCAGTCCGCGTCCTCGCCCCGGAAGCCAATGCCGTTGCCAAAGGACATCTTCATAACCGCCTCGGAGACACCGCCGGCATCCACCGCCCAGGCAGCCTTTACCTTCCCCGCCTGGCACAGGGCATGGAACTTCTCCCAGAACGTTTTCAGGTCCTCATAGCTTCCGTCAGAGGCAAAGCAGTACACAGGATGCCCCGGCTCCTTGAATTCATTGGAGATCACGTCTCCCGCCTTGACGGGGGCAATGGCAAAGGAGATCACCGTAGGGGGCACGTCCTTGTCCAGGAAGGAGCCGGACATAGAGTCCTTGCCGCCAATGGCACCTGCATCCAGGTGGAGCTGAGCATCCAGAGCGCCCAGCAGCGCTTCAAAGGGCTTGCCCCAGCGGTCAGGCTCGTTTCTCAGCTTTTCGAAGAACTCCTGCAGTGTCAGATAGGCCTTTTTATAGTCTGCACCGGCGGCCACAATTTTTGCCATGGAGGAGATCACCGCCGCTTTGGCGCCCTCAAAGGGGTTGGCGCTCAGCAGTTCCGGGTCACAACCCCAGGCCATGACGCTGGCAGCATCGGTCTGCTGCCCGGGCAGCACCGGCAGCTTGGCAGCCATGGCCTGGGCCGGGGTTGCCTGGTTCTTGCCGCCGAAGGGCATCAGAAGAGAGCCCGCACCGATGGTGGAATCGAACCGCTCCACCAGGCCCCGCTGGGAGGCAAAGCGCAGCTGAGCGGCCATTTCCTTCAGGCTGGCATCAGGGGTTTCCACAGCCTTGGAAGCAGGCACTTCCACCTGTGCGTGCTTCACGGCACCATTGGTATTCAGGAAGTCCCGGCTCAGGTTGGCGATCTCGCGGCCCTTCCAGGACATGACCATTCTCGCCTCTTCCGTGACCACAGCCACCCGGTAGGCCTCCAGGTTTTCCTTCTCGGCGGCGGCAATAAAGGCCGCCACATCTTCAGGTGCAACCACAACGGCCATACGCTCCTGAGATTCGGAAATGGCCAGCTCTGTGCCGTCCAGGCCGTCGTACTTCTTCCGCACGGCGTCCAGGTCAATCCGCAGGCCGTCGGCCAGTTCGCCGATGGCCACGGAAACACCGCCGGCGCCAAAGTCATTGCAGCGCTTGATCAGACGGGTGACATTGCCGTCCCGGAACAACCGCTGAATCTTCCGCTCCTCGGGAGCGTTGCCCTTCTGGACCTCGGAGGCCATGGTGGTCAGGGACTTCATATTGTGGCTCTTGGAGGAGCCAGTGGCACCGCCGATGCCGTCCCGGCCGGTACGGCCACCCAGCAGGATGACCACATCCCCAGGTGCAGGGGACTCTCTGCGGACGTTGCCTGCGGGGGTCGCCGCCACCACCGCGCCGCACTCCAGGCGCTTGGCAACATAGCCCTCGTGGTAAAGCTCCGCCACATGGCCGGTGGCCAGGCCAATCTGGTTGCCGTAGGAGGAGTAGCCCGCCGCCGCCGTCTGGCAGAGCTTCCGCTGGGGGAGCTTTCCGGGCAGGGTGTCCTTCAAGGCTGTCCGGGGGTCCCCGGCACCGGTGACGCGCATGGCCTGGTGCACATAGGCACGGCCGGACAGGGGGTCCCGGATGCAGCCGCCAATGCAGGTAGCCGCGCCGCCGAAGGGCTCGATCTCCGTGGGATGGTTATGGGTCTCATTCTTGAACATCAGCAGCCAGTCCTGATCCTCCCCGTTGACGGTGGCCGTCACATGGATGGAGCAGGCGTTGATCTCCTCGCTCTCGTCCAGCTCCGGCAGCTTACCCTGCTTTTTCAGGTACTTTGCGCCGATGGTGGCGATGTCCATCAGAGTCTGGGGACGGGCGGCCGCCTTTTCCTCCCCGTAAACTGCCACACGGGCAGAGAGGTATTCCTCATAGGCGGCCTGAACCTCCGGATCATGGATGACGATCTTGTCCAAATGGGTCGAGAAGGTGGTATGGCGGCAATGGTCAGACCAATAGGTATCCACCACCTGAATCTCCGTAATGGTGGGATCTCGCTTTTCCTCATCCCGGAAATAAGCCTGAAGGAATTTCAGATCATCCAAGTCCATGGCAAGGCCCAGCTTGTCCAGCAGTGCGGAAAGGGCCGCTTCGTCCATGGAGATGAAGCCCTCCACCGTGGCAACGGTGGTAGGCGTTGCGTAGGCAATGGCCAGGGTCTCCGGCACATCCAGAGAAGCTTCCCGGCTTTCCACTGCGTTGATGACGTATTTCTTAATGGCGGCAAGCTCATCCGCGCTGACCTCACCGGACAGGACATAGACCTTGGCGGTGCGAATGGTGGGTCGGTTGCCCTGGGAGATGATCTGGATGCACTGGGCCGCGGAGTCCGCCCGCTGGTCATACTGGCCGGGCAGGGGTTCTACCGCAAAGACCACATCCCCCACAGGCACCTCATAGCTGACATTATCCACCTGGGGCTCAGAAAAAACGGTGTTTACCGCGGAATCGAACAGAGCCTTGTCGATATTCTCCGCATCATAGCGGTTTACCACCCGCAGCCCCCTCAGGCTGTGGATGCCCAAAAAGTCCTGAATCTCCCGCAGCAGGCTGTCTGCCTCGTGGGTCTGGCCCGTCTTCTTTTCTACGTATACTCGATAAACCATAGAGCATTTTCCTCCGGTTCTTTATTTCAGGGCCTGCAAAGCCCGCTGTCCGATATCACTTCTGCGGTAGGCATTTTCAAACTGGACCCCATCGGAAAGGCGGTATGCCTCCCGAATGGCTGCTTCCAGGGTATCCGCCACGGCGGTGGTGCCGGTAACCCGGCCGCCGGAGGTGACGAGAACGCCATTCTCATCCAGCTTGGCACCTGCCACATAGGTATGTTTCTCGGCCTCCTCGGTCATGGTCAGGGAGAAGCCCTTCTTGTAGGACACGGGGTAACCCTGAGAAGCCTTGATGACGCAGCAGGCGTTTTTCTTGGAGAATTTCACCTCTGTCTCAGCCAGGCATCCATTGGTGGTCGCCTGCATAACAGTCAGCAGGTCGCTTTCCAGAAGGGGCAGCACCACCTGGGTTTCCGGATCGCCGAAGCGGCAGTTGTACTCAATGACCTTGGGGCCCTTGGGCGTCAGCATCAGGCCGAAGTACAGGCAGCCCTTAAAGGTCCGGCCCTCGGCGTTCATGGCGCGGATGGTGGGCAGGAAAATCTCAGCCATGCACTGCTTGGCCACTGCCTCGGTGTAATAGGGATTGGGAGCCACGGTACCCATGCCGCCGGTATTCAGGCCGGTGTCTCCGTCCCCTGCCCGCTTGTGATCCATGGAGGAAACCATGGGCTTGACTGTCTTTCCATCCGTGAAGGACAGAACGCTGACCTCCGGCCCGGTGAGGAATTCCTCAATGACAATGTGTTCGCCGCTCTTGCCGAAGACCTTGTCCGCCATCATGGATTTGACGGCGTTCACAGCCTCTTCCCGGGTCTGGGCAATGATCACGCCCTTGCCCAGGGCCAGACCGTCGGCCTTGATGACCGTAGGGATGGGGGCGGTCTCCAGATATTGGAGGGCAGAAGCCATATCGTTGAACACTTCGTATTCCGCCGTGGGGATGCCGTACTTCTTCATGAGGTTCTTGGAAAACACCTTGCTACCCTCGATGATGGCTGCATTGGCTCTGGGGCCGAAGCAGGGAATGCCCTTTTCCTCCAGCGCATCCACAGCGCCCAGCACCAGGGGATCGTCCGGGGCAACAACGGCATAGTCAATTTTGTTTTCCACCGCAAAATCTACGATTTTGGCAATATCCGTTGCCCCGATGGGCACACACACCGCATCCTTGGCAATGCCGCCATTGCCGGGGAGGGCGTAAACGGTCTCCACGGATTTGTTCTCTTTCAGCTTCTTGATGATGGCGTGCTCACGACCGCCGCCGCCGACTACAAGGATTTTCATATTACATCAACCTTTCCATTGCTGTAAATCAGCGCACATAATGGATAAGCCGCCCTTTTTCCGGCGGATTATCACGACAGTGTGCGCACTGCCTCGCAATGACATGGGGGATTAGTGATGGAACAGCCGCATGCCGGTGAAGGCCATGACAATGCCATCTTTGTTGCACTCTTCAATGACCAGATCGTCCCGGATGGAGCCGCCGGGCTGGGCGATATAGCTGACGCCGGAGGCGTAGGCCCGCTTGATGTTGTCCGCAAAGGGGAAGAAGGCGTCGGAGCCCAGGGACACGCCCCGGATGGCTCCCAGAAATGCCCGCTTGTCCTCAGCGGTAAGGGGCTCGGGGCGCTGGGTAAAGTAGTTCTGCCAGATACCCTCGGCGCACACGTCCTCTTCGTTGCCGTTGATATAGCCGTCAATGACATTGTCCCGGTTGGGGCGGCCCAGGTCTTCCCGGAAGGGGAGCGCCAGGGTCTTGGGATGCTGCCGCAGGAACCAGGTGTCCGCCTTGGAGCCTGCCAGACGGGTACAGTGGATTCGGGACTGCTGCCCGGCACCCACGCCGATGGCCTGGCCGTCATAGGCAAAGCACACAGAATTGGACTGGGTGTATTTCAGAGTGATCAGGGCCACGATCAGGTCGATTTTGGCGCTTTGGGGGAGCTCTTTGTTTTCGGTGACCAGATTCGTCAGAAGGGATGCATCGATCTTGAAATTGTTCCTGCCCTGCTGGAAGGTGACGCCATAGACCATCTTGGTCTCCTGAGGCGCGGGAACGTAAGAATCGTCAATGGCGACAATGTTGTAATTGCCCTTGCGCTTGGTCTTGAGGATCGCCAGAGCCTCCTCGCTGTAGCCGGGAGCGATGACGCCATCGGAAACCTCCCGGGCGATGAGCTTGGCGGTGGTAACATCGCAGATATCAGAGAGGGCCACCCAGTCACCGAAGGAGCACATCCGGTCCGTGCCCCGGGCCCGGGCATAGGCACAGGCCAGAGGGCTTTCGTCCAGCCCATCCACGTCGTCTACAAAGCAGGCCTTTTTCAGATTCTCCGGCAGCACCTTGCCCACTGCGGCAGAGGTGGGAGACACATGCTTGAAGGAGGTCACGGCGCACAGGCCCGTCGCTTCCTTCAGTTCCTTGACCAGCTGATAGGAATTCAGGGCATCCAGGAAGTTGATGTAGCCGGGGCGGCCGTTGAGCACCGTAATGGGCAGATCAGAGCCGTCAGCCATATAGATGGAAGCGGGCTTCTGATTGGGGTTGCAGCCGTATTTCAGTTCGAATTCTTTCATGGTCAGCCTCCTTATTCGTAGCGGTTGATGACCTTCTGCCGGTATTCGCCGGTGGCAAGGTCCGTATAGCGGACGAACAAGGAGATCTTGTTGTCCTCGTTCAGGTTATTCCACAGCATTTCCACAAAGGACTCCATATCCTGAGGGATGGCCACCCGCTCAGGTTCCCCCTGGAAGGTTGGGATCACAGGGTTTCCGTTGCAGACATAGGTATGCAGGAAATGGCCCAGACCGGGAATGGGATCATAATCGTAGGTATAGCGGTTGCAGCCAGTTCCTTCCGGATCAGAGGCTTTCAGAATGGACATTTTATAGCTGCCGTCCGGGCTCAGCAGGCCGGAGATACGGGGGGTCCAATTGGGACCGTCGTGCTCAAATTTCCGGGTACGCAGGGCCTCTTCCATGGTCTTCCCCTTTTCCAGGAATTCCCGGATGGTATCGGTCTGGTCGCCGTTGGTGACAATCAGTGCCCGGCCCAGCTGACGGACGGGGTGATAAATAATCAGGCTGGGGTCCTCCATTTTGCTGGGGTCATAGGCCTCCGTGCGAATGCCGTCGGGCTCCAGGGCAAAAATGCGGTTGCGGCTGTTGACGCTGCGGCCCATGATGAAATAGGCGGCCACAGCCTGCTTTCCGTCCGGGGTCAGCCCCAGGACAATGCCCCGGCCGGGGTAAGTATTGGAGGAAAGCTTCTCCTCCATGGAACCGATTTCGTAAACGTTCATCCTTTACTCCTCCGAATTCTGGATTTGGGCGCATACCTGCTCGGCAGCTCTCGGCAGCAGGATCCACTCCGCCTGCTCCATGACCCGCCGCTGCAGGCGCTCAGGGGTATCCCCGGGCAGGATATCCACGCTCTTTTGGGCGATGATCTCTCCCCCGTCCGGGATTTCGTTGACAAAATGCACCGTAGCGCCTGTGACCTTGACGCCATAGCGAAGCGCCGCTTCATGAACCCGCAGTCCATAGAAGCCCGCACCGCAGAAGGCAGGAATCAGAGACGGATGCACATTCAGAATGCGTCTGGGATACTGCTTCGTAAAATCCCCGGAGAGAATGCTCATGAAGCCCGCCAGAATGATCACCTGAATGCCATGTTCTTTCAGCGTCTCCCCCAGGGCTTTCTCAAAGCCCGCCTGGCCGCCCAGCGCTTTTTTGAGCAGCACGGCTGTAGGGACCCCGGCGTTTTTCGCCCGCTCCAGGGCAAAGGCCCCCGCATTGTTGGACACCACCAGGGCAATTTCGCCGCTGCACAGCACACCGGACTTCTGAGCATCCAGCAAGGCCTGCAAATTGGTTCCGCCGCCGGAGACCAGGACCGCAATCTTGGTTTTCACTCCAGAATCACCTTTTCCTCATTCTCCACAATCCGGCCGATGACATAGGCAGTCTCGCCGTGAGCCGTCAGGATCTCCAGGGCGGTATCCACCTGCTCGGCAGGAACCACCACGCTCATGCCAACGCCCATATTGAAGGTATTGAACATGTCCCGCTCGGGGATATTTCCGGTTTCGGCAATGAGCTTAAAGATGGGCAGCACCCGCACATCGCTCTTCTTGATCTTAGCGCACAGGCCATCGGGGATGCTGCGGGGGATGTTTTCATAGAAGCCGCCGCCGGTGATATGGCTGATGCCCTTCACATCCACCTTTTCCAGCAGAGCCAGAATGCTCTTAACATAGATTTTGGTGGGGGTCAACAGGGTTTCCAGAACGGAAGCGCCGCCCAGTGCCTCGCAGGGCTCCCTCAGGCTCTCATTGTGCTCCACATCGAAGACCTTCCGGACCAGGCTGAAGCCGTTGGAATGGACACCGGTGGAGGCCAGAGCAATGACCACATCCCCGGCGCGCATCCGGGTATTGTCGATGATTTTCTTCTTATCCACAATGCCCACGCTGAAACCCGCCAGATCGTAGTCGTCCACGGGCATCATGCCAGGATGCTCAGCGGTCTCACCGCCAATCAGTGCAGAACCGGACTGGACGCAGCCCTCGGCCACGCCGCCCACGATCTCCGCAATCCGCTCGGGCACATTCTTGCCGCAGGCGATATAGTCCAGGAAGAACAGAGGCCTTGCGCCGCAGCAGATCACATCGTTGACGCACATGGCCACGCAGTCGATGCCGATGGTATCGTGCTTGTCCAGCAGCTGGGCAATGCGCAGCTTGGTGCCCACTCCGTCGGTACCGGAAACCAGCACAGGCTCCTCCATACCGGCAATCGGCAGGCCGAAGCAGCCGCCAAAGCCGCCCACATCGTCGAGGCACCCCTCGTTGCGGGTCCGTGCCACGTGCTTTTTCATGAGCTCCACGGCCTTGTAGCCGGCAGTAATGTCTACGCCGGCAGCGGCGTAGCTGGCAGACTGAGAATTCTTGTGATCCATGGGTATTCTCCTTTATATTTTATTCTTTGCCGTTCCAGCAGTAGGTGCACACATCGCATTCCGGCAGGTCGATGGCCTCCAGAATGCCCTCCAATGTCTGATACTCCAGGGTGGAGAAATGCAGCTTGTCGCAGATGGTCTGGCGCAGCTTCTTGCCCCGCTCGGTGGTTCCGTCCATGTATTCATCCAGATGGTTGAAGCCCTCTTCGCCCTCCAGCTCCAGTATGGTTGCCCGGGCAATGAGTTCGTTTTCGGAATTGGACCGGGAGAAATTCAGGTACTTGCAGGCGTAAAGGATGGGCGGGCAGGCGGAGCGGATGTGTACATCCTTTGCTCCGTGCTCATAGAGGAAATCCACAGTCTCCCGCAGCTGGGTGCCCCGGACGATGGAGTCGTCCACAAACAGCAGCTTCTTGTCCCTGATCAGCTCGTCCACGGGAATCTGCTTCATTTTGGCAACCATATTCCGCTCACTCTGGTTGGAGGGCATGAAGCTTCTGGGCCAGGTGGGGGTGTATTTGATAAAGGGCCGGGCAAAGGGCACGCCGCTTTCGTTGGCATAGCCAATGGCATGGGGGGTTCCGGAGTCCGGCACACCGCCTACATAGTCGATATCCTGGGCAATGCCGTTTTCCTTGTCGGCCTTAGCCATGATCCGGCCGTTGCGGTAGCGCATGATCTCCACATTCTTGCCCTCATAGCAGGAGGTGGGATAGCCATAGTAGGACCAGAGGAAGGCGCAGATCTTTTTCTTCTTCCGGGGCGCCAGCAGCACGGTCTCCCCCTCCGGCGTCAGCTCCACCGCCTCGCCGGGGCCCAGCTCCCGGCAATAGGTATAGCCCAGCTTTTCGCCGGCGTAGTCCTCGAAGGTAACGCAGAAGCCGTCCTCATTCTTTTCCAGGACAATGGGCAGGCGGCCCAGCTTGTCCCGTGCGGCAATCAAATGGCCGTCGTCCTTCAAAATCAGAATGGAGGCCGTCCCCTCGATCAGGTCCTGGGCAAAACGAATCCCTTCCGCAAAGGAGCTCTTCTGATCGATCAGGGCGGAGATCAGCTCATTGGAGTTGACCTTTCCCCCGCTCATGGCATCGAAATGGCCGCCGCTGAAGGACAGGTACTGCTGCAGCAGGGCCTCCGCGTTGTTGATGATGCCGATGGTGCAGATGGCGTAGGTGCCCAGGTTGGACCGAATCAGCAGAGGCTGGGGGTCCGTATCGGAAATGCAGCCGATGGCGCTGGTGCCCTTCATCTCGTTCAGAATGCCGTCGAATTTGGTACGGAAGGGAGAATTTTCAATATTGTGAATTTCCCGCTGGAGACCCAGCTGGGAATCGTAGGCTGCCATGCCGCCCCGGCGGGTACCCAGGTGGGAATGGTAGTCCGTGCCGAAGAATACGTCCAGAATGCAGTCCCGCTTGGAGACCGCGCCAAAGAAACCGCCCATGGTATTCCTCCTTTTATACGTTCAGCTCTTGCTGCAGAGCTGCATCTTTTTCAAGGACCTTCTTTGCGTCCTTTGCCCGCTTTTCGTCCAGCTTCCGGGCAAGGTCCTCATCGGAAACCGCCAAAATCTGGGCAGCCAGCAGGGCTGCATTGGCGCCGCCGTTGATGGCAACCGTGGCAACGGGAATGCCCGTGGGCATCTGCACCGTGGCAAGCAGGGCATCCATGCCGTCCATGGCACCGCCCTTCATGGGAATGCCGATCACCGGCAGGGTGGTGTTGGCAGCAAAGGCACCCGCCAGATGTGCTGCCATGCCTGCTGCGCACAGGATCACGCCGAAGCCGTTGGCACGGGCGCTTTTGGCAAACTCCGCTGCCTCGGCAGGGGTGCGGTGGGCCGACAGGATGTGTGCCTCAAAGGGGATGTCCAGCGCCTTGAGCTGGGCGCAGGCACCTTTCACCACCGGCCAATCGCTGTCCGAACCCATAATGACTGCCACTTTACGAATCATCTGTATCCAACCTCTCTTTCTCTATCTCCCGCGACGAAAAACAAAAAAGGCTGTGATGCACTTACACCACGGCCTTTTATTTCATTCTGGACAGACTGGACCCACAGCAGGTTACACGGAGCCCCTGATGCATTCCCGTACCGGGACGGCACATGGTACCCAGCAGCTCATTTCGCATTCTGCTCATCCTCCGCAAACCTCGTTGTCCACGCTGTTCTTCTCCGGCTGAAAAAGAGTTCATGCGCTCTTCCGTCCGCCGTCTGACTACAGTATACGGCAAAAAAACGCCTTTGCAAAGAGCGTTCGGACAAATTTTCCCTTGTGTTCCCTGCTGTCAAAAAACTTTCAAAAATTTTGTGCAGTTTCGACACTGTTTTTCTTTTTAAGTATGACTTATGTTTTAAGCGTCCTTAAGTTAAGAAAGTGCGTATCAGCTTCTGTGTAATAGACAGACTTTTTTCAGAAGATGATCTTTGCCGTAGTCGCCCGTGCGGCCTTGATGAGGTCAGCCGGCGCACAGCAGACCTGCGTACCGATGCGCCCGCCGGAAACGTAGACCTTCGGCTGGCTCAGCACGCTCTCATCGAAGACGGTGGTGTACTGCTTTTTCATGCCCACCGGGCTGCAGCCGCCCCGGACATAGCCGGTGACT
>OLGZ01001594.1_pt1 | contig 12408 bp, 23 predicted proteins | sample 1605981 | NCBI WGS metagenome assembly OLGZ01 (sample SAMN03283291) | human gut metagenome | biome: human-associated habitat; material: feces | host: Homo sapiens | place: Peru | collected 2012 | reverse complement strand
CTTTTGTCAATTTTCATAAGCTTTTTTACGCTTTTCCTAAGAAATCCGGTCCAATAATCCGGATTGGTTGAAAAACGAATATTTAAAGCCCATTCATTTATTCCGTTTAAAATATCATAAAATTCATAAGCGGAATCTGCATGACCGTTTTCAAGAAGCCATGCAAGAGCTGACTGTACACTTTCTCTTGTCATAGCAACTCCTCCTTATGCCTTGATAATAGAAATTGCCATAGATTTCAGCTTATCAACTTCTGACAAAGCTGTTTCAAGTCTGTCTGATGAAGCTGTAATACCCATTTCAACAATAATTTCTCTTGCCTTGGCAAGTTCATCAACGCACGGAGCACACATAGAGCCTGCAAGATGCGATTCTCCATCCATATAGATGGGTCTTCCGCAACATTCGCAAATTCTGGGCAAAGCTTCATAGGTGATTCTTGCTCTACCCTGCTCATCAAAAGTCAGAGTATCAATTAAGGTTTGTCCAACCTTAACATTACCCTTGACTTGAAAGCAAGAAGGAGTATAGAAATTCAGTGTCGTTGTGTTGATTTTCTTAATTCCTTTTGCCGGAATCGGAGTTGAACGAGCAGGTATTTTGGCGTATTCTTTATCTGACGATTCATAATAAACCGAAAACAAGCATTTGTTATCTGATGTATCCCACTCTGCTACAAGTCCGCCGGACTTTTTAATCTGATTATTTGTCCAGTCCTTGATTGTATACCCTGTTAAAGTATAAAAATCCCAAGCTGAAATATGGACTTGCTTCAGTTGATTGATAAAACCAGTTGGTCTGGAGTTGATTTGATTATGCTGGGTAAAGATATTCCTTAATGCAGCGTGTTCGGTGTCGTTGGTAATATCAAACGCAACGTAAAGGTCTTCATTGATTTTATACAACGCAAAACAAGCATCTGTTCCAACAGGAAGATGAATCATATGAAACCAGTTAGGCAAAACTGATTTCGAATCGTAACTAAAAACATAAGCCGATTCAGAAAGTTTTTTAATTTTCATATTTTCCGGGAGCTTAGCAAAACTAATCCCGTAGGTATAATGACGCATTGATGCGTATTTAACCTCAACCAAGCACTTGCGCTCAGTTAATTCTTTTACCTTTGAGCGAAAATACTGCTCATTTTTTGTTTCCACGTTAGAAACTTTCTTTTTCATAATAATACCTCCATAGCAATCAACATTCGATTGCCTTATAAAAAAATAATCACTATTAACATTAAATCTCTTAAATGCCAATAGTGTCATAATGAATATGTAAGAAAATAGAAAAATGAAGAAAGCCTTCCGGAAATTATTCCAAAAGGCTTTGAAGTTGATGTAATTACTTGTTTTTAAATTTTTGAGACGACATCTTCGCCATAGATAACATTCAAACTTGAACCGTTATCCCAGTTTACCATAATAGAACCGATATCATCTACTCCTATAACAGTTCCCAATGTTCCAATTGGCGGAGCTTGAGAGTCGTCCATTTTAAGGAGTTTTACTCGCGTTCCTTTCGGATACAGCCTTCTAAGTGCTTGGACAATTTCTTTTTTCATAAACATATTATTCCTCCTAAAATCCTACAGCAAATCCTGTTCCTTCCGCAAAGTCTGCGAGTTCTTTTGATAAGAACACTTCATATACGGCTTTATGGTTTACACAGGTAATGTGTGTATCAAGATAATTGAACTCTTCAACAAGGTCCTTAAAAGGATTAAGTTCCTTGAGTTCATTAAGCTCCGTTCTTTGCTCATCTGAAATGCCGTATGTTTTTTCGGTATCTTCAAGGTAATCAATTCTCTCTAAGATAGCCTCGTTTAAGATGTCCTTGCCGAGATGGAATACTGCGGACATTATATCAGAAAGGTTATGACCACAGCTGAAATCAAGACGTTCAAAAACATCTTGCCAGTCGTATTCGACATCATCTATTAACCTTAAGTCAGCGGGCCCGCAATTAAGCAAAGACATCAAAAAATCTTCTCTGCTTGTAATCATCATATTACTTTTCCTCCTTAATTTTAAAGCTCATAAATCTGAGCGTCATCTGTTGGGTCTATCGCCCTAACGGTGACAGAACTCAATCCCAAAAAGTTTTGAGCTTTCTGTCTTGCTTCATCAATGTCATCGGCAAGAATAATTATTTCTCTTGAACTTTCATATTTTGTTATATCATCAAATTGCGCAAGAAAAATATGTTTTGCGACAACTCGATACGCCATTGCAATTTCATCTTTAGAACGGTCTATACCAGTTTTATTAGAACAGTTAGGCTTTTTTTCTTCTTTATTCATAAAATCCTCCATTTCAAGAATGGTATATCTTCTTTCTTCATAATACCGTTTACTACAATAGCTATCTGTATTAAACTCATAACAGGTTGATTCTTTATAATCATTCCAATAATTTTTTGAAAGATAAGAATCACCACTACCCCACATATGCTCAATATTATGTAAATATTTACAGAAAGTCTCTGCTTCCTCTTCTGTCTTACAGTGCATTACATACTTACCTTTGTAATCATCAATATTAAACATCATAAAATATCGTCCTCCTCGATTTCACTATGTATCTGTTTAACCCAATAGGCAACAACTCCAGTTGCAATGCTCATAATGACAATCAGCAATATCCAACCCCATGAAAGAGTTGTTATGCCGCAAAGTTTAAGTATTGTCAAAGTTATGGCATACGGCATATAATCTGCGGTTTCAAATACTACAGATAAGATAATGGGAAATAAAATCCATCCCCAGCTCCAATCAAGCACACCGCACATTTTCATACAAAGAAAAGCAATGCCGAGCGCCTGTCCCATTGGAATTTTCAAATATTTTCTCATTTTGAAAGCTCCTTTCGGATTCTAAAATACTTAACGATATCTTTTATTGCACAAGAGATGGGCAATGATAACGCTATTGCTGTACAAATAATTATTTCCGACATATTTGTGCCTCCTTAACTTTAATCTTCCTGATTGTCGTTGAAACACTGTCTGATATATTCTTCATCAAAACAGTCAACTTCCCAAGAATCATCAAGAAATTCTCCATTGTCCGGAAGAGGAATAACACCGGCTTCGTCTCGTGCAAGTTCAAGTGCGTCAGCAAGTGATTCAGCTTCCACACTGACGATTCCTTTCATTGACCACACAACCGGAATTTTCCATGTTTTTTTTCTTCCATGTTTTTTTCATAAAAAAGCCTCCTTAGCAAAGAATTTCATCAAGCGCTTCACAAATCTCATCAAGCGACTCTTCAACATCAATATGTCCGTCGTTATCGGTAATAATTGTGCTTCCGCCATTTGAATTTGCGAAAATCGAATAGATATAAGAAAGATTTACCACTTTCTTTTCTCCGTTCATCGTAATCTGAATAAACTGTTTCATAAAAATACCTCCAAAAAAAAATAAATAATCATCATATCAACTTTAAGCTCTTAAGTTCCTATGATGTCAATTCAAATATGTTAGATAACAAAAAAGGGAACAACACATAATGCATTGTCCCTGTTTTGCTAACTATTCTTTTTTTCTTTACCTTTTTGTAACCATTTAAGCATGTTTTCTTTTTGTTCCGGAGTCAATACTCTTTTTTTACGATTTGGATTTTTGCCGAACCGATAATTATAAAGTGGACAATTTTTTGCACTGCATTCTCGGATTTCGTTATATTTTCCACCACAGCAATCGAAACATTTTGCCCGTATAGCCTTGAGCGGACTGGTTATTTTTATGTCCATAACCTACTCTGCCCTCCTTTCAAAATTGTTTTAAAATGAAAAAGCTGCACCTGACTATTGCCAAATGCAGCTATATAAGCATTACTTGAAAACTCTGAAATTCTTAACAATAAGCTTATCAAAGAATTCAATATTGTTGTCTTGAGTTAACACTCTGTTTGTTCTAATCTGTCCAGAAAGATGGACATAATCCTTTCTTGTAATATTACAGAAAGCATCCAATCGCTCAGGATTGTCAGACTCAAAATAAACAGTAATGTAATTCAGATGTCCTGTATAAATCGCCACAGTAGCTTTCGCTTTGCCGTCTTCTGTCTTATTTACTTCAACGAGTCTACCGTAAAAATCAAATCTATTGGCAGTATGATATCGCGGGTCTTCCGGATTCAACTTAACCATATGATTTACTGCAATGGTTCTGGGAGGCAAATTTGTATTTGCCCTATTACCCTGCATCGTTGCGTCAATTAAAACATAATCGCCGACATTAAAATTGTGTGCGACATCGAGAACTTTGTCAAAAACAATAGCTCTGGGATAATTCTGATGCTTACCATCATCCGATATTCCTGTATTTACAACAATAGTTGCCGTCTTATCAAAAAACCGTATGTAAGCAATTTGTCCCGCAAGCCTGACCTGATTATTGACTCTACGAGCGCTCACTTTTAATTCACCTCACTTATATATTTTTTCAACTTCCTCAATCGGTTGTTTATGCCGTCTCAAAAACTTCTTTTCAAGTCTGTTGAAATTTTCTTTGTAGTTAATATGTCAGAAAACTCAAACTCAAAGAATTATTTTGTTTTCCATTACAAATATGTTAGATGAGTTGAAATTTTTGTGTTTTTTGCAAAGAAAAATCCGCCATTCAAAAGAACAGCGGATTAAAAGAATTAATTGGAGATTATACTGCGCATCCTGCAACAAATATTGTTGTTATACCGAGGTCTCGGTAAACAGCCTGTACTATGTCTTTTGCACGAGCCGCGTTTTCAGCATCAAGGTCATTGAAATCATCAAGAATTATAATGTCCGTACCCATCAAGTTGTTGAGAACAACATATATAATAATAGATACAATCAATTTTTCACCCGTTGAAAGACTTGTAAAATCAACTTCTGCTGTCTTACCTGCCGGAACAATTGATAGTTTAACGCCGTTTTTAGGTCTAAATTTAACTTGATAATCAAAAGCATTGGCTATCATTTCCGCTTCAGTATCAAACAAGTCGCAATAGTGTTTTATTATCGCAACTCCGACATCACCATTAGGCGAAAACTTCTTAACAAGACCGTCAACAATTGCAGTTTTTTTAATAAGCGCACCAAGAAGTTCCTTTGCGCTTACAAAGTCGTAATATTCTTCATATTCTTTCTTGTAGACAGGAAACAACTTCCAATCCCCTGAAATCGTGACAATGGTAGGCTTTGAAGGTTCTTCGCCAACATCAATATCAGAAATTCGGCATTTAAGTGCTTTGATTTCATTCGTAATATTGAGCTGAGTTCTTAAATAAGAAAGTCTGTTATTAGCTTCTTTAATAATTTCACTCTCTTTTGTCACTCCTTCAGAAGCCGTATCAACAGCCGACTGAGCGGCGCTAATAGATTCTTCAACGTCCGCTTTAGCTTTGGTTTTATCTGTTTTACAGATAAGACAAGAAGAAATCGGGCATTTATCAGAATCTAAAGCATCAAGAATTTTCTTTTGGTTATTAACAACAACCTTGTTTGAAGCAATAATTGTTTCAAAATTATGCTTCATCGTCACGGCGTCGTTTAATGTTTTATTAACATTGTCAACGTCAGATTCTGTTGTCTCAACCTCAAGCTTTGCGACAAGCTCATCAAGCTTTCTTTTGAGTGTTTCCTGCCGTGCTTTTCTTGAATTGTACTCGGTTAGTGCTTTATTGTAAGCGTCTAACTTCTCTTTTTCAAAAGCGGCTTCACCGGAAAGTTTTATGTATTCGTCCTCAGCCTTTTTTACATCTGCCTCTGATTTGTACTTCGGCTCCGGTAGCGGTTCTTCAAAGTCATACTTTGCCTGTAATGATGCAACTTGCTTTTTAAGCGATGCTCTTTCGGCAAAAAGAACCTGATAAACAGAATCCGTTATAGAAACATCAAACTTTTTAGGCAAAAGCTTATCATCGGCAATCTTGGCTTTTTCATCATCTGTAAATTCACAGATTTCATAAAGCTTTTCAATTGTCATAGGCTCAGTTATAAAACTAAGCAAGAACTTACCTAAATCACCCTTAATAAGTTCCTGAAAAACTTCATTTGATGTTAATACATCAAGCTTTTCGTCGGATGCATTCATAATCTCACAGATAATCTTTTGAGCCTCTTTTGCAGTACAGGTCTTTGAATTAACTTTAACTTTATTCGGCCTTGCTCCGCTATAAAAATATCTTGTTACAGTTGTATTATCCGGGTCATTGAATAAAATAGTAACAAATCCTTCATCTGCACCATGATATAATATATCTTTGGGCATTTTTCCTGTCAGTCCATATCTCAGAGCTTCCAGAAAAGATGTTTTGCCTGAGCCGTTCTTATCAAACAACCATATAGGCTCCTCTTTGGGTATAAAAGTTGTAAACTGAATACCTTTAAAGTTTTCAATAACAATTTTTTGAATTTTCATATTTGCCTCCTAATTATTCAGCCCAATGATATGCTGTAACATCGCAATCTTTGAGCGACTCATTGATTATTTTTGCAACAATTTTCCAATCGCCGCCCCCTCTGCAGCAACCCATAAGATATGGCACTGCGACAGTGGACCCTGCAAACTGTTGATTGATGCTTTCAAGTCCCTTTCTCATTGCATCATAATCAGTATAAACACCTGAATGACCATAATGATTTTGAGAAAACAGATTTACAATAGCCTGTTTATCTTTAACATCTGTTACCGGATAATTTTCCTTGTAACAGATTTGAGCGAAACCCAATAATGGATTGCTGTCCATATCTGCAAATGTTTTGTACTCATTGCACTTTGCTTTGTACATTTCATACACTACAGGATAGCGGTCTTTCACTTGTTTGGCTACTCCTGAGCCCATAACGCCCTGACAATTAACCTGATGGATAATAACATCAGCATTACTGTCGAGCACATTTCCTGTAACGACCTTCATTGCTTACGCTCCTCTCAGCATCATTGTGTTTGCAATAAATGTTTCAAGCAACTCCATATGACTGTCATCTGAATCCAGCCACTGAACATAAAGCCATTCGAGCGGCTTCTCAAGACTGAAAAGAAAATCATAATCAGCATTTTTAAGGTTCATATAATCTTCCTCAAAACAAGAGAGCAGGTCTTCTTTGTAAACAAGTTCATACGGAATAAACCCGTTAATGATATCTTCCGAACTTTCCTTTGCCATCTCTTTTTTACGGGTAGCGAGCTCTTCAGACATTTTTTCGTAAAGAGCCTCTGATATATTTGTCATAATAATTACCTCCTGTTATAATTAAGCTACAAACTGCGCCGCATAGTTGGTCTGAGCAACAATTTCGTTATAGATGTCATCACCATCTACGGCAAAGAAACCGGGACGGCAACAATACTCAAGCGTATTGTTAATACCCAGCAAAGCCTTCAGCCCTGCTGTGCTCAGGTCAAAATAACTTCTTTTGCCTGATGCAAGCTGTCCGAAACAAAATGTCATACAATCACGAACAATGTAATCATATACCTTGTCTGATTTTGCAAGCTCATCAGGTGTTTCTGTACTCAAAATGTCATCAATATAAGCTTTGTATTCGGCTTTAACCTTTTCATAAACTTTCTGAATCAATGTCTGTCTTGACATATTAATACCTCCTAAATTGTTTTAAAATCCATAAACTTTGCTGATGTATTTCCCGACGCTATTTGTATAGCGAGATACATCCGCTGATGTGTATGTGCCTTCATATATCTTTTTGAGGAAATTATTCATCTGTTCTGAAGAAATATTTTCCTTAAAAACTCGATAAAGATAATAATTTGTGCCGTCATGATGATTTCCAACTGCTCGGAAATTGTCATATCCATCAACGAACCATTCGATATAGTCATCGCTCGAATAAAGGCAATCTTTGATGTTGCCGGATTTAATAATCTTGTAGGCATTAAATCTGCCATTCCATCTGCCGAGACTTGCGATAACTACAATTGGTCTGTTGAGATTAACATCAAGGTTAATTCTTTCATCAATTATGTAGTTATCATTGGTTTCGTAAGCGTATTCCCATAATGCATCTTCGTCATCTGGGTCTCCGTCAATGTTATTAGCGTCAAGAAACTCTTTATACGATTCTCTGAAGTCCTCAATATCAATATTATTTGTCCAGATTGTATGCTTTTTCATACAAAATCCTCCTTAAATGCTTTCGCAAAAATTGCGCAATGCTATACAGAATTCTTCATCATTGCCCGCGAACGCTGCTCCGTCCGCCAACAGGTTCTTAACATCTTCTACGAAACGCTTGTTTATCTTTCCGCTTTGTGGACAAGCAAACTCTTCTTTGCCAAAATTCAAGCGTTTAATGAGTAAATCTCCGGGACTTTTCAAAACAACATCTTTTATTTCATCGAACGATGCGTTTTGACGAAAAGTTGAATAGGCGTAAGTGGTTAAAAAGCCCAATTCGCACTTCTTTTGATGTGAAACCAAGCGAATAATTTCAATATGCCGATTATCATAATCAACAAATGCCGCATTGGTAACAGACAACTTATCTAATGCCCCTCCTATCAAATCATAAAGGAAACAGGGATTATAGCAATCTATGAGTTCCCATTCTTTGTTGCTTTTATTTATCGAATCCCAACCCTTCCAAACAGAAGAGTCAAAAAACGACTTAATATATGTCCTGAATTTCTCTATACCTTCAGCATCTTTCACGGTATCGAAATATTCTTTTGCTTCATCTAAGGCATCAAGCAATTTTGTAAAATGGGCGTATCTTAAAAATACTTTCTCATCTTCCAAATAATTATCCTCTATCCATCTAATTTCGTTAGTTTTTTTGTTTATTGCGAAATTATCGTTCATAATAGTTCCTCCTTACAAAACCTTTTAATAATCCATTTCGGTTGTAAATGTTTCGTCGCTCAACATTGTGCGAGCCAATTCAATTGCGCCCTCATTAATATCAATCGACTTGATATTATTTCCGGTAACAATAATACTGTATCCTACCAAATAACAGAGCTTTTCATGTCCTACAACTGTAAGAATAAAAGCTTCATTGTCCGGAAGAATCTTCTGCAACTCTTTTAAAAAGCCGTCAAAGTCATCGTCCCATTCCTCAGCTACTTCAGGGTCTTCATCCATCGGAATCGCCTGAATTACACCCTGGCAACCAAAACCATGCAACATTATTCCATCTTTAGTTTTCGTAAAGTCTTCAATATAATCATCATCTCCAACTAAATGCGAAAACAATTCTGAGTATTTTTCTTCATCGGTTACACGAAAATAATTTGTACGCGTATATCCATAATAATTTGCCATAACGATTCCTCCTAAATTTTAATTGATTTTGAACAGCATGATAATTTCCTCAAGTGTTTCAGGCAAACGGACCGTTTCGTTATACAGTCCATTCACCTCTGCTATCGAGCCTGAAATATATTTCCGTGAAATTTTTCCTGTATCATAATAAAGTGTCATTTCATTGTCTTTATATGATGCTGTGATAGTGAGCCCATGCGGCTCCCCTTTCTCATCATTAATGAAAATATTGACTTCTGCTCTAAGTCCAAACGGGCCATAAAATTTAACATCAAAGCCTGTGGCTTCAGCTATATCCGAACATAACGGAACAATACAAAGATTTATCCAGTTAGATTCTTTCGTGCCTGTTAAACAATAATTTTTTTCATATTTGTTCATTTATAGAAAGCCCCCTTTAAGAACTGCCGTTTACTCCTTATTCTCTTATCAAATCCAAAAGCTTTTCATAAACTTCTCCATTAAACCCGACAATATCCGGAGTTTCTCTGCTATGTTCATAGCTTTCAAAATCCTCTGTACCTCTGTCAATAAGATACTCTTTTGCATACTCCTGAAGGTAGTCAAAAAAGTCGTCCATATTGTTTGTTGCGTTTGAAGTATCAATAATATCTTCTGTTGTAAAAATCAACAGAACATACTGTCCTTCCGAAACACTGTCCGGGTTATAATATACCCAATGAATTCTACCATCTTCGAAAAGATAGAAAACATCATCGGAATCTTTCGGAACGCAGCTTGTGAACGGTTTTAAAGCACTGAGAATTCTTTTAGCTTCTGAAATAAGTTCATCTTCATCAGACATTTCTGCAAGCTGGTCCTTAAAATAGTTTTTAAGCGGCTCAACCTGATTAGAAATTAGTGCATTATAGATGTTTTCAACTGTACTATTGCGTTTCGTCTTGTTTATCCAACGAATCGTATCATCTTCAGGAAAATCATATTCTCCTCTTTCAAACATAAACTGTTCGATATCATCTGATAACGTAGTCACAAAACTCATAAAAATACCTCCTGAAAAAAAACAGACCCGGTTTTTACGCCGGGTCTTTAAAGGAATCAGTAATGTCTGGCGTGATTTAATCGGAGATTACTCCGAAATCCTCAACTGTATACTGGTCTCTGTCATTGTACTTTGAAACTCTGACAACAGCCCATACACGAGGCTTCTTTTCGCCGTCAGGAACAGCAAGCTCAACAGCCGCACGCTCAGCGAGAGCGTCCCAAGCCTTGCACTCATAAAATACGGACTCATTGTCCTTGTTCCTTGTGGCAATTGAGAATCTGAACGGAGTTCCGTCCTTGAGATTGCAGGCTGTACCGATAAGACCCATCATAGTAGCCTTATAGGTCTTGCCTTCCTCCTTATGCGAAGGAACCTCTACTCCTCTTACAGTGTAAACGCCGTTCAACTGAACGCCGTCAATCTCGCCGTCCTTATTGAGATAGAACATTGCTGTTCTGCCGTTAAGGTCAAGCTTTTCAAGAATTCCTGAAAACTTTTCGGTAAGATTGTACTTTTTGCCGTCAACCTTAAAGGTTGTACCTGTGATTGTAGCTTTGCCGATGATAACTCTGTTGTTGATTGTCATAATAAATCCTTCTTTCTGCTCTGTTGAGCGATTAAAATAATATATTTTTACATGAGCTATATTGCTCTAATGTATGAATCAGCCCTTTAAATTACCCTAAAAGATAACTGAGGGCATTAATAATATCAGCCGACAAGTCATTTATCGACTGTATTGAGGTCTTTTTCGGGGACAAAACATCATTGATGATATCCATATCCTCATCCGAAATAGGAACCTCTTTGCCGTTAATCAAAAGCGTAGGAACGTTTTTCTTTTCAGCTTCCTTTTTCTTGTTTATAACCGTTGAGCTTTTGTCAATATCCTCAATGGGAATAAGCCAAATCTTTTCGCCAAGAGAATCGACGAACTCTCTCATTGTTTCAGGCAAATAACCTAAAACGATAGGGTCGCATCCTGGAACGCCATTCCAAAGAGGGGCGTTAGGGTGCTCCTTTTTGAAGCGATTCAACAGTGTTATTCGAGGATGTTCGTCCTCAAATTTTTGAAGCATTTTTATAGCCTCTGCTGTATGTGTCAGAATGAAGTCCTGACAGCTATAAGCATTGTACGGAGCTGATGTTACATTTTCAAACGGGCAACCGGTACAGTTGTCTCTTGCCAATGCACAAGCTCGATTCATAGCTTCAAAAAAATCTTTAGTCTTGTTACAATCTTTTTTGTTTGCCATATAAAATCTCCTTCATATTTATTCTTTTAAGTTTCTTAATGCCTTAAAAGTTCATAACTAATATGTTAGATGAAAAAAGATTAAATAATTAACCTTTTGAATTCATAAACATATCAGCATCATCATAGATGTTTCCGACTACTTCATAGATTTCACCGGGTGTAAAATGATGAATATTTGAATTTCTGCTTATCAGAACAAAAGAAGAAGAGTGAGCATCAAAAAAGACTCTTCTCAAATATTCCTTGCCGGTATTTGAACGGACTTTCAGAATATCTCCGTCAAAAATTTTTACTCCGTGAATGTCATCACGGTTTATGTACTGCCCTACAGTATCGGCGTAAACAGCAAACTTTTTAATGTCAGGATACTGTTGATAAATAATCGCAAAATCCTGACCATCGTTTGCCGGAAACAAGCCGCCATAAACAAAATTACTCGGCAAAGGAAATCCATCTGTTGCACGAACTTTTTCACCAAACCTTCGGGTTTGACCCCTGAAAAGGATAATCATGAATTGTCCTCCTCAAGTGCAAACATTTTCTTAATTGCCTCAAGAGCTTTGTCGTCCTCAACATAGAAACAATCACCGCCGACATCGTCGCCGCTCACATATTTCTGTAAGTTGCAAACAAGCTGAAAAAATCTCCAATCGGGATATTTTTCCCAAGCCTGTCGCAAAGCGTCAAGAATTTCATATATTCTGTTTGTATTTCGCATAATTAATCCTCCTTAATTACCAGCTTGATGAGTAATAGATTTTGTACTCATCAAAGTTTGTTTCTTCCAAAACCTTTGTAAGTATTGAAACCGTTTCTTTAATGTCGTCGATGTAAAATTCATCATAATTTGTGCTACCAAAGAAGAAACCG
>OLGZ01001587.1_pt1 | contig 12477 bp, 11 predicted proteins | sample 1605981 | NCBI WGS metagenome assembly OLGZ01 (sample SAMN03283291) | human gut metagenome | biome: human-associated habitat; material: feces | host: Homo sapiens | place: Peru | collected 2012 | reverse complement strand
GATGAAATATTGACATAGCTTAATTTTTGTGTTATAATTGCACAAAATAAATATTTTGTGCAATTTAGGGAGTTAAAATCATAATTATTCCGTTTTGAAATAAATTATTGATATTTAACATATTATACTGATAATATCCGCAAGCAACGATTAAACTATTCATTTGTAGCTGTTTAGTTATTTTGAAACGATAATTACATTGTTTAAAAAATTTCTATCAAATAAATGGTTTTATATTAACTGCTATAACGCATATAATAAACTAATTAACTAAAATGCCAAAATGTTCATTTAATTCTAAGGAGTTAATCTGATATGCGAAAAGAAGAATTCAGTACATTACCAAAGCTTGTACAGCAATATTTAGTTTATATTGAAGCTATCAAAGGTCACAGCGAAAAATCTGTACTTGAGTATGCTTCAGACTTACGTACCTTTTTCAGATACATAGTCAAATTAAAAGGCTTATACAGTTTTGACACAGAGGATGAAAAAATCGACTTGTCCCCTATTGATTTAAATTTTATACAGAGTGTAAATCTTGAAGATGCATATCAATTTATGATTTATTGCAAAAACGTAAGGCAAAACAACGAAACTACACGTGCAAGACGTGTAATATGCATCAGAAGATTTTATGCTTATTTGACAGACAATTTAGGATTGCTCGAAAAAAATCCTATGAAAAATCTCGACATTCCGAAAACAAAAAAATCATTGCCTAAATATTTGTCACTTGAAGAAGCTGAAAAGCTTTTGTCAGTTATAGACGGCAAATACAGAGAGCGAGATTATGCAATGATTACGCTGTTTTTAAACTGCGGAATGCGACTGAGCGAACTTGTATCAATTGATTATAACGATATAAAAGCCGACGGCACACTCGTCATAACCGGTAAAGGAAACAAGGAACGAACTGTTTATTTAAACCAAGCGTGCATTAATGCTGTCACAACATATATGAAAGTAAGGCCGCACGACGGTGTAAAAGACAGAGCGCTTTTTTTAAGTTCTCGCAATCAAAGGATAAGCAACAGAAGCGTTCAGCATATTGTTGAAGAATATTTAAAAAAAGCAGGATTAGGTGACCGTGGTTTATCGGTTCATAAGCTAAGGCATACAGCAGCAACACTTATGTATCAGCACGGCAATGTTGACGTATTGCTTCTTAAGGAAATACTCGGTCACGAAAATCTCAGCACCACGGAAATTTATACTCATATCAGCAATGATGCAACTAAAAAAGCCGTTGATTCTAACCCGTTATCAAGTGAAAAGCCTAAATGGTAACAACACTTTTCAAAAGCGTTTCAATGAGTGCACAAACGCCCGAAAAAGCAATTATAATCAAACCGTAAATCAAAAATTTTCTTAATGTCGGCTTGACCTCTAACTTATAATCAAGATTATTTTTTGTTATATCAACTATTTGCTTTGACATATTGCTGCTTGTTTGGATAACAAAAATCAAAACGGTTAGAAAAAGCGCAGCAAAAGGCGCAATCATAAGAATTGTATAGCCTACACCCTTTGCTTGATAATTTATGTAAAAATATGCTGCCTTCATTCCAACCTGAATGCCTATAACGCACGGAATAATGTTTATTAAACCGTATCCGATAAGGCAAAAAGCAAGAAAAACGGTAATTAAAAAAAGCGACAAATAATTACAAATATTTTGGCTGAAAAGTTTTGAAAAATTTGCATTGCTCGGCTTTAAAACAGAATCAAGCGCACTGCTTTGAAGAAGCCTGTAAAGAACAGTTCCTATTGCCAATGAACAAGCATAAAAAACAATTGAATATATAACTGTTTTATTATCAACAATGATTTTTTCAATGTCGGTTTTCTTTTCATTTTCATCTTCTAAATTAAATTCCTTTTTTAGTTCAATAGGAATATCGCTCAATTTTAATCACCTTCTCTTCCCTGCCGACATAACCCCTGTTACAAATGCCACTGCAATAATTATTGCCAATGATATAAATAATTGAACGAACTCCTTGCCAAAAAATATAAAATTTGCAAGCGTAAATAATACTAACGGTATAATCGACAAAAATGACATGAATAGTATATTGTTTTTAAAAGGCTTAAGACAAATAAAAGGAACTATAAAAGACGTCAGCGCACTAATCAAATAACCGGCATATTTGCAATACGATAAATCCAAGTCAAGTTTAAAAATTATAAATGAAGCAACAGATGATATTAATATTATTGATGTCGTAGTTAATGCTAAGGATTTTACAATAAATTTAATAATAACACTTTTTACGTTAAGACTGCTTATTTTAGGCATAATAAAACCCCCTGAATAATTAATATTCAAGGGGTTATTTTTTTAGAACAATTATTTATTATCCTTTTTATTTGAGCCGTCCTTGTCAGCCTTTTTAGCTGCCTTTTTTTCTTTAGCGGCTTCTCTTGCAGCTTCTACTTCTTTTTGATGCTGCTCGTTCTTTGTTCTGTTAGTATTAATTGCCCAGCGCTCAATTTTCATCTTATTTCTGTCAGCACCGGTTTCAATGATAAGGTCGTTTTCACGAATTGTAACAACACGTCCTACAATACCGCCGATTGTAACTATCTCATCGCCGATTTCAAGAGCATTTCTCATTTCCTGCTCTTCTTTTTGACGTTTCTTCTGTGGACGAATCATCATAAAATACATAAGTGCGAACAACACAACCATAAGAACAATCATTTGTATGCTGCTTGTCTTTTGATTAGCAGCTGAGCCTGAAGCTGCATTTTGCGCAAATAATAAAATTGATTCCATAAAATTAATTTCCTCCAATTATATGATAAAAAGTATTATAAATTAAATTTATATGATTTGCAAGTCTTTTCTAAATTCTTGTATCAAGTTTAACACAAAATTCATTTTTATAGTCCGTAAATGTACCGTTGTCTAAGTTTCCTCTTATCTCAGCCATAAGATTATTATAAAAGTAAAGATTATGAATAACGGCAAGGCGCATACCGAGTATTTCATTGCTCTTAAACAAATGACGAACATACGCTCTTGAATGTTTTCTGCAAGTTGGGCAATTACATTCTTCATCAATAGGCTTACCGTCACGTTCATATTTGGCATTATTGATGTTTATTATTCCTTTTTTTGTAAATAAATGACCGTGACGTGCATTTCTTGACGGCATTACACAGTCGAACAAATCAACGCCTCGGCTGACACCCTCAAGAATATTGCCCGGAGTACCGACACCCATAAGATATCTCGGCTTGTTCTTTGGAGCATAAGGTTCAACAGCAGATATAATTCTATACATATCCTCTTTGGGTTCTCCGACTGCAAGGCCGCCGATTGCATAGCCGTCAAGTTCCATTTTTGCAATTTCTTTCATATGCCAAATACGCAAATCGTCATAAACACAGCCTTGGTTTATGCCAAATAGTAATTGGTTTTTATTAATTGTTGTATCAAGAGAATTAAGCCTGTCCATTTCCTTTTTGCAACGTTCAAGCCAACGAAGTGTACGCTCGCAAGCCTCTTTTGCATATTTAAGAGTTGCAGGATTTTTAACGCATTCATCAAATGCCATTGCAATCGTCGAACCTAAATGAGACTGAATTTGCATACTTTCCTCAGGTCCCATAAATATTTTTCTTCCGTCAACATGAGAATTAAAAGTTACACCCTCTTCGTTGATTTTGTTTAGTTTTGCAAGGCTGAAAACTTGAAATCCGCCGCTGTCGGTTAAAATAGGCCTGTCCCAATTTGTAAATTTATGAAGCCCGCCCATATCGTATACAAGCTCATCACCAGGACGAACGTGAAGATGATATGTATTGCAAAGCATTACCTGACAACCAATATCTTTTAAATCCTCGGTTGAAAGACCGCCTTTAATTGCGGCTGAGGTTGCAACGTTCATAAATGCAGGGGTTTGAACAGTTCCGTGTACTGTTTCAAACTGCCCTCTTCTTGCTGTGCCCTCTTGTTTTAATAATGTATATTTAGCCATAATTTCCTCTCAAATCTTATAGTATATCAGCAAATAAACATAGCATCGCCAAAGCTGAAAAATCTGTATTTTTCATCAACTGCTATTTTGTATGCGTTCATTACATGGTCATAGCCGGCGAAAGCAGAAATAAGCATAATGAGTGTGCTTTCAGGAAGATGAAAATTAGTAACAAGCGCATCTATGCATTTAAATTCGTAACCGGGATAAATAAATATGCTCGTGTCATCCTCATCTGCACAAATACAGCCATTCTTAGTAGCAACCGATTCAAGCGTTCTACAGCTTGTAGTACCTACGGAAATAACTCTTTTTCCGTTTTTCTTGGTTTCATTAATTAAATCGGCAGTTTCCTGCGGCATAATATAATGCTCCGTATGCATAGTATGTTTTGTGACATCATCAACCTTTACAGGTCTAAAAGTTCCAAGCCCTACATGAAGCGTTACATATCCGATATTAACGCCTTTTGCTTCAATTTCCTTAAGCATTTCCTTAGTAAAATGCAGACCTGCGGTCGGTGCGGCAGCAGAACCTAAATGCTCGCTGTAAACAGTTTGATATCTTTCCTTATCAGCGAGCTTTTCTTTAATATAAGGCGGAAGTGGCATTTGACCGATTTCATCCAAAACAGCATAGATATTGGCGTCACAATCAAATTTAATAATTCTGTTGCCATCATCAAGAACGTCAATGACCTTGCACTCAAGCTTTCCCTCGCCAAAAACAAATTCCGTTCCTACTTTTGCTTTTTTGCCCGGCTTGCAAAGGCATTCCCACACAAGTGTTTCCTTTTGTTTCAAAAGCAAAAATTCAACTACAGCTCCGGTTTCTTTTTTAACACCGAATATTCTTGCAGGAATAACTCTTGTATCATTAAGAATCAAGCAATCGCCGGGATTTAAGTAGTTTGTTAAATCCTTAAAAATTTTGTGTTCAACTTCACCCGTTTCTTTATTTAAAACCATAAGTCTCGATGCATTTCTCGGCTCAATAGGGGTTTGAGCAATAAGCTCTTCGGGCAAATCATAATAAAAGTCTGAAGTTTTCATCATATTCTCCGTAAATTTTGATTGACATATATATATAATAAGTGTTATTATATCAAATAAGTACGGATGAGGTACATAACCTTAAGCGCACTTCAACCGTCAACAAGTATTATATTGCATATTATCTTGTTTTACAAGTTATTTTTTTAAGGAGATTACAGACTATGAGTAAAAAGTACAATGTCGGCATCGTCGGCGCAACAGGTATGGTAGGTCAAAGATTTGCTGCTTTACTTGAAAATCACCCTTGGTTTAACGTTGTTTGCCTTGCAGCATCTTCAAGAAGTGCAGGTAAAACCTATGAAGAAGCTGTTGGTAAAAAATGGTGCATGGATACACCTATTCCTGAAAATATGAAAAACATTGTTGTAATGGACGCAACAAATGATATTGAAAAAATCACTTCACAGGTAGATTTTGTATTCTGTGCGGTTGATATGAAAAAAGATGAAATTAAAGCTCTTGAAGAGGAATATGCAAAGCACGAGTGTCCGGTAGTATCTAACAACAGTGCTAACAGATTTACACCTGACGTTCCTATGGTAGTTCCGGAACTTAATGCCGAGCATATCAACATTATTCCTGCACAAAGAAAAAGACTTGGTACAAAGCGTGGCTTTATCGCTGTAAAATCAAACTGTTCGCTTCAGTCTTATGTGCCTGCTCTTTTCCCTCTTCAGGAAAAATATCCTATTAAGAAAGTACTTGTTTGTACTTACCAGGCTATTTCAGGCGCAGGAAAAACATTTGAAACATGGCCTGAAATGATTGATAACGTTATTCCATACATCGGCGGTGAGGAAGAAAAGAGTGAAAAAGAGCCTCTTAAGCTTATGGGTAAAATTGTCGGCGACGAAATCGTTTCTGCAGATTCCCCGGCTTTCACAGCTCAGTGCATTCGTGTTCCTGTTTCAAACGGTCACCTCGGTGCAGTATTTGTAGAATTTGAGGATAAGAAGCCTACTAAGGAAGAAATGATTAATATTTGGGAAAACTTCTCAGGCAGAGCACAAAAACTTAATCTTCCGTCTGCTCCAAAGCAATTTCTTCACTATTTTACGGAACCTGACAGACCTCAGATTCATTCAGAAAGAATGCTTGAACACGGTATGGCTGTTTCTATCGGCAGACTCAGAGAAGACACACAATACGATTATAAATTTGTTTGCCTTTCTCACAACACACTTCGTGGTGCAGCAGGCGGTGCCGTTCTTCTCGGCGAGCTTCTTGCAGCAGAAGGTTACTTTGACTAATATATTTGTAATAAATTTGTTAAGGAGATAATCATTATGAAAAATCCTATTTTTACAGGTGCAGCAGTTGCTATTATCACTCCTATGAATGAGGATGGAACTGTTAATTATGATGAATTTGCAAAGTTTATTGACTTTCAAATTGAAAACGGCACCGACGCTATTGTAGTATGCGGTACTACAGGCGAAAGTTCAACACTTAAGGTTGTTGAGCACAACGAATGCATCAGGTGGTGCGTTGAATATGTAAATCACAGAGTTCCTGTTATTGCAGGAACAGGTTCAAACAGTACCGCTTGTGCAATTGAAATCAGCCAAGAGGCTTGCAAAAACGGCGCAGACGCTCTTTTACTCGTTACACCTTACTATAACAAAACAAGTCAAAGAGGTCTAATTGCCCACTACACTGCTATTCACGACGCAACAAACCTTCCTATAATTCTTTACAATGTTCCGTCAAGAACAGGTGTTAATATTAAGCCTGAAACTGCTGCCGAGCTTGCTAAGCTTCCAAGAGTAAACGGTATTAAGGAAGCTTCGGGTGACCTTGACCAAGTAGCTAAGATTCACGAACTTTGCGGTGATGAGCTTAACATTTGGAGCGGTAATGACGACCAAATTTTTGACATTCTTGAGCGTGGCGGAAAAGGCGTAATAAGCGTTCTTTCTAACATTGCACCTAAGGAAACTCACGAAATTGTTGCTTCATACTTAAACGGCGATAAGAAAACATCTAAGGAGCTTATGGATAAGTACGTTAAACTTGCAAAGTCTATGTTTGTTGACGTCAATCCTATTCCTGTAAAAGAGGCTGTAAGCCTTATAGGATTTAACGCAGGTCCTTTAAGACTTCCTCTTATTGAAATGGATGAAAGTAACAAGAAATACGTTAAAGAAACAATGGAAGAATACGGCTTAGTAAAATAAGTATAAATAAGGAAGTAAAAAATGACTAATTTAATTATAACAGGCGCTAACGGTAAAATGGGCAAAGTTATTCAAAGCATTGTAGCAAATCGTAACGATTGCAACATAGTTGCCGGTGTTGACCTTAACACAGAAGATAACAGGCACTTCCCTATTTACTCTTCAATTTTCGATGTCAAGGAAAAAGCAGACGCCATTATTGACTTTTCAAATCCCGTGCTTCTTAACGATTTACTTTCCTATTCCGAAAAGACCTCTACACCGCTTGTAATTGCAACAACCGGATACAGTGATGAGCAAAAAAAGCAAATCTCAGATGCTTCAAATAAAATCCCCGTGTTCTTTACTTATAATATGAGTATGGGTGTTAATCTTCTTGCAAATCTTGCTAAAAAAGCTGTTGAGGTTCTCGGCAATGATTTTGATATTGAGATTGTAGAAAAGCATCATAATCAAAAAATTGACGCACCGAGCGGTACGGCTCTTATGCTTGCAGATGCAATGTGTGAAGAAATCGATCAGCCTATGAAATACGAATACGACCGTCATTCAAAGCGTGAAAAACGTACTAAGAATGAAATCGGTATTCATGCAGTAAGAGGCGGAACAATTGTTGGCGAGCACGAAATAATTTTTGCAGGCCGTGACGAAATAATTACTCTGTCACACTCTGCAAGAAGCAAGGAAATATTCGCAGTAGGCGCTGTAAATGCAGCTGTTTATATGAATGGCAAGAGTGCAGGCCTTTACGATATGAAAGAATTAATTGATTAACAATAAATCATTAACAAGGCAAACTTTTACGGTTTGTCTTGTTTTTTTTATATAAATATGTTTTAATATATAATAAAGTTTTGAGAAATAAATGGCGGTGAATTATATGAATATTCAACAGCTTCGTTGCATAGTTGAAATTGCAAGAGTAGGTTCAATAACAAAGGCGGCTGAAAATCTTTATATGAACCAACCGAACTTGAGCCGAACTGTAATTGAATTTGAAAAAGAATACGGAATTACTCTTTTTATACGTAATTCGCAAGGCGTCATCTTAACCGACAGCGGAAAGAAAGTTGTAGAGAAAGCCGAAGAAATAATAAAAAAAACAAATGATTTAAACCGTTTCTTATATAATAACGATAAGGAAACAATAAACGTGAAATTGGCTGTTCCCCGTTCATCATATATCAGCGTAGCATTTTGTAACACCATTGAAGCCGTCGAAAACAATAAGCTCAATATCTCTTTTAAAGAATGTAATAACACAGATGTATTAAACGACGTTATGATTAACGGCTATAATCTCGGAATTATAAGAATACCGACAGAGCTTGAGTCAAAATATAAAAAAATGATTACGTCTAAACAAATGCAATTTCAGGAAATTTGGAATTTCAAATATAAAATTCTGTTTTCACAAAATCATCCTCTTGCAACAAAGCAAAAGCTTCAATTTAACGATTTAAAGGAATATTCAGTGTTACTTCACGACGATGAATATATCCCCTTTGTTTCAAAAGAAGAAATTAAAAGATACACTCCCTCGCACGATTCTCAAAGTAAAATTCTGATTCAAGAACGTGGAAGCCAATTTGATATTCTTTCAAATCTGCCTAATACTTATATGTGGACCACCCCCATTCCGAAAAGTCTTCTTGAAAATCATAAGCTTGTAACTAAAAAATGTATTGATAATAAGCAATCTTTTTCCGATATTCTGATTTATCCTAAAAATTACACATTAACTGACTTTGAAAAATTGTTTATTGAAAATGTTTTTGAAATTAAATATGAGCTTGAAAACGGCAATAATACGGTATAAAATCGTATTATTGCCGTTTTTTTACAATTTATATTATTAATAAATTGTAAATATTAAATCGACAATTATATATTATTTAGTATATTTATAAGAAATTGCTATTAATATGATAAAATTTTAACAAATAAATGATACAAATTTAACAAAGGTGTTCAATACTGACATATGTCAGTTACTATATATCATTAGTGATATGCAACATATCATATTTTATATTACTATTATTATTCTATTTGTGTTAAAATTCATAGCGGAAAAGAAAAAATCCATTAATTAATAAATTATTCTATTTAAGGAGGAATAATCACATGGTAGATTTCGAACAATGGGAAGGCTTTGAAGGCTCTCTCTGGAAAGAAGAAGTAAATGTACGTGACTTTATCCAGAAGAACTATACAGTCTATGACGGTGACGAATCTTTCCTTGCAGACCCAACAGATGCAACAAATAAACTTTGGGGTATTCTTCAAGGTCTTCAAAAAGAAGAACGTGCTAAGGGCGGCGTACTTGATATGGAAACTAAAGTTGTTTCAGGTATCACTTCTTACGGCCCGGGCTACATCAGCGAAGCTGACAAGGATCTTGAAAAGGTTGTAGGTTTACAGACAGACAAGCCTCTTAAGAGAGCATTTATGCCTTTCGGCGGTATCAAGATGGCTGAGCAGGCTTGCTCAACATACGGTTACGAGCCGGATCCTGAACTTCATAAAATTTTCACAGAATATTGCAAGACACATAACCAGGGTGTATTTGATGCTTACACTCCTGAAATGCTTAAGGCTCGTCACAACAAGATTATTACAGGTCTTCCTGATACTTACGGACGTGGCCGTATCGTAGGCGACTACAGAAGAGTTGCTCTTTACGGTATTGACTTCCTTATGGAAGAAAAGAAGCATGACTTTGCTAACTGCGGCGACGGTACAATGACAGATGACGTTATTCGTCTCAGAGAAGAAATCACAATGCAGTACAAAGCACTCGGTCAGATGAAGAAAATGGCTGAAAGCTACGGCTATGATATTTCTAAGCCTGCTAAAGACGCTAAAGAAGCTGTTCAGTGGTTATACTTCGGCTACCTTGCTGCTATTAAGACTCAAAACGGTGCTGCAATGAGTGTCGGCAGAATTTCAACATTCCTTGACATTTATATTGAAAGAGACCTCAAGGCAGGCAAACTTACCGAATCAGAGGCTCAGGAACTTATTGACCATCTTGTAATGAAATTCAGAATGGTTAAGTTCGCAAGAATCCCATCATACAATCAGCTTTTCTCAGGCGACCCTGTTTGGGCTACACTTGAGGTTGCAGGTATCGGCGTTGACGGTCGCTCAATGGTAACAAAAAATGACTTCCGTTTTCTCCATACTCTTGAAAATATGGGTCCTTCACCTGAACCAAACCTTACAGTTCTTTATTCATCAGCACTTCCTGACACATTTAAGAAGTATGCTGCTGATATTTCTATCAGAACAAGTTCAATTCAGTATGAAAACGATGACGTTATGAAGCCTGTATGGGGCGATGACTACTCAATTTGCTGCTGCGTATCAGCTACACAGACAGGTAAAGAAATGCAGTTCTTCGGCGCAAGAGCTAACCTTGCTAAGTGCCTTCTTTATGCTATCAACGGCGGTGTTGACGCTAAGACATTTGACCAGGTTGGTCCTAAGTACAGACCTATTACATCAGAATACCTCGATTATGACGAAGTAATCGAAGCATATGACAGAATGATGGATTGGCTCGCAGGTCTTTATGTTAATGTACTTAACCTCATTCAGTTTATGCATGATAAATACTATTATGAAGCTGCTGAAATGGCACTTATTGATACAGATGTAAGAAGAACATTTGCAACAGGTATTGCAGGTTTCTCTCACGTTGTTGACTCTCTTAGTGCTATTAAGTATGCTAAGGTTAAGACAGTAAGAAACGAAGACGGTGTTGTTGTTGATTACGAAACTGAGGGTGACTTCCCACGTTACGGTAACGATGATGACAGAGCTGACGAAATCGCTGTATGGCTTCTCAAGACTTTCCTTGACAAGATTAAGAAGCATCACACATACCGTAATTCAGAGCCGACAACCTCTATCCTTACTATCACATCAAACGTTGTATATGGTAAGGCAACAGGTACAATGCCGGATGGTCGTAAGGCAGGCGCTCCTCTTTCACCAGGTGCTAACCCATCATACGGTGCAGAACAGAGCGGTCTTCTTGCTTCTCTTAACTCTGTAGCTAAGCTTCCATACGAATGGGCTCTTGACGGTATTTCAAATACTCAGACAATCAACCCGGGTGCTCTCGGTCATTCAGAAGAAGAAAAGATTAACAATCTTGTTCAGGTTATGGATGGCTATTTTGACCAGGGTGCTCATCACCTTAACGTAAACGTATTCGGTACTGAAAAGCTTATCGATGCTATGGAACATCCTGAAAAAGAAGAATATCAGAACTTCACAATTCGTGTATCAGGTTATGCTGTTAAGTTCATTGACCTTACTAAGGAACAGCAGATGGACGTTATTTCAAGAACCTGCCACGACAGAATGTAATTATTAACTTATAAAGGATTTGTTGAAATTGGACGGTAAAATTCACAGCATTGAAACTTTTGGTCTTGTTGACGGACCGGGCGTAAGATACGTACTCTTTTTGCAAGGTTGCAATATGCGTTGCAAATATTGCCATAATCCCGAAACTTGGAGCTTTGATGATGCGAAATTTACCGTTTCGGCAAAGGATGCATTCAACAAAGCATATAAGTATAAGAATTATTGGAGAAAAAACGGAAAGCCAAACGGCGGTATTACAGTAAGCGGCGGTGAACCGCTCCTTCAAATTGATTTTGTAACTGAATTTTTCAAGCTTGCAAAGGAAAAAGGAGTACACACTACGCTTGACTCCTCAGGCTCTGCTTTTACAAGAGAAGAGCCTTTCTTCTCCAAATTCAATGAGCTTATGAAGTATACTGACCTTGTTATGCTTGATTTAAAGCAAACAGATACTGAAAAGCATAAAGAGCTTACGGGCAGAACAAATGAAAATATACTTGATATGGCAAAATATTTGTCAGATATCGGCAAGGATATGTGGATAAGAAGAGTTCTCGTTCCTAATTTAACCAATAAAGATAACGAGCTTAATAATCTTTTCAGCTTTATTTCGTCACTCAAAACGGTTAAAAAGGTTGAAATACTCCCCTACCACACCTTAGGTATTTTTAAATGGGAAAACCTCGGTATCAAATATCCTCTCGAAGGCTATAAGCCGCCTACAAAAGAAGAGGTTGAAAAGGCAGAAAAAATACTTCATATTGAAAAATAAAACTACCCCTCCTGAATCAATCAGGAGGGGTAGCGTGTAGAAAAAGTCTAATTACAAATTTCTACACGCTGTAAGACTTCGAGAAAGTGAGATAAATTTCGTAT
>OLGZ01001584.1_pt1 | contig 12482 bp, 9 predicted proteins | sample 1605981 | NCBI WGS metagenome assembly OLGZ01 (sample SAMN03283291) | human gut metagenome | biome: human-associated habitat; material: feces | host: Homo sapiens | place: Peru | collected 2012 | reverse complement strand
AAAAATATAAATAATTAATAATCATTTTTCGTGTCCACTTTGGGGAGCTGCTACAGATTACGACAGAATTCTCGATTTAAGCCCCTAAAAGTCCTTAGGAAAATGTGATGATTTAACAGAAAAGTCCTTAGGAAAATGTGATAAATATACTTAAAAGTCCTTAGAAAAATGTGATTTTCCTTGCGTAATTCACTGTTTATTAGTATCTTTGCCAAAACATAATTTTTAGCGTATGGAAAGACTACTTATATCCCAATTGTTAAAATGGAAAGACAGTCACGGAAGGAAGCCACTCATACTGGAAGGTGCAAGACAAGTTGGAAAGACTTGGCTACTGAAAGAATTTGGGCGCAAGTACTTCAAAGACGTATGTTACATCAACTTCGAACAGAGTGATGTACTCGAAGAGATATTTGCTGGCGACTTATCACCACAACGCATTATAGAACAGCTCTCTATATATAATGGTAAGATGATAATACCCGAGGAAACTCTTATTATCTTCGATGAAGTACAAGAAATGCCAAGAGCACTCACCTCTTTGAAGTATTTCTGCGAAGAGGCACCAGAGTATGCCATCTGCTGCGCAGGCTCATTGCTAGGCATAGCCCTGCACGAAGGCACATCATTCCCTGTAGGAAAGACAGATTTCCTGCATCTATATCCCATGTCCTTTAAAGAGTTTCTGATGGCAAACGGAGAGAACATGCTGGTAGACTATATCGATAAAGGAAACAGAAACCTGGGAGCATTCGAGGCTCGCCTTACAGATTATCTGAAAAAATACATGATAATAGGAGGTATGCCTGCTGTTGTAACAGAGTGGCTGGGCAGCAAAGACTACAACAAGGTAAACCGCATCCAGCAGGAACTGATAGCAGCCTACCAGAAAGACTTCTCCAAACATGCTCCAAAGAATATGGTCGAGAAAATCCGTTATGTATGGAACAGCATCCCTTCGCAACTGGCGAAGGAAAACAAGAAGTTTGTCTATGGACTGGTGAGAGAGGGAGCTAGAGCACGGGAATATGAGGATGCCATCATGTGGCTTTCTGATGCAGGTGAAATCATCAGAACCAACAATGTCAGCAAGCCCGACATCCCGATTTCAGCCTATGCTGATCTCAAATCGTTTAAGGTATTCTTACTGGATGTAGGTCTGTTGAGGGCAATGAGCAAGATTTCGCCGAAAGTAATATTAGAAGGAAGCAGAATCTTTGAAGAGTTTAAGGGAGCGTTGACAGAACAGTATGTCTGTCAGGAACTTCAGAACTTTACAGAAACTCTGGAAACCAATTATTATTGGTCTTCTTCAGCCACAGCAGAGGTTGACTTCCTTATTTCCGACGGTTTGGATGTATATCCACTGGAAGCAAAGGCAGGAGTAACCATGAATGCCAAGAGTTTGAAACTGTATCGGGAAAAATATTCACCCAAATGGTCGGTTCGCACCAGTCTCTTGCCATACGAGAGAAACAACAGTTCAAAAACCATCAACATCCCCCTCTATATGCTCTTTGTTCTAGACAAAGAATTAAAGGCAGAAAGTTAGTATTTCAGCGAAAGCGGCAGTTTTTGACAAAACTGCCGCTTTCGCTTGTTTTTCATAAGCAAAAGTGTATAAAAACCGCATATTTATAATAAAATGTCGGGTAAAGTGCAACTTTTCTAGAAAAAAGTTTGGTGATTTCCTAAAAAATGCTTATTTTTGCAGCCGATTAAAAATATTATTAAAATTTAGTGAAGTTTGAGATACTTCCCTATATATAATAAGGTATGGCAACATACCCACCCCCACCAGTTCGAGATAAGAGCTGGAGACGAGAAATGAGTCCCCACGCTCAATAAAAGTTGGGAGGATATGTAGTGAGAAAGAAATATAAAACATTATATATTTATTAATTAATTAAACGAGAGAGATTTATGGAAAAAAGACTCATGACGTTTATTGCCTGCCTCTTCCTTAGTTTAGGAATGGCGTTGGCGCAAACTCAAGTTTCCGGTAAAGTAACCTCTGCAGAGGATGGTGAGCCAATCATTGGTGCATCTATCAAAGTAGTGGGTACTAAGACCGGTGCGGTTACCGATATCAATGGTAACTTCTCATTGAACGCTCCAGCTGGAGCCAAACTAGAGATTTCATATATTGGTATGAACTCTCAAACTGTTAAGGCTGGATCTAACATGAAAATTGTTCTTGATCCGGACAACAAGTCACTTGATGAAGTCATCGTTGTAGCTTATGGTACTGCAAAGAAAAGTGCCTTTACTGGTTCTGCTGGTGAAGTTAAGGCTAGCGATATAGATGTTCATGTGACATCTACTGCAACAAGTGCCTTAGTTGGAAAGGTGGCTGGTATTCAGGCAACTTCTGAGTCAGGAGAACCTGGCTCAGCTCCTGTAATCCGTGTTCGTGGTATTGGTTCTTTGAATGCTAGTTCAGCTCCTCTTTATATTGTTGATGGTGCTCCATACGAGGCTGGTGTTGCTAATATTAACCCACAGGATATTGAGTCTATCTCTGTATTGAAAGATGCATCAGCAAGTGCGATCTATGGTGCTCGTGGTGCAAATGGTGTTGTCATTATCACCACTAAGCGTGCCAAAATGGGACAGGATGCACAGGTTAAGTTTGATGCCAAGTGGGGTTCTAACTCACGCTTAATTCCTCAATATGATGTCATAGACAATGGTGCTGAGTATTTGGAGACAATGTATCGAGCTAAGTTCAACTCCAAGTATTATCACGGTTCTACAAAGGCAGAGGCTTATGCTTATGCTGATGCCACATTGTTCGACAAGAATCAGGGTGGTGTTGGTCAGGAGGCTAATGTATACACTGTTCCTGCTGGAGAAAAGTTGATTGGTACAAACTTCAAGTTGAACCCTAATGCCACTTTAGGTCGTGTAGATGGTGATAACTACTATACAACAGACGATTGGTATGATGAGACCATTCACAACTCTTTCCGTCAGGAATATAATCTTTCTGTTTCTGGTGCCGGTGATCGTTTGAACTATTATGCAAGTGCTGGTTACTTGAATGATGGTGGTACTGTTGAAAACTCTCGCTACCAGCGTTACACTGGACGTATAAACGTAGATTATCAGGCGAAAAAGTGGTTGAAGCTGACAACTAATATGGGCTTTACACATGTAGATACCCAGAATCCATCTTTCGATGTTGATACATGGGGTAGTTCAGGAAACGTGTTCTACATTTGTAATATGATTGCTCCTATCTATCCTCTCTACGAGCGTAATGCAGATGGAACTGTTAAGACAGAAAATGATCGTCCTGTTTATACCACCAATAATGGAAGCTTCCAAGGTAATGCGGTACGCGACAATCATTTCAATCAAGACAAGACTTACCAGGATATCTTTACTGGACAGTGGACAGCTGTTGTTACCCCAGTAGAGGGACTGAACTTGACAGCAAGTTTAAGTGCTTCTTCTCGTAATAATCGTGAGAATCAGTTGCTCAGTACTTTTGGTAGTGGAGCTGGTGAAGATGATGGTATCGCTTATGTACAAGCTTATCGTTATTTTACAGTAAACCAACAGTATTTGGCTACATATTCAAAGTCTTTTGGCAAGCACAACGCTAGTCTTTTGGCTGGTTATGAACAGTATAAGTTCAAGAAGCAACGTCTCTATGGTCAGAACAATCACCTCTATAATCCATTTATAGGTGAATTGGGCAATGCATATGGTACATCTAAGAAACAGACAGGTTCATATACCGACAACTATATGACAGAAGGTTTCTTTGGCCGTGTCCAGTATGACTATGATGGTAAATATTTCGGTAGTGCATCTTTCCGTCGTGATGCCTCTTCTGTGTTTGCCCCAGGACATCGTTGGGGTTCATTCTACTCAGTTGGTGCAGCATGGCTTATCAGCAAGGAGAGTTTTTTGAGCGATGTAAAGTGGGTGAGCCTCTTGAAACTGAAGGCTTCTTATGGCGAACAGGGTAATGACAATCTTGCTAGCGTTACTTATTATTGGCATCCTTACGCAGATATGTATTCTGCATCATATGATGAAACTTCAAAGAACTATTCATTCAATATGGTGCAAAAGGGTAACGAGAATTTGACTTGGGAGACATCTAAAGCCTGGAACTTTGGTGTTGATTTCGAGTTGTTCAAGAGTCGTTTGAATGGTAGTTTCGAATATTATGTACGTAATACATCTGATTTGTTGTTCTTTAAGAACTTACCTTTGTCATCAGGTATCAGCGTATCAAGTTATCCTGACAATATTGGCTCTATGAGGAACCAGGGTTATGAATTCTCTCTTGAGGGTGTATTGGTTAAAAACAGAAACATCGAGTGGAGTTTGAATGCCAATATCAGCCATAACAAGAATGAAATCACGAAGCTTGATCAGGAGCTGAAGTATTCTAATCAGATAATCAAAAAAGGTGGTTCTGTTTACGAAGCTTATATGATTAAGTATGCAGGTGTGGATCATGAGACTGGTTCTGCGCTCTATTATATGGATGAAACAGATAAGGACGGCAATGTAACAGGTATGACTACCACAACCGATATTACCAAGGCTACCAAGTATGACTGTGGTACAACACTTCCAAAGTTCAATGGCGGTTTTGGAACGAACGTTGCAGCTTATGGCTTTGACTTGTCTGCTCAGTTCTCATTCCAACTTGGTGGTAAAATATATGATGGTACTTATCAAGCCTTGATGCACAATGGCCTGCAGGCTGGTCAGGCATTGCATAGAGATGCTTTGAATGCTTGGAGTGAAACTAATAAGAATAGCAATATTCCACGTTTGAGTACTGCTTCTACGGATGATGCAGGATTCAGTAGCCAGACTCCATACGATCGTTTCTTGACAAGTTCAAATTATTTATCATTGAACAACTTGACATTGGGTTATACTTTGCCGAAGGATTGGGTAAGAGCTTTGACTCTGTCAAATATTCGTGTTTATGTTTCAGGAGAGAATCTTTTCCTTTTAACAAAACGTAAGGGTCTGGATCCTCGTTTCAACTGGGGTATCGGTGGTATGACTAGTGGCTCAGGTAAGGCTTCTGGTGGCTATGCTTCAATGCGTACTGTCACAGCAGGTATCTCTGTTAATTTCTAACACATAACTTTTAAAAATAGAACAATTATGAAATTATATAAATTGTCAGCTTTTATGTTCAGTGCATTGCTCCTTGCATCATGCTCTGACATCGACAATCAGGAATATGCAGGTGGTGCAATTTCCGGTGAGCAATCGCAGGAGACCAATTCTGCTATTCCTTCTAGAACAAAAGCAACTTTTGCCGGTATGTTCACTTTGATTGGTGATCCTTGTCATAATTACCAAACTCATTTCAAAGACGCTCGTCCTGATGATTTTGGTTTTGTGATGAGTGCTATCTCTTTGGATCTTGAAGGCGCGGATATGTCCATGCAGGATAATGGCTATAACTGGTTTTCTCCTACGGGTACTTTAAGTTCTCGCAATGCTAATTATGCTAATCCATACGTACGCTATGTAATTCCTTATACATCTTTGGGTATTGCTAATGATATCATTAATGCTTTCCCTGCTGACACTAAGGATGCAGAAGCTATCAATATGATAGCCCAGGCAAAGACTATACGTGCGTTCGACTATTTGTCATTGGCTCCATACTTCCAAGGAAGTTACCAAACTTCTAAGGATAAGCCTTGTGTACCATTGTTGGATGGTAAAAATGATTATACAAACAATCCGCGTGCTACTGTAGCTGAGGTTTATACTGCAATTATTGATGATTTGAGCTATGCAATCGACAATCTTGCAGATGTTCGTGAGGATAAGTCTCGCATTAACAAAAGTGTTGCTCTAGGCCTTCGTGCCCGTGCATATCTTTATATGGGTGAGTATGCCAAGGCACTGGTAGATGCAGAGGCTGCAATGAAGGGGTATACTCCTGCTTCTTTGGCAGATGTAAGCGTTCCAGGATTTGATGATAGCAGTGCATCTAATTGGATGTGGACTTATGATTTGACAGATGATCAAGTAGCTTCTGCTGCAGCTGGTTATGCTACTGCAGCTTCATGGATGTCAGCATTCAGTGGTCAAGGATATGCTGTTGCTACAGGAAACGTACCAATGATTAACAAGTTGCTTTACGATAAGATTCCGGCAACTGATGTACGTAAGGGATGGTGGCTTGATGAGAACTTACACTCACCATTGCTGACAAATCTTGAGTGGAAGGATTCAAAGGGTAACGTACTGGCTAAAGGTGATGCCATTGCCCCTTTGAAGATTAAGGACGTTAAAGAGCCTTTTGTTGCTTATGCTAATGTAAAATTTGGTATGAAGTCTGGAGTTGGTAGCTCTAAGAATAATAACTCATGGCCATTGATGCGTGTAGAAGAGATGATTCTTATTGAGGCAGAGTGTTTGGCACAGACAGGAAATGAAGCTAAGGCCAAGGAAGTACTTGCTAATTTTGTAAAGACTTACCGTGACCCTTCTTACAAAATCCCAGCAAGTCGCTCTTTGCTTGATGAGATTTGGTTCCAGCGTCGTGTGGAGCTTTGGGGTGAGGGTTTCTATACTGCTGATGCTCGCCGTTTAGGTAAGGATATTGTCCGTTTCCATGGTGCAGGTACTACCAACTTCCCTGATGCATTCGCATTCAATGTCAAGAATGACGATGGATGGTTGAATCTTCGATTCCCTCAGACAGAGATGGATACTAACAAGGGTATAGTTGATAACACTGAAGGTTCACAGCCTGTTGCTGGTCAAAACCCAACACTTCGTGATGGTGTAACAGATTAATATTCACGTAATCATAAACGATAAAACGAAAAGAATATGAAAATATTTAGTAAGTATATGTTCATCGCATTGATGACAATCATCGCATTGGCATCATGCGGCGATGACGACAAATACGTAGCTGGTGTTCAAGATTCAGCCGACAAGGTAGGTGTTTATTTCCCTACTACAGATGGTGGTAGCAATGAGGTTGACCCTGCCGACCCTACTGAGTTTACCTTTAAGGTAGCGCGTATGAACACCAATGGAGCCGTTTCAGTTCCATTGAATGTGGTATCAAACGATGAAGATATTTTCCATGTACCAGCCACCGCAGAATTCAAGGATGGTGAGGCAGAGACAACAGTAAAGGTTACTTTCCCAGATGCAGCAGTAGGTACCACCTACGCTTTGACAGTGGAAGTTCCTCAGGAATACATCAGCCTTTACAAGGAGAATGCAGACAAGGTATCTTTCACTACAGATTATACGCGAGTTAAGTGGGAGAGCATTGGCGAGGGTTATTGGATTGATGGAAACATCAATACACTCTTTGGAGTACAGCCTCTTCCTTTGGTTGTTGAGATTGAAAAGACCGTTAGCGTAGATGGTAAGACTATCCGTTATCGCTTTGACAGTCCTTTCGCATACGAAAATACAGGCCAGAATGAGCTAGGAGGTTTTATTGGTTATCCTTACATAGACAATGATGAAAACTTCTGTGGTGACGAAAAGAGCCATAAGTTTATCGTTACTGTTACTAAGGATGGAGCTTCTTTGGCTAAGACCAATACAGGTATGAGTATGGCTGGGTACGGCTCATTCATAATTGGTCAGGTTGTAGGTAATTTGTCAAATGCTGATGGGGTTATTACCGATACAGATACCTATCCTCTTGGTAAGGTTGAGGCTGGGAAAAAAACTCCTGGTAAGATTACATGGCCAAGTAATTCTTTGTTCGTTATGATGACAGAATATCAAGGTGGATATGTAACGCCCGCAGGAAATCCTTCTATGTTGTTCTTGAGTACAGATGATTACAAAGCTTACCTCGACGCTTCTACCGAAGGTGGTGAAGGAAGCGGCAGCAAAGGAGAATAACCATTCATTATAGTAAAAAAGAGTAGATTTGAGCTATTAGGGTCTAATCTGCTCTTTTTTTTATACCATTCACAATAAGGAATAGCTCTATGAAAAGAATCATATTTCTCATAATTGTTTTTGCTCTGTCTGCAATATCTTTGCAGGCAAAGGAAAGAACCGAAAAGGAGATGCAAAGTATTGCAAGCAAACGACTCGGTTTGAGTATGTCAGCTATGGCTACGAGAGCTGTAAATACAGCCGTAAAGAAGGTCTCAGAATCTAAGCAATTGGCTGTTTATAATAGTAAGGGTCGTGGTTTCGTTATTATAGCTAAGGATGATGATTTTGCGCCGGTATTAGGATATTCTGATACAGACTATGATACCGATGTTATGCCTTGCGGATTGAAATGGTGGATGAGTCAAGTGGAAAAATCCCTGGAAACAAGAAAGGCTCATGCACAGACTTATCAACCTGCGGTATATGCTTCGTCCACAGCCACCAACTTCATTACCACATCATGGAATCAGCAAGCCCCTTACAATACACTATGCCCTAAGATTGATGGTGTTGCAGCACCTACAGGTTGTGTCGCAACAGCAATGGCTCAGATTATGTACTATTATCAATATCCTGCTACAAGTAAGGGTACAGGCATATATTCCGTAACTACGTATAAAGATAAAAATGACAAAGAGGGCACCACTAAGTGGGATAAGCTAGAACTGGGACATACTTATGAATGGACTAAAATGAAAAATAAGTACTTACGTCCTACTGGTGACACGGATAATGCTGTAGCAAAACTGATGCGTGATGCTGGTGCTGCCAGTCGCATGAATTATCAGGCTGAAGCTAGTGGTACGATCGAATGGTATGCTGCCAAGGGATTTGCCGAAAACTTCAGATATGACTCTTTGGCTATCAGCTGTCTGCAGCGCGACTTCTATACCGATGCGGAATGGATGGAGATGGTACGCAAAGAAATGGAAGCTAAACAGCCTGTTCTCTACTGCGGTAGCGATGAGATAGATGGTGGTCATGCCTTCTTGCTCGATGGCATACAGAGCGATGGTAAAGTACACGTCAACTGGGGATGGAGCGGTTCTGGTAACGGCTGGTATGATATCAACATTCTCAAGCCTAAAGCTTATGATGGAAGTGCACTCTCTTCTGGAAATGGTTTTAACATCGGACAGAGTATGGTTTTAGGCTTCAAGAAACAGGAGACTCCGAGTGCTGACGAAGAAAACATTTCGCAATGGATAACTGACGGATATAGTTTCTATATCAGCAATAACGAGTTGCACGTCAAACTGACTAACGCCTATAATTACAGTCATCGCGTGTTCGAGGGTAGATTAGGCATCGTACTACAGGGCATGAGTGACAACAGTAGCAAACTCTATACTGATCCTATTTTCGAGACGGATACTGAAACACCTTATGTGGATATGCTCAGCGGTTTTAATTACGGTGACAACGATCATCCTGAAGTTGACTTCAATCTGAGTCAGGAGCCTGAGTTAAAGAATATTTCTGCAGGAACATATAAGCTGTTTGTCGGTTCTAAGTCGACAAAAGAAAAAGCCTATCAATGCTTGCGTAGCGTAGGTGGCACCATCATGTACACACTTGCCGTTGCTGCCGATGGCACGATGACATTAGCACAGGATGGCACTACTGCTATCTCTGCCGTTGCTGTAAAGCAGAACGTCTCTGCTCCTTACACCTATATATATAATATGCAAGGTCAGGAGGTGTATAAGTCGAAGACACAGGACTTCTGTCTCGATGATGTTCCTGCTCACGGCGTATTGATCGTGAAGCAAGGCGACACGACAAGAAAGGTTGTGAAGTAAGATTCTTCTGTTACTTATCAAATTCATTGCCCACCCATGGTTACTTACCGTACCAAGGGTGGGCATTGTTGTTTTTTCATCTTTACTTTTCCCTAAGGAATATCGCAGAACAAATCATCGAATGACGATTTTTCGCACTTTGCCATGGGCATAACGCACGATGCAGACTCCAGGGCGAGGACCATTGAGACGAGTTCCATTGAGCGAGTAATAAGCCACAATGCCATTCTCTCCGCCTGTCACGATGATCCGACGTAGACTTGCCTGCGCGGAAGATGGTAAAACGCTGATGATCGTTATAATAAACATTTTCATATTCATCATAGTAATTCCCCTTTGTATTGGGCATATTATTCCACCAGATATAGGCATCATAGTTCACATGAGTAATCTTCATACCTTCAGAAGGCAGATAAGCCTCCCAACGGCATTGCTGTAAACACGGAGCACGGCCTTGTCGGCATTGACATGGAGAGTAACCTCACCATTCTCGTTGACCGTTACATCACCCTTGTTGTTGCCATCGGCCTCAACACCGTCGATGCCTGTGGTCTCAGATACAGTCAGAGAGATAACACGTGTAGAAAAAGCGTCGTTGGCATCGGTAGCCTCTACGTTGATGTTGGTCTTGCCTGCTGCCTTGGAAGCCGCAGGAACAGTAGTCTCACCTTCAGGAGCGGTGAAGACAAGCGACGACCCTCTGTTCGACAAAAAGGCTTTAAGAGTGGTTAAGCTAATGCCTCGCTTTGTTCCTGATGGAGAAGGCCAGGTTGTTTCTGGCTCCATAGAGATTCCTGTCATGTTTCGTTTGAAATAATATATAATAAGGTGTATCCTTCTTGCCCCACACATCGGGCAAGCGGGATACACCTTTTCCTTTTTATTTATCTCCCTCTCTCTCAAACATTTTCCCAAGAAGAAACAATGGGAATAGTATTTATACCAATCGGATTTTGATGGAATGTTTGAGAAACAAAGATCCTCAATACATGACAACATTTCTTATCCCGAACTGAGGTAAATACTGGCTCAGGGGAGAATGTCTTATCCACGGACAATCTCCCCTGAGCCTTTTTCTTTCCATTCTTGATAACCGCTTTTTGATTTATATACTTTCGTTCATGCGACTATCCTGTAGAACAATCGTAATACAAAATCAGCCGCAAGAATTTTTCTAACGGCTGACTTTATGTACCACCTTCTTTTGCAGAGATATGGTTATAATAGAAAGATAATATATGTGGTATTTATAATTAGTTCATTCCTGCTGAATGGCACTTTTCCATATTTTAAGCATTAATAATTTAAACTGTTTTTGTCTAACAAGAAGTCTTTCAGCCCAATTGTAAGGATGCCATCTTCATTTCTCTTGGGCTTGATATCATCTTTCACAATGATTATTTTCTTGAAAGAGTCCTTGATTCTCAATAGTGATGCAGATTCCTGCGCCTCTTTTTCTAATGTTGGCATGGCGAAAGCTGACTGGATGTAATATCGCTGACTTCCTTGATTCACCACAAAATCCACCTCCAACTGCTTCCTGATCAACTTGCCACTTTTGTCTGGCTCTCTGACTTCCACCATACCCACATCTACATGATATCCTCTCGTACGCAATTCATTGTATATGATATTCTCCATGATATGTGTCTCTTCTTGCTGGCGAAAGCCTAAGAGAGCGTTTCTTATTCCAAGATCCGAAAAGTAATATTTTGCCAAGGTGTTGATATACTTCTTCCCCTTGATATTGTATCTGATGGACTTTTCCACAAGAAACGCATCTTCTAAAAAACCTAGATACTTGTTTATCGTCTGATGATGAATGGCCACATTCTTGACACTCTTGAATGTTTTGGCAAGCTTCGTTGGATTGCATGGGGCACCAATGGAAGAGGCGATAATTCGCAGCAATTCATCAAACTCTCCCATGTTTTTTACCTTATGTCGTTCCAACACATCTACGAGATACACACTCTTATACAAGTTATTCAGATAATCTTCTTTTTTCTTATCTGTATCAAGCGTCAAAATAAGAGGAAGCCCTCCGTATGTATAATAATCTTTCCATGCATTGTCTGTTGTCCCTTTATATCCTTCACAGTATTCAGAGAATGACAATGGAAATAAATGTATCTCATCACCTCTACCACGGAACTCTGTCACTACATCCGTCGATAGAAAATGTGAGTTGCTGCCTGTAACATATACATCTGCATTTGATATATGCAGCAAGCTATTCAATACATCCGTAAACTCATCTACCATCTGTACCTCATCAAGCATGATGTAGTAGAGATTTTTGTCTGTTATCTGCTCCTTGATGTATTTCAACAGATTATCTGGATCACGCAGTTCCTTATTGGTACGATCATCGAGGGCAACCTCTATGATATGGTCATCTGAAATCCCTTGCGAATTTAGATACTCATGAAATAACTTGAACAGAAGATATGACTTTCCACATCTTCTGATACCTGTAATAATCTTAATCAAGCCATTCCTTTGGCTTGCGATTAGTTGGTCTAAATATTGTTATCTTTTAATATCCATAATTATACTATATTATCAAAAAGTGGCAACATTACCACTTTTCGTCACTGCAAAGATACAAAAAATATCTAAGAATGCGCAACTTTATTATCAAAAAGTGGTAAACTTACCGTTTTTCGTCACTGAAAAGACTCAAACGAAGGCTTTCACCATGATTTACAAGCAAAAAGTGGTAGTTTTACCACTTTTCGTCACTTTCCCATTTTC
>OLGZ01001581.1_pt1 | contig 12492 bp, 12 predicted proteins | sample 1605981 | NCBI WGS metagenome assembly OLGZ01 (sample SAMN03283291) | human gut metagenome | biome: human-associated habitat; material: feces | host: Homo sapiens | place: Peru | collected 2012 | reverse complement strand
TCTGTATCCGGATTCCAGTCATTATAATCCAGACCATTCACAATACCACAAAGATCATTCGATCTTGCTGCCATCAGTCCGTCAAGACCTTCTCCATAGAACGGTGTCTTGATCTCTTCTGCATAGCTGCGGCTTACTGTTGTCACCTTATCTGCATAAACAATACCACCTTTGAGCATGTTGGCATCTTTGTATGCCTCAAGCTTATCCGGAACAAAATAATAATCCGGAAGTCCTGTGATTCCCTGTACAGCCTTTGTATCCCATACACCCTGGAACTTCAGGTTATGTATTGTCATAACTGTCTTGATTCCTCTATAATATTCTCCGAAGAAACGGAAATTATCCAGATATACCGGAATCAGACCTGTCTGCCAGTCGTGGCAATGGATCAAATCCGGGCGAAACCCGATCACCGGAAGAATACTCAAAACTGCTTTACAGAAGAAAGAGAATTTTTCAATATTCCACTTCGGATCTCCATCATATGGAGCAAATCCTGAAAAATAAAATTCATTATCAATAAAATAAAATGTAACTCCGTTTAATTCTGTCTTAAAGATTCCGACATAGCGATCCTCTCCTGCAAAATCCATGTAGAAGTTTGTGATATACTCCAGGCGGTCTACCCACTCCTGTTTCATACACATATACTTAGGTAAAACTACACGGCAGTCATATTTCTCTTTGTCAAAATCTTTTGGAAGTGAACCTACAACGTCAGCAAGACCTCCGGTCTTTATAAATGGTACACATTCTGATGAAGCGAACAAAATGTTTTTCATACTTAGATCCTCCACTTTCACTTGCCCTCTTTCGGCAATTACTTATAAAATATTATACCGCATTTTTATCATAATGCAAAGGATTTCTCATTGTATTTTACTTCTTATTTCCCATGCCTGTATTCCAATTGTATTGTATCTGCGATCAGAGCAATAAATTCAGAATTTGTCGGTTTCCCTTTTCCATTGCTTACTGTGTACCCAAAAAGTTCGTCCAGAGTGTCCAGCTTTCCTCTGCTCCATGCCACTTCGATCGCATGCCGGATCGCACGTTCCACTCTGCTTGATGTTGTCTGGTATTTCTTAGCTACCGTCGGATAAAGGATCTTTGTGATCGCATTCAGCACATCCATATCATCTACCGCCATCATGATCGCATCCCTCAGATAATGATACCCCTTAATATGAGCCGGTATTCCGATTTCATGCAGCATGTTTGTCACTCGTGTCTCCAGACTTTCTCCTCTGTTTTCAGCTGCCGCCTCAGAGTTTCTTGTTTCCATACCGTGTGGCATCCGTCCCGCACTTCGGATTCGTTCTAACAGCATCTCATTTTGAAACGGTTTCATCATATAGTAATTTGCACCTTTATTAAAAGCATCTTCTGTAATCTTTTCTTGCCCAACTGCTGTGATTACGATAAAATACGGATGCTTGCTGACAGTTTTGTCATGATTGATCCGGTCCATGACCGTCAATCCATCCATTTTCGGCATAATCAGGTCGAGAAGAACAACATCCGGCTGTTTGTCTTTGATGATCTGACACATCTCTTCACCATTTTTCGCCTTTCCGACCAGATTCATGTCTTTTTCCATCCCGATCACACGATCCAAAAGATCCAAAATTTTCTGGTTATCATCAGCAATGGCTATTTTCAAATGTTCCATCTTCTTCTCTCCTTTTTCTGAGAACGTTTGTCTTGTTACACCACTCGTGTATTATATTCCAGCTTTTTTGTCGGATTCAAGAAAATCTTGCAGTAGTATTTCGACATCCTTTTCGACCCTTTTCACGATTCTTCCTCTTTCAACATATTTTCAATAAAAATACCATATCCTTTTGTCGAATCCTGTACAAACACATGTGTCACAGCTCCGATCAGTTTTCCATTCTGAATGATGGGACTCCCGCTCATTCCCTGAATAATGCCCCCTGTCTTTTCCAGCAATTCCGTATCTGTCACCTGAATTACCATTCCTTTGTTCACCTGGTCGGATTCTTTGTCAATTTGTGTTATACAAATTGTGTATTCTTTCACCTCACCGTCAATGTAGCAGCGAATCCTTGCCTCTCCTGTCTTTATTTCCTCTTTTTTTGCTACCTGTATCGGAACTTCCTCTCCTATCCAGCTTCTGTCTGAATTTAATTCTCCATAAATACCTGCATCCGTATTTTTCTCGATCACTCCAAGCTGATGAAACCGGTTATAAACAATAATTCCTTCCATTGTTCCGGGATTTCCTTTGCTTCCCTTTTGCACTTTTTGAATACTGGTTCTATAAAGCGTTCCTCTTTTGATCGTAAGAAGTGTACTTGTATCAACATCATGAATGCCATGCCCCAGTGCTGCGAACCTGTTATTTTTTGTCAAAAATGTGATTGTCCCAAGTCCCTGTACATTATCTCTTACCCAGATTCCGAGGCGATAATTTCCTTTTGAAATCTGCACCGGAGTCAATTTCTTTTCTAATATCGTATTTTCGCGTCTGACTGTCAGAAGGACCTTCTCTCCATCCAGATGTTCCACCAGATCCATCAACTGTTTTTTTCCCTCAATCTTCTGGTGATTTACTTCTGTAATATAGTCGCCGGAACTCACTACGCCCTGCGCAGGTGTGTATTCCTTTCCATCCATGCCTGTCATTTTCTCCGTATCTAAAACCAGCACACCATCCGTTTCCATATAGATCCCAACCGGCATACCTCCAAGCCGAACCGTATCTTCTTCCTTTTCCGTGACCAGACTTTCCACATCCCGGCCACTGACTTCCGTATTTTCCATAAATCCCGTAATATGTGCACAGCCACATAAGATCAATAAGCAGAACGTAAACAACAGACCTGTTCTGGTTAAACCTTTTCTCCTGCGTTCTTTCATGATCCACACTCCTCTCTTGCAAACATTAAAAGCAGATGCACTTTGCATCTGCTCTTAGTATGTGTGGATCTTCTTCTTTTCACACTGGTATTATTTTTCTCTTTTTGCCAGTTCTTTCATTTCCCTGGCACTGTCTATGATTCCATCTGTCACATTTGCTCCCCCAAGAAGTCTTGCAAGCTCTGCAACAGAGTCTTCCTGATCAAGTCTCTCGATCTGTGTTCTCACAGAATTATCTTCTGCCTCTTTATGAATACAAAAATGAACATCTGCTGCCGCTGCAATCTGTGAAAGATGTGTAATACAAATTACCTGACGGCTCTTTCCGATCAGCTGTAGCCTCTCGCCGACACGACCGGCTGTGATTCCTGATATTCCGCTGTCAATCTCATCAAATATCAGAGTCGGTGTATCTTCTTCATCCGCAAGTACGGTCTTGATTGCAAGCATAATACGGGATAACTCTCCTCCGGATGCGACATCCCCCAGTGGACGCACAGGTTCTCCCGGATTAACCGACAGATAAAACTCTGCATCATCTTTTCCTTGTGCAGAATAACTTTTTGCTTCTGTCAGACGAATTTCAAAACGTGCATCCAGAAAATTCAGTTCCGACATCTGATGAACAATCTCCTCGGCAAATTTAACTGCGTTTTGTTCACGCACTTCATGCAGTTCCATCGCAGCCTTTTCCATCTGCTTTTCTGCTTTCTTCTGCTTCTCCAAAAGTTCCTGCATAAAAGAATCGTAATCTTCCAGTTCCGATAGTCTCTGTCTTTTTTCCTCACAATATGTAAGGATATCACTGACAGTGTTTCCATATTTTGCCTTTAAATGATTCACTTCATTCAGGCGGGACTCAACTTCTGAAAACTCTTCTTCCGAATATTCAAAACTCTTTGCATATTCTGCCAGATCCCGGTTGAAATCATTCAGCAGACTGTCGATCTCCACGATCTGATCATAAAGCTGGCTTCCCTTTTCATCAAAAGATGCTGCTTCCTGAAGGCTTCGGATTGCACGGCTTAAGTAATCACTTGCATTTCCGCGTTCGTCCTCTGCAGTATACTGATATGCTTCTGCAACTCCTTCTGTGAGTTTTCTACTATCTGTCATCTTGCGATACTGTTCTTCTAAAAGTTCATCTTCACCTTCTTTAAGAGCTGCTTCTTCAATCTCATTTACTTCAAATTCAGCAAGAGAAAGTTCTCTTCTGCGGCTCTCTTCATCTAATGAAGATTGTTCCACCTTCTTACATACTGCCTTCCATTCCTGATAGCAGGAAGCCATTTTTTCTTTTAACGGATCCGTCTGTTCTTTCCCATAAAGATCAAGCAGTGTTAAATGATTCTTTCGATGAAGCAATGTCTGATTATCATGCTGTCCATGAATATCGATCAAAAGACTGGCTACATCTTTAAGGACGCTCATATTCACAGTCTCACCGTTAATCTTACTGACACTTCGGCCTTCTAAAAGGCGGCGGCTCAATGTCAGATATCCGTCTTCCGGATAAATGTCCAAGGCCTCCAGCTTCTTTAAAATCTTTTCTTCTTTGATGTGAAAAGTAAGTTCTACCAATCCGCTTTTTGCCCCGTTTCGAAGCATCTGTGCATTGTATTTTCCACCCAATGCAAGCGTAACAGAGCCAAGAAGGATTGACTTTCCTGCTCCGGTTTCACCGGTCAGAATATTCAATCCTTCCCCAAACTCTACTTCTGTTTCATCAATCAAAGCAAGATTTTTCACATACAGATTCTGTAACATATATCACCTATGCTTTCCTTGAAACCAATTTCCTTATATTCTCCATTACTACAGCTGTATCTTCAACTGTACGAATTGCGCACATGATCGTGTCATCTCCCGCAATACACCCGACCACTTCATTCCATTTCATTGCATCTACTGCAGCAGCAACCGCCATTGCCATTCCGGCAACTGTTTTGATCACAAGGATATTCTGTGCCATATCCATGGAAACAAATCCGTCACAAAGCACACGGATATATTTTTCGCTCATTCCGTCATCTTCCTGTCTATGGACAATATACTTCTGACGCCCACCGTTTACAGACAGCTTTGTCAGCTTCAGATCTCTGATATCTCTGGAGACAGTTGCCTGTGTGACCTTGAAGCCGGCATTATTCAGATATTCTGCCAGTTCCTCCTGCGTCTCTATGTCATACTGACTGATCAATTCAATTATCTTTGCATGTCGGCTCACTTTCATAGTATCAATTTCCTTTCATCTTCTCGCGCATTGTTATCATAAAACTTTCTTCACTTAATTTTACAAGATGCGCTTTGGCATCTGATTTTCTGATCTTCACTCTGTCTCCGCTAACCAATTGTCTCTGTACAGCGCCGTCGTAACACAAAGCTACTTTTTCCTGCCTTCCATAACGACCCTCGCAAATCTCAACTTCAACATCATCCTCTGCTGAAAGCACCACGCTGCTCGTGTTAAGTGCATGGGAACAGATTGGAGTGATAACTATCAGACTTGCTGTTGGCTCTACCACCGGCCCACCTGCGGAAAGATTATATCCTGTACTTCCCGTCGGTGTACAGATGATCACACCATCTGCCTGATATGTATTCAATAAAGTTCCGTTTACATAAACATTGAACTTCACAATACGAAGATTCCCCTCTCTCGTCAATACAATATCATTCACCGCAAGATCTTTTTCACCGGATGACATCACTCCTTCCAGCATCATACGTTTCTCAATATTAGGATCTTCCTCACAGAGTCTATCAATCGCTGATTTATAATCTTTCAGTTCGACATCTGTCAAATACCCCAATGTCCCAATATTAATTCCAAGAAGTGGAAGTCTGCTTCCTTCAAGATCACGTATCGCACGAATCAAAGTTCCATCTCCACCCAGGACCAGACCACAATCCGCATCTTCCGGAACTGTCCCCGGAACAATAAATCCTTCCTCATCCTTTTGAGCAAGAATAACATGTTTGCCTTTTCTCTCAATATAATCTTTTATCTCAATCGTAACAGAATAATCTCTGTCTTTTAATTGATTTGTTATGATATAAAAAGATTCCATACCATCACCTTTTTACTTTGCCAGAGCAGCGAATGCTTTATCCACTACCTGATCCAGTTCCTTTGTCTCAATCTTTGCTTCCTCTTCCGGACATTTCTTCAAATGTACAAGGTATTCGATATTTCCTTCTGGTCCCTTGATTGGAGAGAATGTGATCTCAAGTACAGAAAATCCGATTGATACGGCAAATCCTGTCACTTTCTCGATTACTTCATGATGCGTACTCTTTTCTCGCACAACACCTTTCTTTCCAACCTTCTCACGTCCTGCTTCAAACTGTGGTTTGATCAATGCTACGATTTCTCCATCATCTGTCAGATACGCTCTGATTGCACCAAGCACTTTTGTGAGAGAGATAAACGAAACATCGATTGACGAAAAATCAACAGGTTCTCCAAGATCTTCCGGAGTTACATAACGGATATTCGTCTTCTCCATACATACTACTCTCGGATCCTGACGCAGCTTCCAATCCAGCTGTCCTCTTCCCACATCGATGGCAAATACTTTCTTTGCTCCATTCTGAAGCATACAGTCTGTAAATCCACCAGTGGAAGATCCAACGTCTGTACAGACCTTTCCATCTACTGTCACATGGAATTCTTTCATTGCTTTCTCAAGCTTAAGACCTCCACGGCTCACATAAGGGAGTACATGTCCGCGCACTTCAATATTCACTTCCTCTGGAAATGTTGTTCCGGCTTTATCTTCTCTCTGACCTTCTACAAATACATTTCCTGACATAATAATTGCTTTTGCTTTTTCTCTGGATTCTGCCAGATTCCTCTTCACAAGCAATACATCCAAACGTTCTTTCATGTTACTTTTCTTCCTCTATTCTCCGATCATCTGCAATGACCTTTTTTACAATACTCTCTCTGTCGAGACCAACTTCTTTTCTTAAGACATCTACATTTCCATGTTCAACATAATCATCTGAAATACCGATTGTGCAAACTTTCAACGGGATACCCTCACGCATTACAAAATCTTCTACCTGCTCACCAAACCCACCTGTAAGCACATTTTCCTCAATTGTCACAAGGATCCTGTGATTTTCTGAAATCTTCCGGATCATTTCTGTATCCAGAGGTTTCACAAATCTTGCATTGATCAGACTACACTGATACCCTGCTGCCTTAAGATCCTCACGCACCTGTTCTGCAAGGAAAGACATATGTCCGACAAACATTACCGCGATCTCACTCTCTTCATATAGAAGCTCGCTCTTTCCATATTCGATCGGAGTCCGGAATTCCTTCAGTCCTTCGTATGCTTCTCCTCTCGGATAACGAAGTGCAACCGGATACTGGAAATCTACTGCAAAGCGCACCATATCCGCCATCTCCCAACGGTTCTTTGGTGACAGGATTGAAAGATTCGGGATCGATGATAAAAATGATAAATCAAAGACTCCCTGATGTGTCTCTCCGTCACTTCCAACAAGACCTGCGCGGTCTACTGCGATCACAACTGGAAGATTCTGAAGACAGACATCATGAATCGTCTGGTCAAACGCTCTCTGTAAGAAAGATGAATACACCGCAAAAACAGGCTTCATTCCCCCTGCTGCCAGTCCCGCAGCAAATGTCATCGCATGCTCTTCCGCAATTCCCACATCAAAAAATCTTTCCGGAAATAATCTGGCAAATCTGGAAAGTCCGGTTCCATCTGCCATTGCTGCAGTAATGGCTACAACCTTCTCATCCTTCTTTCCGATATCTGCAAGCACTTTGGAAAAAATATCTGTATAAGAATCTTTCCCCGATCCTCCGATTGTCTCTCCTGTTGTCACATCAAAAGGTCCTGTTCCATGGAATTTTGACGGATTCTTCTCTGCCGGAAGATAACCTTTTCCCTTCTTCGTCACAACATGTACAAGAACTGCATGATTTACCCGCTTCGCCTCGTTCAATGTCTTTGTCAACGTCTTCAGATCATGTCCGTCTACAGGACCCAGATATGTGATTCCCATATCCTCAAAAAACATTCCCGGAACAAACAATTGTTTGATCCCGCTCTTTGTCTTCTTCACCTGATGAACGATCCGTTCTCCCCGACCCGGAATTCTCTTGATCGTATCTTCGACACCTCGCTTCAGGTCTGAGTATACCTGTGTCGTACGAAGTCCGTTCAGGTAATTTGACATACCACCAACATTCTTTGAAATAGACATTGTATTATCATTGAGTACGATGATAAAATTACTTTTCAATCTGGAAGCGTTGTTCAATGCTTCATATGCCATACCGCCGGTCATAGAACCATCTCCGATCACAGATACGACATTGTAATGCTCCTGTTGAAGCTCTCTTGCGGCCACATAACCAAGCCCTGCTGAGATCGAAGTTGAACTGTGTCCTGTATCAAACGCATCACATTTGCTTTCTTTTCTCTTAGGGAATCCACTCATTCCTCCGTATTTTCTAAGATCATCAAATCCTTCTTTTCTTCCTGTCAGAAGCTTGTGTGTATAAGACTGATGTCCCACATCCCAAATCAGTTTATCCTCCGGAAAATGAAGTACTTTATGCAATGCCATCGTAAGCTCAACAACTCCTAGATTGGATGCCAGATGTCCTCCGGTCACACTGATCTTTTCGATCAGAAACTGTCGGATCTCATCCGATAATTCTTTCAGCTCTTCGTCTGTCAGTTCTTTTATATCGTTGGCCTTTTGAATCTTTTCAAGTGCCATAAGTTCCTCCTCACCGACAATCTTATTTTTCTCTATATACAAGAGATTTCAAAAGCTGCTCAAGGAAACCATCCCCGGCAGGGAACTTTTTCAGTTCATCGATTGCTTCTTCTGTCATACGTTCCACATCTTTATGAGCCTGTTCGATTCCTTTGAGTGTTACATATGTTGTCTTTTCATTCTTCTCATCACTATGTACCGGCTTGCCAAGCTGCTCTGTCGTGCTTGTCACATCCAGAATATCGTCCTGGATCTGGAATGCCATTCCGATCTTACCTGCAATGATCTGCATGCTCTTTACATCTTCTTCCGATGCCCCGGCAAGAATTGCTCCAACCATCATAGCTGCTTCGATCAGCGCCCCTGTCTTCAGACGGAAAATAAAATCAAGTGTTTCCTCGTCAATCTGGTGACCAGACTCTTTCACATCAACAACCTGACCCCCGATCATTCCATAGATTCCGGCTTTCCCTGCCAGAATCTGCAAGGCCTGTCCAATCTTAAGACTCTCCTGCGGGAACTGTTCAAATGCCTTACATGCTGTCTCAAACGCAAAGTTTAAAAGTGCATCTCCTGCGAGAATCCCCATATCTTCTCCATAGACAATATGGGTTGTCTTTCTTCCTCTGCGGTACTCATCATTGTCCATTGCCGGGAGATCATCGTGAACCAGTGAATAGGTATGGATCATCTCCATTGCTGCCATAAACGGATAGATCACTTCCGTCTCTCCGCCAAACAGATGATAGGTTTCCATCATCAGCATTGGGCGGAGACGCTTGCCTCCTGCCATCAGACTGTATTCCATCGCTTCCATGATCACACTCTGATATCCGCTTGCTTCCGGAAGATATTCTCTGAGTATCGCTTCGATTTTTTCTACTTTTTCTTTCTGTTCTTCTTTAAAATTCATGACTCTCTCCATTCTCATCCAAAGCAAGAACTTTCTTTTCCACATCATCAATTGTGCGATTACAACACTTCACAAGTTCCATGCCTTCCTGATATAAATTAAAAGAATCTTCAAGAGAAAGTTCCTCTCCTTCCAGCCCGCCAATGACGTTGTCCAGTCTCTCAAATAACTCCTCAAGACTTGCAGCCTGCTCTTTCTTCTTCATGTCTTCCATCATTTCCTCCCGGTTACTGTTCATGGGAACTTTTTTCTCTTTCCCCTTCTGATTTTACAGTGCCTGTAACGGCAGCTTTGATCTGTCCGTCCGTTACATATATCTGCAACAAATCTCCTTCTTTCACCTGATCTGTTTTCTTTATATTCTGTCCCTGTGCATTGCAGACGTAAGAATATCCCTGACTTAATTTCTCAAGCGGAGACAATCCTTTCATCCGTTCTGCATACAGTGCAAGTCTGTGCTTTTCTTTGGTCAAATGCCGCTCCATAAGCGAGCGCAGTGTATTCTCAGCATCAACCGCTCTCTGTCGCTTCTCATTGAGTTTCTGTCTTGGATGAAGTGTCCGGAGTTTCAATCTGCTGTGTTCCAGACGCATACGCTCGTTTAGCAGCTTCTGGTTTATCGCTCTTCGAAGTAAGCTCTCACAATTGAGAATCTGCTGTTTCACTTCGGCATATTCATAGACAGCAAGCTCTGCCGCCGCTGACGGTGTCGGCGCTCTTAAGTCTGCCACATAATCGGCAATCGTTGTATCCGTCTCATGTCCGACTGCAGAGATCACCGGAACGCGACAGTTAAAAATCGCACGCGCAACAGCCTCTTCATTGAATGCCCACAGATCTTCAATGCTTCCTCCACCTCTTCCGACGATCATGACATCCACCTGCTTCTCTTCCAGCATATGGATCCCTTTCACAATACTGCTCACGGCACCATCACCCTGTACCAGTGCCGGATAAAGCAGGATCTGGACAAATGGATTCCTTCTCTTTGCCACATTGATGATATCTCGGATCGCTGCTCCTGTCGGTGCGGTCACAACCCCGATCGTACGTGCATACCGTGGAATCGGCTGTTTATACTCTGCCGCAAACATTCCCATCTCTTCGAGTTCTTTCTTCAGTGCCTCGAATCTTTCATACAAAAGTCCCGCACCATCCAGAATGATCTCTCTTGCATACAGCTGATACCTGCCATCCCTCTCGTAGACACTGACTGCACCCAGCACTACTACCTGCTGACCTTCCTCCATATGAAAAGAAAGCCCAGACCTTGAGCCTGCGAACATCACGCAGGCTATCGTGCCGGACTCGTCTTTCAATGAAAAATATATATGCCCTGATGTGTGGTATTTTAAATTAGACACCTCACCCTTTACATAGATTCGGTTCAGCATGAAGTCCTGGGTGAACATATTCTTAATATAAGAATTAACCTGCTTCACCGTATAGACATTTTTCATTCTTTTGTCTCTTCCAGTGAACGTGCAATCTTGCCAAGTACTCCGTTGACAAATGACGGAGCCTCATCTGAACTGAACATCTTTGACAGTTCTACTGCCTCGTTGATCGCAACTCCTACCGGTACCTCGTCATCCCACTTCATCTCATATACCGCAAGTCTCAGAATGGACAGATCCACTTTGTTCATTCTTGTCGTCTTCCATCCCTTTGCATTTGCATTGATCAGTTCATCAATCTCTTCTGTCTTCTCAAGTACTGCTGCATATTTTCTCTTAATATATTCTTTATCCTTATCCGCTGCATCTTCCAGTGTAGAAAAATAGTATTCAATCTGCTCCGGCATCTCCTGCGGATCATTGAATTCTATCTGAAACAACATCTTGAAAATGTGCTCGCGAAGTTCTTTTCTAACCATGTCGGCTGATTCCTTTCCTGTTCGCTTTTATTCCTGACTCTCCATCTCGACTCCTGCAACCTTGATGTTCACATCAGCCACTTCAAGTCCTGTCATATTCTCAATTGCATTCTTAACCTTCTCCTGCACTCTTGCAGACACCTCAACGATGCTGTAATTGTACTTCAGATTCAATGCTAAGGATACAGTCACAATACCTTCCAGTACATCAACCTTCACACCTTTGGAAAGATTCTTCATTCCGAGCTTTCCGATCAGTTCATTCGTGATGTTTCCGGCCATGGAAGCAACACCTTCCACTTCTGTGGCAGCAAGTGCTGCAATGATCGCTACAACTTCATCTGCAATCTTAATCTCGCCCTTGCTTGCGTCGTTCTGTATTGTATAAATATTTCTTTCGTCCTTTGCCATAATCAAAACCTCCTGTTTTGTCTGATTCTTTCTACATTATATCAAAAATCTTTCTATTTGAAAAGATTTTTATGAACGTCCGAATTCTGACAAAATAAGTCCTTCATTTCGCTCTTCTGTCATGCGGATACTCCACTCATGCGCAAAGAGAAGAAGCGGACGACCCTTCAGATCCATGATCTTCTTCATATCTGATGTTCCGCTTAAGCGATCCATATCGATCTCTTCATTCTCGATCCAGCGGATATACTCATATGGCAGATTCTCCAGACGGATCTCTACATTGTACTCATTCTGAAGACGATACTTCAACACATCAAACTGAAGTACACCTACAACACCTACGATGATCTCTTCCATACCCGTGTTGAATTCCTGGAAGATCTGGATCGCACCTTCCTGTGCGATCTGATTGATTCCCTTTACAAACTGCTTTCTCTTCATCGTATCAACCTGACGGACACGTGCAAAGTGTTCCGGTGCAAAAGTCGGGATTCCTTCGTAAGCAAATTTCTCTTTTGATGTTGTCAATGTATCTCCGATTGAGAAGATCCCCGGATCAAATACACCGATAATATCTCCTGCGTATGCCTCATCAACAATATGTCTCTCCTCTGCCATCATCTGCTGTGGCTGG
>OLGZ01001580.1_pt1 | contig 12497 bp, 10 predicted proteins | sample 1605981 | NCBI WGS metagenome assembly OLGZ01 (sample SAMN03283291) | human gut metagenome | biome: human-associated habitat; material: feces | host: Homo sapiens | place: Peru | collected 2012 | reverse complement strand
AATTATTTATCTAAATCAAATAAGATAATATTCTATTATCTTTATGTACCCTTTATGTTACTTCTGATAGCACTAGAATTCACTCAGTCAATTTATAAAATGCTAAGTTCAGTTTGTTATCATCTATTATAGATTCATTCATAATTAATTTTTGAATTACATCTCCATATATCATAATCTCGCAACCATGTTTCACGTGAAACATAAACACATATTTATTTACTGAATAATATATACATCAACACACAAAATCAAATAGCGTATGTGATAAAAGCCTTCCAATTCTAATATCAAATATAATTTCTAAGAATATTGGATGTTTCACGTGAAACACTAAAGTATTTATAATAACTAATATTTATTTTACGGTTTTTTACTTGATTTTTATGAATTTTTCTTTTATTTTCCATACATATTGTAATATCCAAGCACTCAAATCTATATATTGTACACCAACAACAAATTTACCCATATTTTGATATAGCGAAACATGTCAGGTAGTGCTATAATGTTTATTATATGTGGAGGTTTTTATGGGTAGAATCATTGCAGTCGCCAACCAGAAAGGCGGCGTAGGAAAAACAACAACATCAATCAATCTCGCAGCATGTCTGGCGGAAAAAGGTAAAAAGGTTCTGGCTGTCGACATGGACCCACAGGGCAATCTGACAAGTGGCCTTGGTATCGATAAGAATACCTTGGAATACACCATTTATCATGCCATGAGTGGAGAGATTAACATTGGAGAGTGTATGATCGTTCATCCATTGGAGCATGGACTGGATTTAAGCGTTTTGCCGGCGAACCGTGATCTGGCAGGTGCAGAAGTCGAATTGGTCGATGCCGAAGATCCACAGCATATACTAAAGAACCTGTTAAAAAGCGTAAAGAAAAAATATGATTTTATTATCATTGATTGTCCACCGGCTCTCGGTATGTTGACGATCAATTCTATGACTGCGGCGGACACTGTCTTAGTGCCAATCCAATGTGAATTTTTTGCTTTGGATGGTCTCTCGCAGCTCATTTACACGATCAATCTGATTAAAAAGAAGCTAAACAAATCCCTTGAAATCGAAGGTGTTGTGTTTACGATGTATGACGCACGTACGAACCTGTCTTTGGAGGTTGTTGAAAACGTCAAGAATAATTTGGATCAGTTTATATATAAAACCATTATTCCGAGAAATGTACGGCTAGCAGAAGCACCTAGCTTCGGACTTCCTATCAACCTGTATGACAGCCGGTCATCCGGCGCGCAGGGATATCGGGATCTTGCAGACGAAGTAATCAATAATAAACTATACGCAAAATTATAAAAACACCTATTTGAGAGGAGAACGCTATGGCACCAAAGCGAGGATTAGGTCGTGGACTAAGTAATTTAATTCCGACAGACGATACAACCGAAGATGTCAGTCCAAAGGCATCGAAACAGACTAAAACAGGCGCTGTTACAAAAACAGAGGTTGTGAAAAAAGTAGAACAGACATTAAATATCAACCGGATTGAGCCAAACAAAAATCAGCCAAGAAAAGAATTCAATGAAGATGCATTGCAGGAGCTTGCAGATTCCATCAAACAGTTTGGTGTGATTGAGCCATTGGTCGTAGTGAAGCGCAAAGGCTACTATGAACTGATTGCCGGTGAGCGCCGTTGGAGAGCTGCTCGGTTAGCTGGTTTGAAAGAGGTTCCAGTTGTCATCAAAGATTACGATGATCAGCAGATTGTTGAGATCGCATTGATTGAGAACATCCAGCGTGAGGATTTAAACCCGATTGAAGAGGCACACGCTTATGAACGTTTGATTCAGGAATTCAACCTGACACAGGATGAAGTTGCAGAACGTGTATCGAAGAGCCGTACGACTGTGACAAATGCACTCCGACTTCTGAAGCTGACCGAGAAGGTACAGCAGATGCTGATTGATGATATGCTGTCGACCGGACATGTTCGTGCACTCATTACGATCACAGAACCTCAGTTACAGTATGAGACAGCAATGTATATTTTTGATAAAAAGCTTTCCGTGCGTGAGACAGAGAGCTACGTCAAGAAACTATTAAATAAGAAACCAAAGGAAAAGACATCCGAGAAAGAAGACCCGGAACTTTCCTTCTTATATAAAGCGATTGAAAACCGCTTAAAGGAATCCCTTGGAACAAAGACAACCATCAAAGCAAAGACCAAGGATTCCGGAAAAATTGAAATTGAATATTATTCACAGGAAGATTTAGAGCGCATTACACAGTTGCTCGCACAATAAAATCGAAAAGAGGAAAACTTCATGGAAGAGGCTAAGATATTTGGTATGAAAATGTCTTCTGCTGTCACAATCCTTTGTATTTTGGTTGTTTTACTCATAATTCTAATCATTTTTATCATTCATAAGATGAATGTGATGGCAAGAAAATATGAGATGCTTATGAGTGGCAAAAAAGGTGCGGATTTGGAGAAGATTATTCGGATTCGTTTTAAAGAGATGGATCAGGTCAAGGCAAATGCCAGACGTGTGACGAAGGAACACCGGCAGATCAAGAAACATCTGTCCTCCTGTATTAGCAAATATGCCCTCGTCAAGTACGATGCATTTGATAAGATGGCAGGAAAACTAAGCTTCGTCATCGCATTGTTAAACGATGAGAATTCCGGTATTCTACTGAACTCGATGCACTCGAGGGAAGGCTGTTTTACCTATGCGAAGGAAATCGTAAACGGCGAATCTTACATCCAGCTTTCATCGGAAGAAAAGGAAGCATTGGAACAGGCTAAGACGGTGGAAGAAGAGATTCAGGATCTGACAAAGGAAGCAGAATTCGAAGATGCCGATGGTAATCTGAATTTTGATGCATAATCAGGTCACAATATTATAATGATACAAAATTTTTGATATCAATTTTTTAACAAATATTTTAAACTACTATTATAAATAAGAAAGGACGACAATTATGTTAGACATTAAATTTGTTCGTGAAAACCCAGACGCTGTAAAGGATAATATCAAGAAGAAGTTTCAGGATGCGAAGCTTCCATTAGTAGATGAAGTCATCGAGCTTGACAAGCAGGCAAGAGCCCTTCAGCAGGAAGCCGATGAGCTTCGTGCAAAGAAAAATGCGATTGCAAAGCAGATTGGTGCATTGATGGCACAGGGCAAGAAAGAAGAGGCAGAGGAAGTTAAGAAGGAAGTTGCAAAGAATGCCGCCCGTCTGGCAGAGTTAGAGTCTCAGGAGCCACAGGTGCGTGAAGAGTTAAAGAAGAAAATGATGGTCATTCCGAACATCATTGATCCGACTGTTCCAATCGGTAAAGATGATTCTGAGAATGTAGAGCTGGAGCGTTTTGGCGAGCCAGTTGTTCCAGATTTTGAAGTTCCTTATCATACAGACATCATGGAGAAGCTGAACGGTATTGATCTTGACAGTGCAAGAAAGGTAGCCGGAAATGGTTTCTACTATCTGATGGGCGACATTGCAAGACTGCATTCAGCCGTTATCAGCTATGCAAGAGATTTCATGATTGACCGTGGATTTACTTACTGTGTACCACCTTTCATGATCCGCAGCAACGTTGTAACCGGTGTTATGAGTTTCGCTGAGATGGATGCCATGATGTATAAGATTGAGGGTGAGGATCTGTATCTGATCGGTACAAGTGAGCACTCTATGATTGGTAAGTTCATCGATACAATGACACCAGAGGAAGAGCTTCCTAAGACTCTGACAAGCTACTCTCCATGCTTCCGTAAAGAGAAGGGTGCACATGGTATCGAGGAGCGTGGTGTTTATCGTATCCACCAGTTTGAGAAGCAGGAAATGATCGTTGTCTGCAAGCCAGAGGATAGCAAGATGTGGTTCGACAAGCTGTGGAAAAATACAGTTGATCTGTTCCGTTCTATGGATATTCCAGTTCGTACAATCGAGTGCTGTTCTGGTGATCTGGCAGACTTAAAGGTAAAATCTTACGACGTTGAAGCATGGTCTCCACGTCAGAAAAAATATTTCGAAGTTGGTAGCTGTTCAAACCTCGGTGATGCTCAGGCACGTCGTCTTGGCATCAAGGTAAAGGGCAAGGATGGAAAATATTTTGCTCATACATTGAACAATACTGTTGTTGCTCCACCTCGTATGCTGATTGCATTCTTAGAGAACAACCTGAACGAAGATGGAAGCATCAACATTCCAAAGGTGCTTCAGCCATATATGGGCGGTAAGACAAAAATCTGTTAATCCATTTCCCATGCGGAAATACTGGAGGTAGTATGCATACTTATCTACGTGCGATCGGTTTTCGCGAATGTAAAAATAGACAGCAATTGGAAGATATTTATCGTCACACGTTGAATACTCCAAACCGCAAGATAATGACGACGATCAGCGTCGATACGTCGCTGCTGCAGTTTGAAAAAGATTTTGGTAAGAATTTCGGACTCTCGCTCGTTGGTGAATATGACATCAAGGGTTCTTTATCCATTGAACATTATTTTCCTTATTTGAAGGGAGACCGGTTCATGCAGTTTGAGAACATCACGATTCAGAAACAGACCGACAAAGAAAGCTATGCGGGAGTCTGCGAAGATTACCATCTTGGTATGACGATTATCTTCTATGTCATCAATATCGCAGATTATGCAAAATCCAAATGGTTGAATTATTCCAACCGGCAGATCACGAAGGTCAGGTTTTCTGCTTTGTCTGTAGCTGGAACGGTTCTGCTTGGTATGCATCATTCCAAGCATCAGATAGCCGTCGAATCGAAAGGACGGAACCGTAGAAACCAGCTGCTCGATGCAGCGCGAAACGGTGATACCGACGCGATGGAACAACTGACCTATGACGAAATGAACACCTACACCTCTATTTCTTCCAGAGTCATCAAGGAGGATGTTCTTTCGATCATCGATACAAGCTTTATGCCTTGCGGTGTGGAATGCGACCATTACATGGTTATCGGAAATATCTATGCAGTGGAAAAACTGCAAAATATATACAGTAAAGAGATTGTCTACAATTTACTGATTGAAGCAAATGGACTGATGATCAATGTCGGCATCAATGAAGCAGATTTACAGGGAGAACCAAAGGTCGGCAGACGGTTCCGCGGTGAAATCTGGTTACAGGGTGTCGTGACAATATAATATACTTTCAGGAAGGAGATTTTATGTATCTAGTATTTGACGTAGGTGGAACTTTTGTAAAATACGCTTGGATGAGTGTGGACGGTGATATTCAGGAAAAGGGAAAATACCCAACCCCGACCAAGGAAGGAGAATCTGTACCAGAATTCGTGGAATCTCTCGGACAGATTTATGACAAATACAAAGATCAGGGTGTAGAAGGAATCGCCCTTTCTTTGCCAGGACTTATCGACGCAGAAAATGGTATCATCCGAAACGGCGGTGGTATCAAATATCTGAAGGACGCACATCTGGCAGAACTGCTTGGTGCGCGCTGTGACGGTGTGAAAATTTCCATGGAAAACGATGGAAAATGTGCAGCCCTTGCAGAAGTCTGGATGGGTAATGCCAAAGGCTGTAAGAATGCAGCCGTTGTTATCCTCGGAACCGGTATCGGTGGTGGTATTGTTATCAACGGTCATGTGCATAGAGGAAAAGATTTATCTGCCGGAGAACTCTCTTATTTCTTCGCAGATACCATGACAAGAAAAGATGTGGATAACATCTTTGATATTGATTCGATCAGTGATATGGAAGAAGAGTACGAGAAGCTTCCTTATCTTTGGTCTACATCGTATTCTACACGTGCTTTTTGTTATCAGGTTGCAATGGCAAAAGGCATCAACCCAAAAGAATTCAACGGAGAACTCCTTTATAAGATGGCTGAGGAAGGGGATCCGGTTGTCCTTGACATGTTAGAAGATTTTTATTTTACAACTGCAAAATATCTGTTCAACATCTTTGCCATTGTCGATCCGGATATTATCTTACTTGGTGGTGGAATCAGCGCACAGCCTGCATTCATAGAAGGCGTAAAGCGCTATGTAGAGAAACTGAAGTCTATCAGTATGATCACGAATTTCATCAAAGTCGATGTATGTAAGTTTGGAAATGATTCGAATCTGCTTGGTGCTCTTTACAACTTCCGGCAGATGCATTTGGAAAATTAAGCAAAAAAATGTTCCCGAGGCGATTCGAACGCCCGACCTACCGCTTAGGAGGCGGTTGCTCTATCCTGCTGAGCTACGGAAACAAATCGTTATCTATTTTATAATATTTTTGATAGGAGGTCAATATCTATGATTTTAAAAAATTTAAAACCAATGCCAAAAGATTTTCTGTGGGGTGCGTCTACCAGTGCATATCAGGTAGAAGGTGCGAACCTGACACATGGAAAAGGACCAAGTGTACAAGATATCAAAAAGGTACCGGAAGGTACAAGTGAATTGGATGTATGCTCTGATTTTTATCATCACTACAAAGAAGATATTGCATTGATGGCAGAGATGGGATTTAAGACATTCCGTTTTTCTATTGCATGGACACGTATTCTTCCGGAAGGAACCGGTGCAGTGAATCAGGAAGGTATTGATTTCTACAACAACGTAATCGATGAATGTCTGAAATACAATATTAAGCCACTCGTTACGATGTTCCATTTTGATCTTCCGGCAGCCCTTGAGAAGAAGGGTGGATGGTCAAGAAGAGAGAGTGTCGATGAGTTTGTAAACTTCGCAAAGATTCTCTACGAGAACTATGGTGACCGTGTAAAATACTGGCTCACGATTAACGAGCAGAATGTATTGACTTTAAATGGTGAAGTAATCGGCACCTGTGATTTAAAGGGAGTCGATAACAAATATAAGAAGTTATATCAGGAGAATCATCACATGCTGCTTGCACAGGCTAAGGCAATGGCTCTGTGTCATGAGATGGTTCCCGGTGGAAAGATTGGTCCTGCACCAAACATTTCCCTTGTCTATCCGGCAAGCTGTAAGCCAAAGGATGTACTGGCTGCACAGAATTTAAATGCAATCCGTAACTGGCTGTATCTTGATATGGCTGTTTTCGGTCGTTACAATAATCTTGTATGGGCATTCTTAGAGGAGCACGATGCAACACCTGTTATCGAAGATGGTGATATGGATATCATGGCGAGTGCACACCCTGACTTCATCGGATTTAACTATTATTCTACAGCAACTGTAGAATGGAATGATGGAACAAAACCTGCAGGCAGAAGTGACCAGCAGATCAGCGGTGACGAGCCGGGCGTATTCAAGGCTTATCCAAATCCAAACCTGCTTCGTACCGAGTTTGGATGGGAGATTGACCCGGATGGTTTCCGTGCAACGATGCGCGAGATTTACAGCCGTTATCACCTGCCGATGATCGTCACAGAGAACGGTCTTGGTGCTTATGATAAGCTCACAGAAGATGGCAAGGTACATGACCAATATCGTATTGAATACTTGAGAAAGCATATCGAGCAGATCAAGCTTGCATGTTCTGAGGGCGTAGAGATGATGGGATATTGTCCATGGTCAGCCATTGACCTTGTATCAACCCATGAAGGTGTTGTAAAGCGTTATGGGTTTATCTATGTAAACCGTGACGAATTTGATTTGAAGGATCTGGCAAGATATAAGAAGGATTCCTTCTACTGGTACAAGAAGGTCATTGAAACGAACGGAGAAGATTTGACAGATTAATCCGGTTTACGTGTAGAACGGAGGGTGTTACATGAACCGTAAATCAAGTACAACTCTTACAATCAGCGCTGTCGCTTTTATAGCGGCACTGCTGATTGATATCTATTTAATATTAGTGTATCCTTCCATGATTCAGGTTATTATCGCAGTTTCTCTGATTGTAGTCGTAGATACCTATTTTCTGGTGGACGGAATTCTTGCGAAGGTTGACGAAATTGCAAACCTGAACCTCGACAAGCAAAACGAACTTACCAAGGTGGAAAAAGGTATTTACTCGGTTGCAAAAAGAGAAGAGGTTTCCCGTACCCAGAGTATGTCCGCTATCCTTGATATGATGTTGGAGATGAAGGACGAGAATTCAAAGCTGTTATCTGAGATCAAGGATGATAATTCAAAGCACATGAAAGATCTCATGGAACAGGATAAGCTGATGACAAAGATTCAGTTGAAGAAGGATGTAGACAATACTGACCGTGTGGTAAGCAGCACGGAAAAGATGGCTGTTTTGATTACAAAAATGGCAACCGCAAATTCACGTTCTTCCAATGAGACCATTGAAATTCTCAATGATATCTGCAAAGAACTGGAACAGCGTAACGGAAAAACAGAGGATGAGAACGACTACTCCCATCTTCGCATAATGGATAAGGCAGAATAAACATGAACTATATCATATTTGATTTGGAATGGAACCAGTGCTGTGGTGGCAGAGATATGGAAAACCCGCGCATGCCATTTGAAATCATAGAAATCGGTGCAGTAAAACTGGACAAAAAATTTAATATTATCGACACATACTCCAGTATTATAAAACCAAAGCTCTACAAGAAGCTGCAACCACATATCAAGACGATTTTAAATTATGATGAATCCACACTTCGAAAGGGACGACCGTTTGATATGGTGTATCGGGAATTCATCAAATGGTGTGGACAGGATGATTATATCTTTGGCACGTGGGGTTCAATGGACTTGAACATCCTTCAGACAAACATGGACTACTACTACTTAAAGCCGATGCCCGTGCCATTAAAGTTCTATAATGTACAGCAGATCTATGCAGATATGTATGACGAAGATGGTAAGATTGTAAAGCTGAAAAAAGCGGTCGAACATCTGAAGATAGAAGTGGAAGAGGATAAACCATTTCACAGTGCAGTGAATGATGCATACTATACCGGACTTGTGCTGAAAGCAATGTCTCCAAGAGATCTGGCAGACCGGTATTGTTACGATATCTATAACAACCCGAAGGATAAAAAAGATGAGATTATCTCCCATCACAAGCATTATTTAGAGCATATCTCCAGAGAATACCATTGCAAAGAGGAAGCGATTTCAGACGTAGAACTGATGGCTCCGATCTGCTATCGCTGTGGTAAGAAATTAGCACCAAAGGTAAAATGGTTTGCAAATACACCGAACTCCTATACCTGTATTGGAAAATGCTGGCACCACGGATTGGTGAGCGGTAAGATTCGATTCAAACAATCGAGAAACAACAATATATTTGTCATTAAAACGATGGTTCCAACCGATAAAAAAGGTCTGGAAGCCATGAAAGAACGACAGGACGAACTCCGGATAAGACGTCAGACAAAGCGTCATAATTAAAACAACCCCTTGGCTGATTAGCCGAGGGGTTGTTTGCTTGCAGTTCCTGCTTTTCGCGGATATGCTTTTGGTGTCTGTTTTTCTTTTCTGATAAATACAAAGCTCCGGCTGATATCCGAATCCGGAAGCATGAGTTTTTCTACTTTTTCAATCTTACCACCGAGAATCTGGATTGCCTTTTTTCCCTGTGTGATTTCTTCCTCTACCGTTCCTGTCTTATATGGGATAAAATATCCACCAGCCTTCACAAACGGAATACAATATTCCGAAAGCACTGCCATATTCGCAACAGCACGCGAAACTACAAAATCATATTTCTCACGCATTGCCTTATCTCTGGCGCCTTCCTCTGCACGTCCATGTACCGCTGATATCTCATTCAAGTTTAACGCTTCAATCACATCCTGCAGGAATTTAATACGTTTGTTCAGGGAATCAAACAACGTTACCTGCAGATTTGGAAATGCAATTTTTAACGGAATACCCGGAAATCCCGCACCCGTTCCCACATCAATAATTTTATATGGTTTTTCCCACATCTTCACATATCCGGCAAGTGCAAGACTGTCAATAAAATGTTTCAGAATTACTTCTTCCCGCTCTGTAATAGCCGTCAGATTCATCACCTTGTTTTTCTCAATCAGCATATCATAATACTGCTCGAATTGTGCAAGCTGTGCATCGGTCAAAAGCACCTGTCCCTCTGTGATCTGTTCTACATATATTCTAACTTTTTCCATTTTCTATATTCCTATGCCTGTTTCTTTGTCTCCAGATAAATCATCAACACCGACACATCTGCCGGCGATACACCAGAGATACGCGATGCCTGTCCGAGCGAAGTTGGACGGATATTGGATAATTTCTGTCTAGCTTCTTTTCTCAGATTTGCAACATCATCATAATTGATATCATCTGGAATCTGCTTTTTCTCCATCTTCTGGAAATGTTCTACCTGTTGCTTCTGACGACTGATATAACCATCATACTTGATTGCAATATTGATCTGTTCTACTACTTCATCGTCCAAAGTAATCTTATCTGTCGTATCAACATCAAGCAATGTTTGGTATGCTTCCTGTCTGCCAGTATCTAATTCTTCCAATGCTTCATAAGAAAGCTCTGGTCTGCGGATAAGCTCTGCCAGCGTTGCAGCTGTTCCAAGTGAAGAGCTTCCATGCTTCGACAGAAATTCCTGTACATGCTTATTTGCACCCACGGATATTTCATTCATACGTGTAATTTCCGCATCAATCTGTCTGCGCTTCTCGCAGAATTTCTCATAACGGGCTTCGTCAATCAAACCAATTTCATGTCCGATATCTGTCAGTCGCAGATCCGCATTATCCTGCCGTAAAAGCAGTCGATACTCTGCACGGCTCGTCATCATACGGTATGGTTCCTGTGTCTCCTTTGTTACAAGATCATCAATCAAAACACCGATGTATGCCTGGGAACGATCCAAGATCACTGGTGGTTTGTTCTGCAGCTTCCGCGCTGCATTGATACCAGCCATGATACCCTGTGCAGCTGCTTCCTCATATCCAGAGCTGCCATTGATCTGTCCGGCACTGAACAGTCCATCCATATCTTTAAATTCCAGATTTGCCTTCAGGTTTGTCGCATCAATACAATCATATTCAATCGCATATGCATTTCGAACAATTGCTACATGCTCCAGTCCCGGTACTGTATGAATCATCGCATACTGCACATCTTCCGGCAGGGAAGAAGACATACCACCCATATACATCTCATTTGTAAATTCACCCTCCGGCTCAATAAACAACTGATGGCGGTCTTTGTCCGGGAACTTCATGACCTTATCCTCAATAGAAGGACAGTATCTCGGTCCGGTTCCCTCAATAAATCCAGAGAAGAGCGGAGAACGGTCAATATTATCCTTGATAATCTTATGTGTTTCCTCGTTCGTATAAGTCAACCAGCAGGAAATCTGATCCCGCTTGATATCTTCCTCTTTATTCGTAAAGGAAAATGGAACGATATGCTCGTCACCCTTTTGTTCCTGCATCTTGGAAAAATCAATCGTTTTTTTATCGAGACGTGCAGGTGTACCTGTCTTGAATCTCCGGATAAAGATACCTGCATCCCGCATGGAATCAGACAAGTGATTTGCTGCTGAAAGACCATTTGGACCCGTATAATTCACAACATCACCATAGATGCATCTTGCCTTCAAATACGTTCCAGTACATAAGATAACTGCCTTTGCATGATACACTGCACCTGAATACATACGGACGCCACAGATGATTTTCTGGTCTTTCATTTCATCGGTAATTTTCGTATCATATAAAAGCTCAGCGACCTCACCCTGACGGAGTGTCAGATGTTCCTGATTCTGAAGTGTTAAACGCATCTGCTTTGTATATTCGCCCTTGTCTGCCTGTGCACGTAAAGAGTGTACGGCAGGACCTTTGGATACATTCAGCATCTTGCTCTGAATATAGGTCTTATCAATATTTTTACCCATCTCACCGCCTAAGGCATCAATTTCACGCACCAGATGTCCTTTGGAGCTTCCACCGACATTTGGGTTGCATGGCATCAGGGCAACGCTGTCCATGCTGATAGTGAACAGGATAGTTTCAAGACCAAGCCGCGATGCTGCAAGCGCAGCTTCACAGCCCGCATGCCCGGCACCAACGACGATAATATCATATTCTTCCTCTATATATTTTTTCTCCATAACTTTAAGATTCCTTTTTCTAAACGATTTTCATGATTTACTTTTTTCATAGAAATAATATAAGAATACACAATTTCACGCAGACGCGCTCTCGCTCACTTCCACACGCAGCGGACACTAAACTCACAGTGATATATCACTGTTCGTTAAGTGCCGGCGTGTTCCAATGGTCTGCGTTAAAATTGGTATATCTTATATTATTTCATCTACATTATGAATCATGAAAATCGTTTATCTACATATTCAACTTTAACTAAATAATTATACCTTGTTGAATAAAAAAAGAAAAGGTATAATAGAGGAAATTGTGATTTTCCCGTATGTTGATGCACTACATGCGGGTACCTTGTAAAAGTATATTTTATATTCGGCAATTACGAAACAAAATATGAATATATCATATATTTCAATATGAATTCATTAAGATATACGATATGTATTGAATCATAGAAGTTCTTAATGTTCTATAATTATATTAGCCATGTTTGAACACGATGTTCAAACAAGC
>OLGZ01001579.1_pt1 | contig 12539 bp, 10 predicted proteins | sample 1605981 | NCBI WGS metagenome assembly OLGZ01 (sample SAMN03283291) | human gut metagenome | biome: human-associated habitat; material: feces | host: Homo sapiens | place: Peru | collected 2012 | reverse complement strand
AGGCGATGCCTTCCTGATTAAAATTAAGATTTTAATCAGGAAATAGTATCAGATCCCAAGGGGTAACGGCCGCGTTCCCAAGGGGCAAAGAAAGGAAGAAAATGATATGAAAAAGATGTTTGCTCTGCTGCTGGTTCTGGTGCTGGCTCTGACCTGCCTGTCCGCCTGTGGCGCCTCCTCCGACTCCGACCTGAAGTACATTCAGAAGAAGGGCACCATGATCGTGGGCATCACCGACTACGAGCCCATGGACTACAAGGACGAAAACGGCAACTGGACGGGCTTCGACGCGGAGCTGGCCGAGCAGGTCTGCGAGAAACTGGGCGTCAAGTGCGAGTTCCTGGTCCTGGGTGACTGGGGCAAGAAGTTCTACGAGCTGGATACCAAGAACATTGACGCCATCTGGAACGGCATGACCATCACCGATGAGGTCAAGCTGAATACCAACTGCTCCGATGCCTATGTGGTCAATGCCCAGGTACTGGTTATGAAGGCCGACGCTCTGGCAAACTACACCACCCCCGAGTCCCTCAGCGATCTGACCTTCGCCGTGGAGAACGGCTCTGCCGGTCAGGAAGCGGTGCTGGGCATCGGCATTCCTGAGGATCAGATCATCGCCGTCCAGGATCAGGCCGCGGCTCTGATGGAAGTCGCCGCCGGCACCTCTGACGCCTGCGTCATCGACATCACCATGGCCAACGCCATGACCGGCGAAGGCACCAGCTACGCCGACCTGGCCGCCGGCATCAGCCTGACCAGCGAGGAATACGGCATCGGCTTCCGGAAGGACTCCGACGTCACCGCCAAGGTCAACGAGCTGCTGCAAGCAATGAAGGCCGACGGTTCTCTCCAGGCTCTGGCCGACAAGTACAGCCTGACGCTGGCGGGCTGATTTTCCAAACAGGCATCCAAGGGAGGACGCAAGTCCTCCCTTGCCGTGAGTTTCCGAGAACTGCGGAATCAATTGCCAGGCACTGGCAGCTGATTCAGCAGTTCCCGATATTAAAGAGAGGTAGCTTATGTTTCTCCCGGTTACTTTGCAGCTTCTGGCAGGTTTCGGAAAATCCCTGGAAATTTTCTGCCTGACCCTGCTGTTTTCCATCCCTCTGGGGCTTGTGGTCTGCTTCGGCTCCATAAGCAAATTCTCTCCCCTGCGCCGTCTGGTGCGGTGCTTTGTCTGGATTATCCGGGGCACGCCCCTGATGCTTCAGCTGATCATCATTTTCTATGGGCCGGGTCTGATGTTCGGCATGTCCGCCATGCCCCGGTTCACCGCCACCATTGTGGCCTTCGCCATCAATTACGCCTGCTATTTCTCGGAAATCTACCGGGGCGGCATTGAGTCCATCCCTCTGGGTCAGTACGAGGCCGGTCAGGTGCTGGGCATGACGAAGAGCCAGATTTTCTTCAAGGTGGTGCTTTTGCAGGTGGTCAAGCGGATTCTGGCTCCCATGAGCAACGAAATCATCACCCTGGTGAAGGACACCTCCCTGGCTCGGATTATCAGCGTGTACGAAATCATCTGGGCAGGCGAGGCCTTTATCAAGAAGGGGCTTATCTGGCCTCTGTTCTACACCGGTGCCTTCTACCTGATTTTCAACGGTCTTCTGACCATTCTCTTCGGCAAGCTGGAAGAAAAACTAAACTATTTCAGAGGTTGAGCCATGGCAATTTTGGAAGTAAAGAATATCAAAAAGGGCTTCGGCTCTGTGGACGTACTCAGAGGGGTCAGCTTTTCTCTGGAAAAGGGGCAGGTGCTGGCTATCATCGGCTCCTCCGGCAGCGGCAAGACCACCCTGCTTCGCTGCCTGAATTTCCTGGAAACTCCGGATGAGGGAGAAATCCGGGTGGATGGCAAGCTTCTCAACGACGGCAGCCTGACGGAGGAACAGATTCGCCAGAACCGGCTTCATTTCGGCCTGGTGTTCCAGAATTTCAACCTGTTCCCCCAGTACACCGTGCTGGAAAACGTGATGCTGGCTCCCAAGCTTCTGAAGAAGGGGAATCCGGGTGCCTTGAAGGAAAAGGCATTGAAGCTTCTCGACCAGGTGGGTCTGCTGCAAAAGCAGGGCAGTTATCCCTATCAGCTCTCCGGCGGCCAGCAGCAGCGGGTGGCCATTGCCCGTGCCCTGGCACTGAGCCCTCAGGTGCTTTGCTTTGACGAGCCCACCTCCGCTCTGGATCCGGAGCTCACCGGCGAGGTTCTGCGGGTTATCCGGGGTCTCAAATCCAAGGACAACACCATGATCGTGGTGACCCACGAAATGGATTTCGCCCGCAGCGTTGCCGACGTGGTCATCTACATGGCCGACGGGGTGATTGAGGAAATGGGTACCCCCGAGGAGGTTTTCGACCATCCCAAAAGCGAAAAGACCCGAAGCTTTATCCGCGGTACCCAGCAGAGCTTCTGATGCGCGTATATCGTATATGCCCCCGGGATCATCGATCCCGGGGGTGCTTTTTTCGGAATTTTATAGAACCATCGTACAGCCCATATCATTGCGAACCAGTGGAGAATGTGGTGCAATTTTCCGCTTCTTTTGATACTATTTCCTGATTAAAATTAAGATTTTAATCAGGAAATAGTATCAGATAGGCCCTAAGTAAAATGATGAAATCATTTTATTAAGATTGCCCTCTCAGTCACTTCGTGACAGCTCCCCCAGAGTGGGAGCCAAGGGAGAAACGGATTGCCACACCAGTGACATCGGTCACTGGTTCGCAATGACATACGTTCCCTGATAATTTCCAGGCATTTGAAGGTGCATCTCTATACGCAGCCAGGCCCCCGGGGAACCCGGGGGCCTGGATTGTTATATGCTCTCTTTTCCTGTCATCAATCGTTCTTGATATCCAGGGTAACACTTGCCTTCTTGCCGGAGCCGTCGGTGGCAGTGGCACGGATAATGACCTTCCGGTTGCCCTTCTTCAGGGTCACGTTGCCATTCTGATCCACGGAGGCATAGCTGGAATTGTTGCTGGTCCACTTCACGTTCTGGGAAGCCTCGCTGGGATTCACAGTGGCGCTCAGGTTCAGAGTCTTGTCGCTGACGTGAACCGGAATCACTTCGCCGTCTTCATAGCCGTCAATGGTGACCTTCTCAGCAGGGGCGCAGATGGTAAGCGTAAGCTCATTGCTCACCGCCTCGTAACCGTCAGCGGCAATGGCCTTCACGGTCACATTCTTGCCGGCAATGTCCTTGCCCTTCTTGGCGGTTACCAGACCGCTTCTGGGATTGATGGTGGCATACTTCGCGGATTCCGTATCGGCAAAGGACCAGACCACATTCCGGTTGGTGGGAATCACGGGCGTGCCGTCGTTGTCCGCCTTGATGGTAGCCATCAGGCTCAGGGAACGACCTGCAACCAGCTCCTGACCGGCAGTCTTGGGAGCGATGGTGATTTCCGTCACGGCGTTGACCAGATTCAGAGTAATCTTGGCGGTGGCGGACTGCTTGTTGGGCTTATCGTTGTACTTGGCGGTCAGAGTCACCTTACCGGTTCCCTGGAACACAGGCACACCGTTCTCAATGGCGACAATCATCTTGTTGTTGGTGCTCCAGGTGATGTAGGGATGATCCAGATCCAAGCCCTTCTCGTCACGGACAGTGACCTGGTTGCCGCTGACAATGGACTGATACAGATCCAGAACCAGGTTGTTGGCATCCAGCTTGTTGACAGGAACGGTCACGGTGCCGGTCTGCGGCTCTCCGTCCATATCCTGGAAGGACAGGGTCAGCTGGCAGGCAGCCTTGGGCAGCAGATCAATGTCAATATAGGTGGTCATACCGTTCTCGGCAGACTTGGCAAACACACGGACGGTTCTCAGCTCGGTCACATTCTTGGGACGCAGGGTGCTGCCGGACATGGTGGCGTACTCGGAGGAATCCTTTACGCTGCCGTCCTCGTCAATATCCACCACGCTCCAGGTGAACTTCTGGTTGGCGGCTCTGACACCGGCGAACTTATCGTTCCAGGCAATGGCCTTCAGGGACAGGCTGCCGCCGCTGCGCACATTGGTCTGCTTGGGCGTGGTAATCTCCACGGCGTTGACCAGGGCCTGCACCTTCACTTTGATCTTCACGGTCTGCATCCGACCGCCGTCCGCATCGTCACACCAACTGACGTAGATATCGGCAGAGCCGCTCTTGCCGGTGGTCAGGTTGCCTTCCTTATCTACGCTGGCAACCTTCGTGTTGGAGCTGCGGAAGGTGCAGTCCTCCGCGGGAATATCCTCATAGTTTCCAGACTGACGGTCATAATACTTTCCGAAGAGCTGGTAGTCAGTAGCCGCGTCCAGCAGCTCATTTTCACCCAGCTTCTGATCCTGGGTCTCGCTGAATCTGCCGCCGTCGGCAAATACCGCGAAGGTTCTTGCCAGCTTGGGGGTAATGGTAATCTCCACAGTGGCGGAAACTTTCTCGTCTTCCACGGACACGGCCTTCACCATAACCTTGGTATTCTCTTCCACGGTACCAGCAGAAACCCGACCGGCGGCACTGATGGAGGCAGCGGAGGTTCTTACCAGCTCACCCTTATCGTTCTCCACGCCGATGGTCCAGATGACCTTCTGGTTCTCGGCCAGCAGGCAGCTGTCGGGGTCACTCTCGTCATAAACCGTCCAGGTCTCGGCCTTCAGAATCATGGCATTTCCGGAAGCCAGCGTCAGGAATTTGGCATCCTCACCGGCCTTCAGCTGGGGGGTAATGGTCAGCTCCGTCACGGGAGCGGTGATCTTCAGGTTGACGAAATCGAACTTGCCGGAGCCGTCCACAGCCTTGGCGGTAACGCGCACATTACCGGCGGCCTTCAGCTTCAGAGTGGGGTTCATGGTGTCGGTAACGGTGGTGGCCTCCTTGGTCTCCCCGTTGTCGTCCGTGACCAGGAAGCAGGCCAGCTTAGGATTGCTTACCGTCCACTGCAGGTTCTGCATGGCATCGCCGGGCAGAACCGTACCTTCCAGCTCCACCTGACCCAGGGACAGCTTAACCGTATTGTCCTGAACATTCTTGGCCTCGGCCACCACCTGGCTTGCGCCGGGGTACAGAATGATGGTCTCCTCGGCAGGGGCAATGTCCAGGTCGGCGGCCACCCAGGCCAGCACCTTGATGGGAGTCTTCTCCTCCACAGCCTTGGTCACCAGATTGCCGGTGTTCTTGCCGATGGTGGCGTACTGGGAATCGGGGTACTTGCCGGTTTCGGGATCCTCCACCGCGTCCCCGTCAACCACCTGCCAGATTACGCTCCGGTCGCTGAGACCCGGTTCGGTGGCCAGATTGGTGGTCAGGCTGCGCTTGGTGCCGCCGATCATGAAATACTCGCCGTCTTCGTTCTTGGCAGGCAGGTTCTTGATCTCAATGTGGCTGCCCAGCTTGACGAAGTGGATCGTTACCGTGGCCTTGGCGGTGCTGTCCTTGTCCGCGGCAGTGGCGGTGACAGTCACCAGGCCGGTCTTGTTCCGGTGATCCATGGCAATGGAGGTATCGTCCTCCGCCCGGTTGATGTACAGGCTCTCATCGCCGCTGACACTCCACTTTACCTTCTGGCGGGAGTCCTTGGGGCCGATTTCCGCATTGATGACCACGCTGGTATCCTTGTCGATGTTCACATACACATCGCCGCCGGTAACCTTCTCGCCGTCAGCCAGCAGATCCACCCGGGTCACCCGGGGAACCAGAATCAGCTCCAGCTCCTCGCTGACCTCGTCCTTATTCAGCCGGTTATAGGCCTGGACGGTAACGGTCTTGCGCTCCAGGACAGCCTGGGGATAGGGCTTCAGCACGCCGCCGGCGGACAGATAGGCATAGCCCGCATCGTCCGGGTCAACGAACTTCCACAGGAAGTGCTTGTTGGGGTCGCTGGTGTCCTTGGCAGTCAGGGTGAGTGCCTCGCCGGCCAGAACCTCACGCTCCTCTTCGGGAGCATCCGCGGCAGGGGTGATGACGATGGAGCCCAGTGCGCCAAACTGGGTCAGCTCATCCTCCAGCAGCTCCGTGGTCTCCTCGGTAGGATCGGTCTCCTCCATGGGAGCCTCGGTTGCCTCAGTGGGCTCAGAGGTCGTGGGGGGCTCGGTAGGCTCCGCAGTGGGAGCGGTGGTTTCGGGAGCCGGGGCTTCCGTAGTCTCGGGCACTGCGGGTGCCTCAGTGGTTTCTGGAACAGCGGGAGCCTGGGTGGTCTCCGGAATCACCGGGGCCTCCGTCTCCGTGGCAACAGTGGCTTCAGGCTCGGTTACATCCTCTGCCAGTGCCTGGAAGGGCACCAGAGACAGAAGCATCACCATTGCCAGAAGCAGGGAAAGAATACGCTTGCTCATAGATATTGCCTCCTTATTCTTCTTGCGACAATAATAGTCGTAACTATTTGTACTGATTGTAACATATCTGTAATCAGATTGCAACCATGAATTGCAAAATTTTCCATCTTTTTTCCCTGGAGTTTCCATTTTCCCCCCATGGGCAAAAAACGCCCGCACCGCTTTTGGCAGTGCGGGTTTTTTGCTTCCTTGCTTCCCTATCCAGCAAGATATTGAGAAAAGAGCGGAGTCTGGGTGAGATTTCCCTGGGTATCCAGCCACATAGCCTCCGCTCCGGCCTTTGCCGCCAGTGCTTTTCCCTCTTCCAGGGGCAGCACGAACAAAGCTGTGGACAGGGCGTCCGCCAGGCCGGAATCGGCGCAGACCACCGTCACACTCCGGAAACGAGCCGCCGGATACAGGGTTTTCGGGTCGATGATATGGTGATACCGCACCCCATCCAGCTCGAAATACCGCTGGTAGTCCCCGCTGGTGACGATGGCCTTGTCCCAGTCGTTCAGGGTACGCAGGTAGCCCTCTCCCCCATCCGGATCGGCGATGCCCACCACCCAGGGGGTGTCCGCCTCCTTGGGGCCGGTGGCGCAGACATTGCCGCCTACACTGATGAGAAAGCCCGTTGGAGCCTGCGCCGCGGCTTTTCCCGCCGCCCAGCCCTTGGCAACCGCTCCCACATCCAGACTCTGCTCCGAATCGGTCAGGTACACCGTAGAGGCCTCTTCATCGATCTGAACAGTGTCCCAGCCGCAGTGCTCGGAAGCCGCCCGAAGAGCAGCCTCCTCCGGCAGGAACGCTCCTTCCGGGTCGTCCAACGCCTTCGTCCGGGCCTCGTGCCAAAGTCTCAGCACACTGCCCATGGCCACATTTACCGCATGATCCGTCCGCTCGTAGTAGTCCCGGCAGTCCAGCAGCAGCCGGATAATTTCGCCGTCCACCTTCACAGGCGCAATTCCCGCATGGTCGTTGACGGTTTTCAGGTTATTCAGGCCTTCGTAGTCATTGTAAATATCGAACAGGCGGTGATAGAACAGCAGGGTCTTGTGGATTTCCTCCGCCGCCTGCTGAAAATCCGCCTCGTCCATGCCCACCGTCGCCACGGTGGTCACCGTATCAAATACGTCCAGATACACCGCCTGACGGCTTTCCGCCTGCTTCCCGGCACAGCCGGACAAAAGCAGTGCGGCGGCCAGTGCCAACGCAAGCCAGCGTCTCATTGGGCCGCCTTCTTTCGGCGCAGACGGGGCAGCACAATCTGGTTCACCACATCCCGGAACACCTGGGTTCTGCCGCACACCAGCACATAAACCAGGGTATAGACCAGAGCCGCCACAGTGCCCTTGACCACCCACATGGGAAGGCTGGCACCCAGTCCGTCCAGAGCCCGGCGCAGAAGATACACCACTACCAGATTGGCGCAGCAGGTGCCAAAAGCCACCAGATCGTATTTCCAGAAGCCCTTCCGCCGGAAGAGCTTCTCGTAGAGCAGCCTGGCATCGAACCAGAAGTCCGTCAGGATATCCGCAATCACCGTAGCGATATACACCCCGGGCACACCGATGACCCGGCCAAAAGCCAGAGACAGAACAATATTCAGCCCGGCATTGATCAGCACCATCCGGCGCACATAGACGAACAGGCCGTTGGTATCCCGGAACATAGCCAGGGGTGTCACCTGCACCCGCCACATGAAATTCAGCAGCACCGAATACATCAGCGCATCGCCGATGAGATATTCCTTCCCCAGCCAGACGGAGATAAAATCATGCCACAGCACGCCGGTACATACGCAGATTACGCCTACCACATACTGATCGATCAGCACCACCTTCCGGAACAGCTGGTATTTTTCCTCCGCTCCCTTTTCCACGCTGGCAATGCCCAGGGAATAGAGAATGGAATTGTGGAAAATGGTCAGCAGCTCCTGGAGCCGCACGGTGACGGTGCTGTAATTGGCCATGTAGCCCACCGTCAGGGTGTCGATGGCGGAAACCAGAATATTGTCGGTGTTATTGATGATGATCCCGCCCACCTTCACGGCGAACAGGGACTTGACATAGGTAATCAGAGACTTGCCCGATTCCCGGTCAATCCGGGAATGGCGGTCTTCTTTCAGATAGGGATACATCCGGCCGCCAATAACATAGAGTGCCAGATTCTGCACCACCGTGGTCGCCACCAGCACCAGGGCAAAGGGGACATAGCTCCTGGTTACCACCAGAGCCACACACTGCATGGCCACGCCCGCCAGGTTCACCACCAGGTTGACCATGGAGATAACCCGGTTTTTCTGATCGGCGTTGATGAGCATCTGCCGGTGGGCGCAGAAATAGGAGCTGGCAGAATAGGTCAGCCGCAGCAGGAAGATCATGTAGACCTCCCCCATGGGCACCGAGGTGGTGATGAACAGGTGCAGGAAGGGCAGGCAGCACACACCCAGCCCAATAATCGCCAGTCCGATGGCCGTATTCAACCGGCGGAAGGTATTGACAATCTGGGTAATTTTCTTCCGGTCACCTTCCGCCACCGGCTTATAGAGCATATAGAGCACGGCGCTGCCAATGCCCATCTCCGAGAAGGACAGAATGGACAGCAGGCTCCTCGCTACCTGCTCTACACTCAGGTATTCAATGCCCAGGTAGCGCAGGAACAGCTTTCGGGAGAGCAGGTGCAGCACCAGCACCACAACATTATTGGTAATTCCGATTACCGCGTTTCGCAGGGCGTTTTCGGTTTTTGAGTGTTTCTGCATAGCAGTATTCCTTTACTGTTATTCGATTTATAGAACCGAACTACTCCATTTTCAGTCGGTCTTTCAAGCGATAACGCAACTGCACCCACCGTGCTCGGTTTCGCAGCTTCACCTTTCTCTTTTTCTGCTCCAATATATCCGGATGAACCCCCCCTAGATTCGTGGACGATCCCGACTCATGAAAAGCCCTCAGCTGCGGTGTGTAGTGAATACAGTATCTCTTTTCTCTGCAATAATCCGCAAGGATATCCTCTTCTCTGTACAAGAAGGTTCCCTCACGAAATGCGAAGGATTCCGATTTTACCCAGACTGGTTGGAAAATCAAGCATGAACCATGTGGAATAATCCCCCACTGTTCCACCTGCCATTTCTGATTTTCCGGTTGTTTTCTGTGTTTGAGAATCCATTGTCCCATTTTGGGGATTGCACAGCACTGAAGGAACACACGGTTTCTAAATATTTCGTACAAAATGGATGACGACTTGCTAATCTTCAATTTGTGTGGATTCTGATGCTTTCCCGCCGCATTTAGAATATCCGGCGCTAAAATGGCATCCTCCGGATTTGCCTTCGTCAGTGCGTCCAGATCCTTAAAAAAGTGCAAATCCTGAATATAGAGATCACTGTTGATTACAAGAATCTGATCCGCATGGAACCGTTCTCTTGCCACCCGATATCCCACATTGTTGCCTGCGGAAAAGCCAAGATTCTCTGCATTTCGGATCACTGTAATATTGGGAATCGATGTATACATCTCCCGCAGAACTTCCCCAGAGTCGTTTGGAGAACCATTATCTACGATAATCACCCTGAGCGTCGAAAACTCCGGTAATTTTCGCAGACAGGACAAGCATTTCGTGGTCACATTCACGTTCATGTAGTGCAGTATTACGATTGCGGTCATTTTTTCTCCCAATTTGCTTTTTACTGAAATGTGTTATTTATATATTCGTCGATAGAATCCAGAATGGCCTGGGTATGGCTCACATAGGGCCGGAAGGTCTGTGCCTTCGCCTGGGCAATCATTTGGCTCAGTTCACCGCAGTCCTCGCACCGCAGAATCATGTTCAGTCCCAGGAACTGTCCGGTAATCTGCTCCTGATGATCGTCCACATGCTCGCCGTATTTCGCCAGTCTCGGCACGGCAATCACCTTTTTCCCCGCCTTCAGGGCTCCCACGATGGCACCGGTGCCTCCATGGGCGATCACCACATCCGCCTTGGCAACCCAGGCATCCATGTCCTCCCGATCCAGGAAGGGCGCCCACTCATAATGCACCGGCTTGTAGTCACTCCAGCCGGTCTGGGCGAACACGCTCTCCGTTATTTCGCCGCTTTCTATCTGCCGGTCGATGGCCTGGAGCAGTCGGTTGAATTGAAATTTCTGGGAACCCAGGGTAACAAAAATCATAGCGCCGCTCCTTAGTAAAGGCCGCCCAGATAGATGGCGTCCGGATAGAATTCCAGCATTGGCTCCCACTGGACATAGAACCGGTCGGCAAACCGATGCAGAAAGGACCCGGTCATGGTGGGAGAGGAAATTTTCGCGAAGGACTCAATATAGACAAGCTTCTTTCCCGCCAGCTTACAGATCAGGCACATGGGAATCACCGCCAGAACGCCGGTGGTAATCACCACATCCGGCTTTTCCTTCCAGAAAACCCACAGACTTCTGAAGGCGTTCCCCAGCTGCCACAGGTAAGAAATCGGCTCCATCCGATTTACCTGGTGCAGATAGTAGGTTTTCTGCCCAGGGATTTCCGACCGATAGGCGGTTTTTTCCGTCATCACAAAGCTGGGATATTTCTCCATCAACGGCCGCATCATCCGAATCTGTTCGAAATGTCCTCCGGAGGAGGCCATAAAGCAGAGCTTCGGCGGTTTATGTGCTTGTTTCATGTGCTTTCCTCCCTGTTCACCTTCGCCACGCGGATATGGCATTTCCAGAATCCTGTTATTATACCGCTATTTTGTGCACGCGTCAATTCTTTTCTGGGCTCTTTGCCGTGACGGCATAGGGGCTATGATACATAGCTTTCAGATTTTCCACAGAATGGCGAATCTCCCTAAAATTATACCCCAGAGCCGAAAAGAATACAAGTGTACTTCTCGGGTCAGGGCTTTTCATTTTCCGTTTTTTGTGATATACTGAGGAAAATTCAGTGAAAAAGAGGGCAAAACTATGAAAGCACAGCGGAATTTTCCCCGGCTCATCATCACCGCCAAGGGCACCCGATGGGTGGAGCAGGGACACCCCTGGATTTACGAGGGAGAGGTCATCCGTCAGGAGGGTGACTGTGAAAACGGCGGCCTTATGGACGCGGTCAGCGAAAAGGGCAAATATCTGGGCACGGGCTTTTTCAGCAAATACAGCAAAATCCGGCTCCGTCTTCTGTCCCGGAACGCCAACGACCGGTTTGACGCCGCCTTCTGGCAGCGGCGGCTCCAGTACGCCTGGGACTATCGGAAAACCGTCATGCAGGACGATATCTCCTGCTGCCGGATCATCTTCGGCGAGGCCGACGGCTTTCCCGGGCTGACGGTGGATCGGTTTTCCGATCTGCTCGTCACCCAGACCCTTTCCATTGGCATGGAACGGGTAAAGGACATCATTTTCCCGGCCCTTGTGGAGCTTCTCCGGCAGGACGGTCAGGAAATCCGGGGGATTTTTGAGCGGAATGACGTTGCCATCCGGGAGCTGGAGGGCATGGCGCAGAACAAGGGCTGGTATGTCCTCCCCGGAGAAACGCCCCCGGAAAGCCCGGTGACGGAAATTTGCGAAAATGGAGTCTACTATGCCGTAGATGTGGAAAACGGCCAAAAAACCGGCTTTTTCCTGGATCAGAAGTACAACCGGCTGGCAGTTGCCCGGCTTGCCAAGGGAAAGCGGGTACTGGACTGCTTCACCCACACCGGCTCCTTCGCCCTGAATGCCGCGTTGGGCGGTGCGGCGCACGTCACCGCCGTGGATGTCAGTGCCTCCGCCATCGAAATGGCTCGGCAGAACGCCCGGCGGAACGGCCTGGAAGACCGGATGGATTTTATCACCGCCGATGTTTTCGACTTGCTTCCGGAGTTGGCCGCTCAGGGCAAGGCTCCCTATGACTTCATCATTCTGGATCCCCCCGCCTTCACCAAGTCCCGAAAAACCGTGGAAAGTGCCCAGCGGGGATACAAGGAGATCAATCTCCGGGCACTGAAGCTGCTGCCCCGGGGCGGTTACTTTGCCACCGCCTCCTGCAGTCACTTCATGCCCTCGGAGCTGTTCGTGAAGATGCTCCGCTCGGCGGCGCTGGACGCGGGGGTGGAGCTGCGGCAGATTGAGGCCCGGCAGCAGGCTCCGGATCACCCCATTTTGTGGAACGTGCCGGAGACGGATTATCTGAAATTCTACATTTTCCAGGTGGTTTGACCGGTAAAATCCAGAGGCTCCCCTTGCTGACCAAGGGGAGCTGCCCCAGTGCGCACACTGGGGCTGAGG
>OLGZ01001578.1_pt1 | contig 12547 bp, 8 predicted proteins | sample 1605981 | NCBI WGS metagenome assembly OLGZ01 (sample SAMN03283291) | human gut metagenome | biome: human-associated habitat; material: feces | host: Homo sapiens | place: Peru | collected 2012 | reverse complement strand
AGCTTGGCAGTGATAAGATGACAAAAACCGCCGAGGAAATGGGCTTTTCCTACCGGCACAGTGTCCTGGAGGAAACCGGAGACATTGTGCTCAGCGCGGAATTTGCCCTGACCCCGGCAGAGCCGGAGATTATCCGGGGCAAAATGAAGGAGCTCATCGGCAAGCGCACTGCTTCTCAGCCGCTTGACCTGCCCTCGGCGGGCTCTGCCTTCAAGCGCCCCGTCGGCGGCTACGCCGCCGCGCTGATTGAACAGGCGGGGCTGAAGGGCTTCCGGCTGGGAAACGCCGGCATTTCCGAAAAGCACGCGGGCTTTGCCGTAAATCTGGGCGGAGCTACCGCGGGGGAAATGAAGCGATTGCTGCAAACCGTGTCCGACCGGGTCTATGAAACTTCCGGCATTCGCCTGGAACCGGAGATTCGGATCTGGAACCCATAAAGATACAGGGGAACCCAATATGAATTTGTCTTTTTCCTCCGCCGCCCGGGCGGAAATCTGCCGGGTGCTGCCGGGTAAGTCCTGCTGCGCCCTGGCTCAGTGCTTCGGAATTCTGCTGTACTGCAACAGCTTTCAGGACGACGGTATCAAAATCGTCACCGAAAGCCGGGAGTTTGCCCATGTGCTGCCCAAGCTGTTCAAGAAGGCTTTTAATCTGGACTTTGACAGTTATCCCAGTCTGGCGGCCCCGGGGAAACTGGTGTTTCAGATTCGGGAGGAGGGGAAGCTCTCAACCGTCATGGAGGCCTTCGGCTTTTCCAAGGGGGATACCCTGGCACTGCATGTGAATTACCCCGTGGTGGAGGAGGAATGCTGTAAGGTGTCCTTCCTCCGGGGAGCCTTCCTGGCAGGGGGCAGCGTCACCGACCCGGGGAAGGGCTACCATATGGAGCTTGCCACGACCCATCAGGCAGTGGCTCGGGAGACGGAGCTGCTGGTCCGGGAGGTCATGGACTTTTCCCCCAAGACTGCCCGCCGGGGCGGGGCTCAGGTGCTCTATCTCAAGCAAAGTGAGCAGATTTCCGATTTTCTCACCTGTCTGGGGGCTCCGGTGGCGGCCATGGGCATTATGGAGGCTCGTCTGGAAAAGGAGCTGAATAACAAAGTCAACCGCCGGTGCAACTGCGACGATGCCAACACCTCCAAGGTGGTGGAAGCCGCTCAGGAGCAGCTGGGGGTGATCCGGCAGCTGAGGGAGCGGGGTCTCTTGGACAGTCTGCCGGAGAAGCTCCGTCAGGCGGCTGTTGCCCGGGAGGAAAACCCTTCCGCGTCCCTTTCGGAGCTGGCGGCCATGATGGAGCCGCCCATTACCAAGCCCGCCATGAACAACCGGATGAAAAAGCTGACGCTTCTTGCAAAGGAGGCCAACCCATGAGTTTTGTCCACCTGCATCTGCATACGGAGTACAGCCTGCTGGACGGTGCCTGCCGGATCGACGGCCTGATGGATCGGGTGAAGGAGGTCGGGCAGACCGCCGTGGCCATCACCGACCACGGGGTCATGTACGGCTGCATCGATTTTTACAAGGCCGCCAAGGCAGCTGGCATCAAGCCCATCATCGGCTGCGAGGTCTACGTTGCCCGCCGGGGCATGACCGACCGGGTTCACGGTCAGGACAACGACCCCTATCATCTGGTGCTGCTGTGCGAGAACCGGAAGGGCTATGAAAACCTGTGCTATCTGGTTTCCGAGGCCTTTATCCATGGCTTTTACGGCAAGCCCAGAGTAGACCTGGCCCTGCTGGAGCAGTACCACGAGGGGCTGATTGCCCTGTCCGCCTGCCTTGCCGGTGCCATCCCTCAGCACCTGATGGGGGAGGACTACGAGGGGGCCAAGGCGTATGCCCTTGAGTTGTCCCGGATTTTCGGCGAGGGAAACTTTTTCCTGGAGCTTCAGGACCACGGCATTGACGAGCAGCGTCCCGTGAACCAGGGCATTCAGCGGCTGTCCCGGGAGACGGGGCTTCCCATGGTCGTCACCAACGATGCCCACTATCTGCGCAAAGAGGACGCCAAAATGCAGGATGTGCTTCTTTGCATCCAGACGGGCAAAACCGTGGACGACCAGAACCGGATGAAATTCCAGACCCAGGAATTCTACGTCAAAAGCGAGGAAGAGCTTCGCATCCTGTTTCCGGGGCTTGACGAGGCCTTTGAAAATACAGTAAAAATCGCCGATCGGTGCAACCTGGAATTTACCTTCCACGAGTACCACCTGCCGGCCTTCCCAGTGCCCGCGGGCTATACCAATGAGGGCTATTTCCGGGAGCTTTGCTATAATGGTTTTCAGGAGCGGTATCCCCAGGAGCCCAAGGAATATAAAGACCGCTTGGAGTATGAGATCAGCGTCATCAGCTCCATGGGTTATGTCAACTACTATCTGATTGTCTGGGACTTTATCCGCTACGCCAAAGAGCAGGGAATCCCGGTCGGCCCGGGCCGTGGCTCCGGTGCCGGCTCCATCGCAGCCTACTGTATGCACATCACGGAAGTAGACCCCATGAAATACGCCCTGATTTTCGAGCGGTTTCTGAACCCGGAACGGGTGAGTATGCCGGATTTCGATACGGATTTCTGTCAGGAGCGGCGGCCGGAGGTCATTGAGTACGTCATGCGCAAGTATGGCACCGATCATGTGGCTCAGATCGCCACCTTCGGCACCATGGCCGCCCGGGGCGCCATCCGGGACGTAGGTCGGGCGTTGAATTTTACCTACGCAGAGACCGACGTGGTGGCCAAGCTGGTTCCCTCTACCCCTCATATCACTTTGCAGGAGGCTTTGGATACCAGCCCAAAGCTGAAAGAAATGTACGAGGGCGACCCCAGAGTGAAAACCCTCATCGACACCGCCCGGTCTCTGGAGGGGATGCCCCGGAATTCCTCCACCCACGCCGCCGGCGTGGTGATTACCGCCGACCCGGTGTATACCTATGTGCCCCTTTCCTGCAACGATGAGACCGTGGTCACCCAGTATACCATGACCACCATCGAGGAGCTGGGTCTGCTGAAAATGGACTTTCTGGGTCTGCGGAACCTGACGGTCATCGACGACGCGGAAAAGCAGATTCGCAGAATCAGCCCGGATTTTGCCATGCGCAATATCCCGGACGATGATGCCGAGACCTTTGCCATGCTGGCCGAGGGCAAGACCCAGGGCGTGTTTCAGCTGGAGTCGGCGGGTATGACCGGCGTGTGTGTCAACATGAAGCCCAGCTCCATTGAAGACATCACCGCTATCGTAGCCCTGTACCGGCCCGGTCCTATGGATTCCATTCCCCGGTTCATCGCCAACAAGCTGGATTCCCGGAAGGTCACCTATAAGACCCCCATGCTGGAGCCGATTCTGAAGGTCACCTACGGCTGCATCGTCTACCAGGAGCAGGTCATCGAGATTTTCCGAAGCCTGGGCGGCTACACCATGGGGCAGGCGGATAACATCCGCCGGGCCATTTCCAAGAAGAAGATGAAGGTCATCGAGGCCGAGCGGAAGGTTTTCGTCTACGGCGACCCGGAGCAGAATATCCCGGGCTGCATCGGCCACGGAATTGCCGAAGCGGTGGCGCAGTCCATTTACGACGAGATCGTGGATTTTGCCAACTACGCCTTCAACAAGGCTCATGCGGTGTGCTACGCCGTCGTGTCCTATCAGACGGCCTACCTGAAGTGCCACTATCCCCGGCAGTATATGGCGGCGCTGATGACCTCGGTGCTGGACTCCGCCGGAAAAATCGCGGGCTACATTGCCGAGTGCAAGGAGCTGGGCATTGCCGTGCTGCCCCCGGATCTGAACCATTCCGAGGATCACTTCACCGTGGAAGGCGATGCCATCCGCTTTGGCCTGGGCGCGGTGAAAAACGTAGGCCGGGGTCTCATTCGTACCATGGTGAAAAAGCGGGAGGAAGGCGGCCCATTCCAGTCCCTGGAAGACTTCATCCAGCGGATGGGGGAAGGGGAGCTGAACAAGCGGGCGGTGGAGAATTTCATCAAGTGCGGCGCGGCGGACTGCTTCGGCAACCATCGCAGCGAGCTGCTGGCGGTTTATGACAGCATGATGGATGACATTGCCGACTCCCGGAAGAAGAATCTGGAGGGGCAGATAGGTCTGTTCGGAATGCTGGAGGAAAACGATGCCGCCGCCCGCATTCCCATCCCCAAGCTGAACGAAATGCGAAAGCCCGAACTGCTGGCTCTGGAAAAGGAGACCATGGGCATTTATATTTCCGGTCATCCTATGGACGACTACCGGGAATCCCTGAAAAACACCCACGTCATGCGCATCGGAAGCCTGCTGGACGAGGATGCCCATTTTGAGGACGATCAGATTGTCAGCGTGGCGGGCATTGTCCAGAGCCTGAAAATGAAGACCACCCGGAACAATTCGGTCATGGCCTACCTGACCGTGGAGGACGACACCGGAGCCATGGAAATGCTGGCCTTTTCCAACGTGCTCAGCCAGTACGGCGGCTACCTGAAAGAGGGGGCCGCGGTGGTCATCACCGGCAGGCTTTCTCTTCGGGACGACAAGGAACCTCAGATCGTGGTGAACCGGGCACGGCCCATTTCCGATTACGCGGAAAATCCCGACCGGGAGCCTGCCCCCAAAGCGCCCCCCAGAAAGGGTACCCTTTATCTCCGGCTTCCCGGGGAGGAAGGGCGTCTGTACCCCAAGATTCGCGCCATTGTCAATATGTTCCCGGGAGAAAACGGGGTCGTGCTGTATTTTGCCGATACCGGTGCCCGCCGGGGTGCCCGGGCGGCGCTTGCCGAGCCCATGCTTCAGGAGCTGAAAAAGCAGCTGGGCGACGGAAATGTTGTGGTGAAATAGCTTCCTTTTTTGATGAATTTGTGATATAGTGTAAATTTGAAAGGAGTGGATGCCGTGAAAAAGCGGTTTGTGTTCCTTGCCGCGGCTCTGGCGGCAATGCTCCTGACCGGCTGCGCCCTGCGGACCGTGGAGGAAATGTACGCCCTGCCCAAGCGTTCCGAGGAATTCCGGGAGCTTCAGGCAGCCATTGATACGGCCATGTACGGCATGACCTATTCCTCCCCCCAGTCCGGCGAGAATCAGCAGACGGTGCAGACGGCGGATCTGAACGGCGACGGACTGGACGAATACCTGGTTTTTGCCAAGGGTGCCACGGAAAAGCCCTTGCAGGTGCTGATTTTCCAGCAGGACGAAACGGGAAAGTGCCGGGTGCTGGATACCATCGGCTTCAATGGCCAGGCCTTCGACCAGGTGGAATATATGGCCTTTGACGACCAGCCCGGATTGGAGCTGGTGGTGGGCATCCAGGTCAGTGAGCGGGTGCTGCGCAATGTGGCGGTGTACAGCTTCCACGGCGGCAGCGCGGAGCTGCTGCTTCTGAACAGCTACAGCAAAATGCTTCCCTGCCAGCTCAGCGGCGACAAGAGCGAGCTGATGGTTCTGCGCCCCGGGGAGGAGGAGACCCAGCGGGGTATGGCCGTGCTCTACGGCTACGATAAGGGGCAGATTGTTCGCTCTGTGGAGACGGAACTATCCGAGCATACCTCCCGGATCCGCCGGATTACCACCGGCAGGCTTCAGGACGGAAACAATGCGGTATTTGTCACCAGTTCCTCCGAGGACAATACCATTGTGACGGATATTTTCGCCATGCGTCAGGGGGTATTTACCAATATTTCCTATTCCGCCGAGTCGGATACCAGCGTGGGAACGCTCCTGAATTACTATGTCTATGCCGAGGACATTGACTCCGATGGTGTTCTGGAGCTGCCCAGCCTCATTTCCATGAAGGCGGCGACCAACTGGCGGGACGGCGATCAGAAGTTCCTGCTTCGCTGGTACTCCATGGACTCCGACGGCTGGGAGATTGATAAGCTCTATACCTTCCACAATTATCCAGGAGGCTGGTATCTGCCGCTGAGCAGCGTCTGGGCCAGCCGGGTGACGGTGGAGCAGAGCCAGGGTCAGTATCGGTTCCTTCTCTGGGACGAATCCTACAAGAAAACCCAGCCCCTCTTCACGGTCTATGTCTTTACCGGCACGGACCGGGACGCTCTGGCGACAGCCCAGGGCCGGTTCGTGCTGAGCCGGGCGGAGGGCGTTGCCTATGCGGCCCAGCTGGAGGAGGCCGCGCCGGAGTACGGCATTACGGAAAACAGCCTGATTGAGGGCTTCCGTCTGATCCGCCAGGACTGGCAGACAGACGAAACTTGAAAAGAGGTAGCATATGAAAAAAGTTCTGATTATGGAAGACGAGCTGAATATCCGCAGCTTTGTGGTCATCAATCTGAAGCGGGCCGGCTATGATGTGATCGAGGCCGGAGACGGTCAGCAGGCCCTGGATGCCATTGCCGCCAACCCGGATGTGGGGGTGGCCATTCTGGATATTATGGTTCCCGGGGACATGGACGGTTTCGAGGTCTGCCGCCGGATTCGGGCCACCAACAAGCAGATGGGCGTGGTGATGCTCACCGCCCGAACCCAGGAGATGGACAAGGTAACCGGGCTCATGACCGGTGCCGACGACTATGTGACCAAGCCCTTCTCTCCGGCGGAGCTGACTGCCCGGATTGACGCGCTTTACCGCCGGATTGGTGGGGATACCAACGCCAGCTCGGAGCTGCTGACCCAGGGCCCCTTCGTGATGAACACCCGGAATCATACACTGGAGAAGAACGGCAACCGGATTCGGCTGACTCAGGTGGAGTATGCCATTTTGAAGCTGTTTATGCAGAACCCCGGCAGAGCCCTGTCCCGGGAGGATATCATGTCCGCGGTCTGGGGACGGGACTATGAGGGCGAGCTGAAAATCGTGGACGTGAACATCCGCCGTCTGCGCATCAAGATCGAGGACGATACCGCCAACCCCACCTACATTACCACCGTATGGGGTCTGGGCTATAAGTGGGGCGCATAAAGGGTGATAGACTTCAAATCGATGGGCAACATCGGCGGCCTGCGCAGGCGATGGCTTCGGAATACCGCTAGTGTGGTCGTGGCTCTGGGGCTGGTGTGCGTCATGGCAATCACCGCCGCCTTCGCCGCCTATTACTATTCCAATATGGAATCGGATCTGAAGCACCGGGCAAAATCCACCACGGATTTTTTCGCCGCCTATATTGACCAGACCTACAACGAATACTACCAGTCCTGCATTACCTACACCCAGACCTTTGACGACAAGGATACCATTGAGCTGCAATTCATCAGCCGGGAGGGCAATCTCATTGCCTCCTCCTACGGTCAGTGGGCAGGGAAAAGTCCGGCTACCTCGGAAATTGCCAAGGCAGTGGAAAGCCGTTCCGCCGAACCCTTTCTGGGCAAGGACGAGAACACCGGCGAGCGGGTCATGGCGGTATCCAGTCCCGTGATCTACAGTAACGGTCAGGTCATCGGCGTTCTGCGCTATGTCACCTCCACCCGGAAGGTGGATGCCCAGATTTTACAGGTGGCTCTGGTCAGCGCTACGGTTTTGACCATCGTCATGGCGGTGGTGCTGGTGAGCAGCAATATCTATCTGCGTTCCGTCATGAATCCCGTGGCGGAGATCACGGAGAAGGCCCAAAGAATCGCCGCCGGCAGCTACGGCGTTCAGATCAAAACCCCCTATCGGGACGAAATCGGAACGTTGGCGGACACCATCAACGAAATGTCCAGCAAAATCGCCCAGAACGAGAAAATGCAGGCGGAATTTATTTCCCAGCTTTCCCATGAGCTGCGCACGCCCCTGACCGTCATCAACGGCTGGAGCGAGACGCTGCTTGCCGATGAAAACATGGACGCGGACACCCGGCAGGGCCTGAAAATCATTTCCAGCGAGGCCAAGCGGCTGACGGAAATGGTCATGGATCTTCTGGACTTTACCCGGATGCAGGACGGCCGGATGACTTTGGCCGTGGAAATGACCGATTTGCGCTCGGAATACGAGGACACGGTGTTCATGTACGGCAGCCGGCTGGCTCAGGACGGCATTGAGCTTATCTACCAGGAAAGCGACGAGGACATTCCGGAAATTCCCTGCGATCCCCAGCGGATGCGCCAGGTGTTCCTGAATATCCTGGACAATGCGGCCAAGCACGGAGGCTCCGGCAAGCGGATAGAAACCTCCATGCACTATGAGGACGACCAGGTGGTCGTCCGGATCCGGGACTATGGCCCGGGTATCCCGGAGGACGAGCTTCCTCTGGTGAAGAAGAAATTTTACAAGGGCAGTTCCAGCGTCCGGGGCACCGGTATCGGCCTTGCGGTCTGCGACGAGATCGTGGAGATGCACGGCGGCACTTTGACCCTGGAAAACGCGGAGGGCGGCGGCACGCTGGTGACGGTTCGCCTGCCCGGCGCCCACTAAGGAGAAACCATGTCACAGGAAAAATTCAAAACCACCATCGGCGGTCAGGCTCTCATCGAGGGCATTATGATGCGGGGCCCGGACAAGGATGCCATCGTTGTGCGCACCAAGGAGGGGCTTCACATCGAGACCATGCCCAGAAAGAAAAATCCTCCGAAATCCTGGAAAAATCTTCCCTTTATCCGGGGTATTTTCAACTTCTTCGACGCCCAGGTAGTGGGTATCAAGGCGCTGCTCCGCTCGGCGGATTTAGCTCCGGAGGAAATGCAGGAGGAGCCCTCCAAGTTTGACCGGTGGCTGGAAAAGAAGCTGGGAAACGAAGTCTTCCAGAAGGCCATTGTGGGCATTGCCATGTGTATGGGTCTGGGACTGTCCGTTGTGCTCTTTTTCCTGCTTCCCATGATCATCGGCGGCCTGTTTGATCGGTGGATTACCAGCAATCTGGGGGTGAATCTCATTGAGGGACTTATCCGGATGGTGATTTTCCTGGGCTATATGCTGCTGATTTCCCGGATGGAGGAAATGCGCCGGGTGTTTTCCTACCACGGTGCGGAGCACAAGACCATCCGCTGCTACGAGGCGGGGCTGCCCCTGACAGTGGAAAATGTCCGACAGCAGACGAGGCTTCATCCCCGGTGCGGCACCAGCTTTCTGCTGGTGGTCATGGTGATTTCCATTCTGGTGTTCTCCGTGGCTTCCTCCGCATTGCTTGCGGCAGTGCCCGCATTGGAGACCATCCGGGGAAGTTTCGGCTATCGGCTGCTGATGATCGTTTTCAAGCTGCTGCTTCTGCCGCTGGTGGTGGGCATTACCTATGAGATCAACCGCTGGGCAGGGCGGAACGACAACGGCTTTACAAGAATCCTTACTGCCCCAGGTATGTGGCTTCAGAATTTCACAACCAACGAGCCGGACGACTCTATGATCGAGGTGGGCATTGCCGCGGTGGAGGCGGTGCTGCCGGAGCAGGAGGGCGCGGACCGATGGTAAAAACCTACGGCGATCTGTATCAGGACACCCGTCGGGCGCTGGCGCGTCAGGCTCCGCCCCAGGATCCCGGCGTGCTGGCACGGCTTTTGGTGTGTCAGGCCTCCGGCAAGACCCAGGCGCAGTTCCTGGCCGACCGGGACCTATATGCCGGGGAAAAAATCGTGGCGGAGGTGGAAGAAAATCTTCGCCGTCTTCTGGCGGACGAGCCCATTGCCTATGTGCTGGGTCAGTGGGAATTTTACGGCCTTCCCATGCTGGTCTCTCCCAAGGTGCTGATTCCCAGAGACGATACCTGCGCCCTGACAGAGCTTGCCATCCGGCAGGGCTTGTTCCTTGACCAGGATCCCCGGATTCTGGATCTGTGCTGCGGCAGCGGCTGCATCGGTCTGGCCATTGCCAGCCGGGTGAAGGACGCCAGAGTGACCCTGGCGGACGTAAGCCTGGACGCTCTGTCCGTAGCCAAGGAAAATACGGCGCTTAATAAGCTCACCGGTCGGGTGCGCTGTGTCCAGGTAGATGCCAGAAAGCCGGTCAGCGCATTTCTGGGAAAATTCGATCTGATTGCCTCCAATCCCCCCTATATCAGCGCCCGGGATATGGAAGAGCTTCCCCCCAGCGTCCGGGACTATGAGCCACACCTGGCTCTTTACGGCGGGGAGGACGGCCTGGACTTCTACCGGGACATTGCCGCCAATTTCCGCTCCGCTCTGAAGCCCGGAGGCTTTTTGTGCTTCGAGTTCGGCGACGGACAGGCAGATGCGGTGTGTGGAATTCTGGAAGAAAACGGATATACCATCCTGGAACGAACCAGGGATTACAACGATAGAGAACGCTCCGTGCTTGCGCGGTACGGCAGGAAGGAAGATTGATTATGGCAACAAAAAAGACAGTCTACGAAGCCCCCACTCCCGCTTCCGATAAGAAGAAGGCTCTGCAAACGGCTCTGGCGCAGATCGACAAGAGCTTCGGCAAGGGCACGGTCATGCGCCTGGGCGACCGGCCGGAGATGAACGTGGAGGCCATTCCGACAGGTTCTCTGGCACTGGATGCGGCCCTCGGCATCGGCGGCGTACCCAAGGGCAGAATCATTGAGATTTACGGCCCCGAGTCCTCCGGCAAGACCACCCTGGCACTGCACATTCTGGCAGAAGCCCAGAAGCGGGGCGGCGAAGTGGCCTTCGTGGACGCGGAGCACGCCCTGGATCCGGTTTACGCCGCGGCGCTGGGTGTGGATACGGACAATCTGCTGGTTTCCCAGCCGGATACCGGCGAGCAGGCTCTGGAAATCACCGACGCCCTGGTGCGCTCCGGCGCGATCGACGCGGTGGTAGTGGACTCCGTGGCGGCTCTGGTTCCCAAGCAGGAAATCGAGGGCGAAATGGGCGATACCTTTGTGGGTCTTCAGGCCCGGCTTATGTCCCAGGCTCTGCGGAAGCTGGCAGGCACCATCGCCAAGACCAACTGTGTGGTCATTTTCATCAACCAGCTGCGTATGAAGATCGGCGTCATGTACGGCAATCCCGAAACCACCACCGGCGGCAACGCCCTGAAGTTCTATTCCTCCGTCCGGCTGGATGTGCGCCGGATCGAGGCCATTAAGGAGGGCGGCAACGTCATCGGCAACAAGACCCGGGTGAAGGTGGTCAAGAACAAGGTGGCCCCTCCCTTCCGGGAAGCGGTGTTTGAGATCATGTATGGCCAGGGCATCTCCAAGTGGGGAGAGCTGGTTGACCTGGCGGTGCAGATGGACATCATCCAGAAAAGCGGCAGCTGGTTCTCCATGGGCGATGAGCGGATCGGTCAGGGTGCCAACTCCGTGAAGGACTACCTGATGAACAATCCGGACATTGCCGAGCAGGTGGAGGCACAGGTTCGGGAGAACCTGTGGAAGCTGAACGCCGGCGCCCCCAAGGCTCCGGCCAAGCCCGCCGACAAAGCGGTAGCCGTCACCGCCGACGATTTCAACGATGAGGATTGAGCAGCTGCGCAACGCCCCTGACCGGGCGGGGCGCTACTGGGTCACCTTTTCCGACGGAACCCGGCTGGGGCTCTACCGGCAGACGGTGGAGGACTTTGGCCTCTATCCCGGCAAGGAGCTGGAGGAGGCGGAGTTAGCCCGCCTTCGGCAGGCAGCCGGGCAGATGTCCGCCAAAATGCGGGCGGTGCGAATCGTATCCGCCTCCAGCGTGTCCCGGAAGGACCTGGAGCAGCGGCTGGTGCGAAAGGGCGAGGATCCGGAGCAGGCCAAGGCCGCGGTTGCCTGGATGGAGGATTTGCATCTGGTGGACGACCGGGCCACCGCCGAGCAGGTGGTGCATTCCTGCATCGCCAAGGGCTACGGTTTGGCCAGAGCCAAGCAGGCCCTCTACGAAAAGCGGATTCCCAAGGCCTATTGGGAGGAAGCCCTGGCGGATTACCCCGACCAGGAGGCAAAAATTGAGCAGTTTCTTCGTGCCCGGCTGGATGGAGATTCCGACGAAAAGCAAATCAAGCGGGCTATGGATGCCCTCCTTCGCCGGGGCCACAGCTATGGCACGGTGAAGCGCGTATTAAACACCCTGTCCTTCGACTGTGAGGACATATTTGAGGATTGAGAGATATGGCAAAAATTGGATTCATTTCCCTTGGCTGTGCCAAGAATCAGGTGGACTGCGAGCGGATGATGTACCGGGTTCAGGAAGCCGGACACACCGTCAAGGAGGACATCGTGGGAAGCGACGTGGTGGTCATCAACACCTGCGGCTTTATCGATTCGGCCAAAACCGAGGCCATCGACTACATTCTGCGAACCGCCGCCCTGAAAGAGCAGGGTCTGGTGGGCAAAATCCTGGTCACCGGCTGCCTGTCCCAGCGGTATCAGGGGGACATTCAGAAGGAGCTGCCCGAGGTGGACGGGGTTCTGGGCACCGGCAGCTACACGGAAATCGTCCCCGCCATTGAGGCACTGCTGGACGAGAAGGAAGTGGCGGACTACGGCTCCATCGATGCCCCGGAGCAGGAAACCGGCCGCATTGTCACCACCCCGGAGCACTACGCTTTTATCAAAATCGCCGAAGGCTGCAACAACCGCTGCGCCTTCTGCATCATTCCGTACCTGCGGGGTCGGTATCGCAGCCGTCAGCTGGACGACGTGCTCTACGAAGCCCGGATGCTGGCGGACAGCGGGGTAAAGGAGCTCATCGTGGTGGCTCAGGACACCAGCCGCTACGGCACGGATTTCCCGGAGCAC